>OAWT01000083.1_pt1 | contig 95966 bp, 72 predicted proteins | sample 1477031 | NCBI WGS metagenome assembly OAWT01 (sample SAMEA2580263, study PRJEB22360) | human gut metagenome | biome: human gut; feature: human-associated habitat; material: faeces | place: Denmark | collected 2008/2010
AAGTAACAGAACAATCTTGATCTTTTGGTTACTTTTGGATCAAGCCAAAAGTAACGTATAGCATATAAAATATATAGTATGAAACATTTGAAACTCTCTCTACTTTTTCTTTTGTGCGTATTGGTGGCGGTTCCCGTGTCGGCTAAAAGAAAGACAAAGATAATTGCCCATCGTGGTTATTGGAAAACGGAAGGTTCTGCCCAAAACTCTATTCGTTCGTTGGAACGGGCGAATGAAATCAAAGTCTATGGTTCCGAATTCGACGTGCACCTGACAGCCGATAATGTCCCGGTTGTGTTCCATGACCGTAAAATAGAAGGAAAGGATATCCAGACGACTTCCTATGCGGAGCTGAAAGACTTGAAACTCCCGAACGGAGAAACGCTTCCGACGTTGGAACAGTATTTGGACAGGGCGAAGAAATTGAGAAAGACCAAACTGATCTTCGAATTGAAATCCCATGCAACTCCCCAGCGGGATCGGGAAGCGGCAAAGATTGCCGTCGACATGGTAAACGGCAAGAAATTGACGAAGCGCACCGAATATATCGCTTTCAGCCTGGAAGCCGCAAAGGAACTGCACCGCCTGTCTCCGAAGACACCGGTCTACTACCTGAACGGCGACTTGTCTCCGAAACAGTTGAAAGAACTCGGTTTTGCCGGTCTCGATTATAATTATAAGGTTATGCAGAAACATCCGGAATGGTTTGCCGAAGCAAAAGATCTGAATTTGAAAATCAATGTCTGGACGATCGATGATCCTCAGATAATGAAAGAGATGATCGAGAATCGGGTGGATTTTCTGACTACCGACTATCCCGAAGAAGCGCAAAAAGCCGTACATTTGTACCGCTGAATAAATGTGTGAAATGAGAAAGTATTGCCTGTCGTTATTGCTCCTGTTACTGATATCGGTTTCGAATGCGGTCGAACCTCCCAAGCGCGAGATTCGGGGCGTGTGGCTGACGACCGTCTATGGTCTGGACTGGCCGCGTAAGCCGGCAACGACGGAGGCGGGGCGGAAGGCGCAGCAACGCGATGTCTGCGACATACTGGACCGTTTGCAGGATGCGAATTTCAACACTGTTTTTCTGCAGGTCCGTTTGCGTGGCGATGTCATTTGGCGTTCAGCCATTGAACCGGCAAGCAAGACTTTCTCCGGAAAATACGGAATGATGCCGGGATATGATCCGTTGGCTTTCGTGATCGACGAATGCCACAAACGCGGGATGGAGTGTCATGCCTGGTTTGTCACTTTCCCGCTGGGAACGGACAAAAGCGTGAAAGAGCAAGGAAAACTTTCCGTTGTCAAGCGCCAGCCGAAACTCTGCAAGCGTCATAACGGCGAATGGTATCTGGACCCCGGCGTTCCCGGAACTGCCGATTATGTTTTGTCCTTAGTGAAAGAACTGGTGAACGGATATGATATCGACGGTATCCATTTCGATTATATCCGCTATCCGGAACAGGCAAAATCTTTCCCCGATAAAGCCCAGTACACTAAATACGGCAAGAAACGCCCGTTGGCAGAATGGCGCCGGGAGAATATCAATAAGATGGTGTATCGCATTTACGACTGGGTGAAATCGGTCAAACCCTGGGTGCAGGTCAGTAGTTCGCCGCTCGGCAAGTATAATCGCATCGAACGTGTCCCGAATGCCGGATGGACGGCTTACGAAAGCGTCTTCCAGGACCCGAAAATATGGATGCAGAACGGGAAGCAGGATATGATTGTCCCGATGATGTATTACCTGCATGATAACTTTTTCCCGTTTGTCGACAATTGGGTCGATAACTGCAACGGACGCCTGGTGGTTCCCGGATTGGGCGCATACCGGATGCTGAAAGAAGAGGCAGACTGGACTGTCAACGATATAACGGACCAGATCGACTACAGCCGTTACTACGGAGGGGCTGGTTGCACGTTCTTTCGTTGTGCGAACGTCCTCGACAATACGAAAGGGCTGTATGACGAGTTGAAGGATAAATATTATAAATATCCGGCCCAACTTCCACCCTTGTCCTGGTTGAACGATACGGTTCCCGCTGCCCCGGAAGAGATACAGGTGGAAAAGGAAGGGAGCGAGTTGAAGCTCTCCTGGAGGAAACCGGATTCGGAAAAGGAGGTGTTGACTTATACCGTCTATTATTCGCTGACGGACTCGATCGACCCGGCATCCGCCCGGAGTATCCTGATGACGGGAATCCGGGATACTTCCATCTATCTGCCTGTCGATACGGCTTCGGAGCGGGGATATACATTCTCCGTTTCATCTTCCACCCGTTACCATATCGAAAGCGCACTATCGAAAGAAACCTATTATTATCTTTCCAAATATCCTAAATAATATTAACGGTTTGGAAGAAAATCCCGGAATGCTATATCTTTGTGCCGGATGAAAAAGACTGTGACATATCTGTTTATCGTATTCCTGGCGACCCTTGTGTTTTACGGAGGTGCTGGTGTCAGTCTGGTAACCTACTGCTGTGGGGATTGCCAGACGGAGGGTGTCACAGCCTTGCTGGAAAACAAATGCTGCGAGATGCATGGACAGGCCCGGTGTGCAAGTCAAGATGGCTGCTGTTGCGATGTCGAGTACGTCAGTTTCGACTGGAATGTCTTTCACGGTCATTTGTTCAATTTGCAGCCTGTGGCAATCGATTTGATTTCGCATATCTGTTCACATCTATCACTTGTTCCTGTCCCTTTTATAAACGAAGCGGGAGAAATCGAGCGGGAATCTCCTCCCGGATTCGATGCAGGAACCTACCTTTCTTTTTTGACAGTCCTTTTGATTTAGTCCTTGCCGGCGTGTCTCTTTATGTGGGATCGCCTTTGCCCGTTTTTGCAACCGGGTTGCATTGCTAACGCCTTATTTTTGCACGAAAATAAAGGAATGCAATGGAGCCCTCATGTAGATGAATGATCTAAGTCAGGATAACAAAAAAGGAATTTATGATGAAACAACTCTATCTTACAATTTTATTATTTCTTATTGCGATTCCGGTTTCTGCCGAGAAACTGGTGAAAGGACATGTTTTGGATGAACAGGAAGAACCGATAATCGGGGCGAATATCTATTGGGAAGGCACTCAACAAGGGACGACCTCCGATGCCGACGGTTATTTCGAACTGAAAGGAAAAGAAAACGCGAAGAGTCTGGTCGTCAGCTATATCGGGTACACGACAGCGGTTGTCCCGGTCGAGGATACAAGCAAGCCCCTGCGCATCGTGCTGGTTGGCGAAGTCGCTTTGCAGGAAGTCGTGATCAGCGAGCGCAAAATGGGGACGATCGCTTCCCGTACCAGCGTGTTGCAAACCCAGAAGATCACCTATGACGAGATTTGCCGGGCGGCTTGCTGTAATTTGGCGGAGAGCTTCGAGACAAACCCGTCTGTCGATGTCTCCTATTCGGATGCCGCTACCGGAGCCCGTCAGATCAAACTGTTAGGGCTTGCCGGAACCTATGTCCAGATGCTGACGGAGAATTACCCGAACTTCCGTGGAGCCGCCTCTTTGTATGGTTTGGACTACGTGCCTGGCGCTTGGATGGAAAGTATCCAAGTCTCGAAAGGAACCTCTTCGGTCAAGAACGGCTACGAAGCATTGGCCGGACAGATCAATGTGGAATTTAAGAAACCGCCTACGGCCGATATCTTTTCCGTCAACCTCTTCGGTAGCGATGCCGGCCGTTATGAAGGGAATGCCGATGCCTCTTGGCATATAAACGACAAGGTGTCGACCGGTTTGCTGGTGCATTATTCCAATGACAAGATGCAGCACGACGGCAATGACGACGGCTTTCTGGATACTCCCCTGAAAGAGCAAGTGAACCTAATGAACCGCTGGTATCATAAGCTGGACCATTATGTCGCCCAGTATGGCGTGCGCTATCTGCATGAGAACCGTACGGGCGGACAGTCTACGAAACACCATGACTTTGCCGATCCCTACCGCGTGCGCCTGCAAACGAACCGTGCGGAGCTGTTCACCAAACAGGCCTATATAATCGATAAGGAAAAGGTGGAAAGCGTAGCGCTGATCCTTTCCGGTTCCTATCATGAACAGAAATCCATGTATGACCGGACGCCTTACAATGTGTATCAGAACAATGTGTACGCCAGCTTGCTCTACGAAAAGGAGTTTTCTCCGGCACATAGCCTGAGCACAGGCTTGAGCATGAACTACGACGGTTTTGACGAAAACCTGACACTTGGCGGTGTGCGGACCCCTTACAACCGGACTGAAGTCGTGCCCGGAGCTTATGCACAATATACATACAACCTGAATGACAAGTTGATCCTTCTGGCAGGATTACGGGCGGATTACAGTTCGCTGTACGATTTCTTTGTGACGCCCCGCCTGCATATAAAATATAATCCTTTCGACTGGTTCCATGTGCGTGCTTCGGCCGGGAAGGGATTCCGGACGGCGAATGTGCTGGCTGAAAACAATTACCTTTTGTCCAGTAGCCGCAAAATGAATATAGCTGCCGACTTGGACCAGGAAGAGGCCTGGAATACGGGTGTGAACCTTTCGTTTTACATACCGCTGTTCGGAAAGGAGCTGACTCTGAACGGAGAGTGGTATTATACGGATTTCCGGAAACAGGTAGTTGTGGATATGGATAGCGATCCGCATGCTGTCAGTTTCTACAACCTGGATGGCCGTTCTTATTCCAACAGTTTCCAGGTTGAAGCCACTTATCCGTTCTTCCGTGGCTTTACCCTGACAGCCGCATATCGCTATACGGATGCGAAAACGGATTACCGGAATGCGGAAGGCGTCACCCGCCGGCTGAAAAAGCCGTTGGTCAGCGACTATAAGGGCTTGCTGACCGCCTCTTATCAGACTCCGTTGAAGAAATGGCAATTCGACCTCACCGGACAGTTTAACGGAGGTGGAAGAATGCCGACACCGGATGCCGTAAATCCCTTGTGGGAACCCGATTTTAAGGCCTATACGGTCGTGAATGCCCAGATCACGAAATATTTCCGCCGTTGGTCGATTTATGTCGGAGCGGAAAACCTTTTCGACTATAAACAGCCGCATCCGATCATCGATGCCGAGAACCCGCGCGGAGATAATTTTGACGGATCGATGGTCTGGGGCCCTGTTCACGGCAGAAAGATTTATGCCGGACTGCGTTTCAACATCAGTCGTGATTAATATCGCTTATTTTTTAATTCTTTCATTTTTTAATTTTAAATTTCAATTTAACATGATTCGTTTATTAGCAATTTTAATCTGTGCCGTATTTACTTTTTCAACGGCCTATGCACAAGATGCGAAAAAGAAAAAGGAGACAGTGACTTTCTTTGTCGAAGGAATGGATTGTGCCAACTGTGTCAAAAAGATCGAGAAGAACATCGCTTTCGAGAAAGGGGTGACCGATCTCAAGTGCGATCTGAGCACCCGTACGGCTGCCGTTACTTATCGTGCGGATAAGACATCCAAGACGAAGCTGGCTTCCGCCTTTAAGAAAATAGGGATGGAAGCGACCCCAGTAGACAATGGCGCCGGTTGCCCGGTTGACCCTGCCAAAAAAAAGTGAGGGTTAAAGCTGTCTACCTCTACGCCGAAAATTAAAATGGATGCCGATTCCGATTATTTGCCGGAATACAGTATCTTTGTGCGTTCTCAAGAAAAATATTTTATCCGGAATGCAGCGTTTCGGATAATCTGAACATCATAATAAATGTATGGCCCCGGAAAGGGCGTGAAGGCACACACTAAATGACGGAGAAACAACTGATAGAGGGTTGTAGGAATGGGGAAAGGCTGGCTCAGAAGGAGCTGTACGAAACGTATTCCCGTAAAATGATGGGAGTTTGCCTGCGTTATGTCAGCGACAGGGAGACTGCCCGTGATTTGCTACAGGACGGTTTTGTAAAAGTCTTCACCAGTATGGACTCTTATTCGGGACTCGGGTCGTTTGAGGGGTGGATGCGAAAGATCTTTGTCAATTGTGCGTTGGAGTATTTGCGCAAATCGGATGTTTTGCGTGAGGCTGCCGATCTGGATAATATGGTGGAATTGATCCATCCGGACAGTTCTGCCATATCCGACATGTCGGCAGCCGAGTTGATGAAACTGGTGCAGGAACTTCCTGCCGGTTTTCGTACGGTGTTTAACCTGTTTGCAATAGAAGGTTATTCGCATAAGGAGATTAGCGAGATGATGAATATAACGGAAAGTACATCCCGGTCGCAGTTTACGCGTGCCAAACAATTATTACAACGCAGGATTAATGAATTGTATTGAGTAAAAAGAAATGAAGGATAAGGAAAGAGATATATTTGACGATTTGTGCCGTTCGAAGTTGCAAGACTTTGAAGCGGATACGATGCCGGGCGATTGGGAGGCGATAGCCGACCGCCTCGCGGTAAAAAAGTCTGTCCCTTTCCGTCGGACTTTACGCTATTGGGTGGCTGCCGCCGTTATTTCTTTATTAGTGCTAACGGGAGGCATCTATGTCTTTAACCACGATCGGGAACATCTGCCTATAGCCGAAACGCAGGAATATCTGCCTGTAGTCGAAACAACACCTGCTGTTCCGGCCCGACCCTCTCAAAATAAGATGGCTGTTGTCGCTTCCGCACCGGTTGGCCGGATGGCTAAACGTGCCGTAGCGCAAGTTGCGGCCACTACTGCATTTCGTTCAGATAGGATAACGGAAGACGGCGTCGTCCTCTCGCCGGAAGACCATGATACTGTCGCAGTGGTGCCTTCCGAAGCATCCGAAGTGGAGGGAGCGGCCGAATCGGCAATGCCGGCCGGAACGACGCACTCTTTGCTTGCAGATGCTGCGCCGGTGGAAAAAGAAGAAAAGAAGGCGCGGGCAAAAAGATGGAGTTTCGGAATGGGCGGCGGTAGCGTGAGTGCCGGAACATCCAATTCTTTGAATGCCTATGCTTTAAAGAATACGATGATGACAGACCAGGAACTGTTGCAATTGAATTCCCCGTATTTCAATAACCAGTCCCCGAAAACGAATATTCGCCATAAGACACCGGTTTCGGTCGGATTGGGTGTCAGTTATTCTTTGAATGACCGTTTTTCCCTCCAGTCAGGTTTAAATTATACATTCCTCTCTTCCGAATGGGAGACCGGTGCCATCTATCATGGTGAGACGAAACAGAAGCTACATTTTATCGGAATCCCTCTTTCTTTGTCCTATAAGATAGCAGAATGGAAGCGTATTCAATTCTATGCAGCGGCGGGAGCCATGACCGAGGTCAATGTTGCCGGTAAGCTGAATGCCAAAATATTTGTGGAAAACAATGAAATTCGTCACGAGAAGAAGCATATCCGTATGAAAGAATGGATGTGGTCTGTGAATGCCCGTGCCGGTGCCAGCTATCCGTTGCTCCGTTTCTTAAGTGTTTATGCGGAAGTGGGAGCCGGTTATTATTTCGATAACGGAAGCGATATTGAAACGATCCGTTCCGAGAAACCGTTTAATGTGAATTTGCAGGCGGGTTTCCGTTTCGGCTTTTGAGTAAAGACAAATAAATAATAAACAATATAAAATTAAAGAACAGTAAAAATGAAGAAACTTAAAGTTTTAGGGTTGGCAGCCATCGCTGCAGGTATGTTTTCGTTAACCTCTTGTTTGGACGGCGGCGGTAATACGTCAAGTGGTATGGCATTAGGATATGCTGCCTATAGTATGGATGCTGGAGGAATTGTTGTGAAAGATGATTTTGGCAGTGTTGTTGCTTCAAGTGCATTTAATGCTCAATTGTCCGGTGGTGAGTATGTCGCTTATGCTTATTCTGTGGATTGGGATGCGCAAACCTCTAATAAATATACAGTTGCTACAGTTTCTGCATTAGATAAATTTGCAGAAGTTTATACACAAGGTTCGATAACGGATACGACTGTTTTATTGCCAAATGAATTGCCGGTACAAAAGTTGATGGTTCAGATGTTTTCGTCCGATTATGCTTTTACTGCAAATAATCATATTTTTATGTCTGTCTACCATAAGAATGTACCTTCTGATATGAAAACCCAATATGAGTTTTCTTATGATTCAAGTGCAGATCCAGTCGTTGTTGAAGGAAAGAGAGTGTACGATTTTTATTTACGTGCGATAAAAGTTGCTGATGGTAATAAGGTAGAAACAGACACTCCTTTTACAAATGCATATGATTTAAGCCAATTTTTGTCACGGATGCGTCCTGTTGAGAAAGCAGCTGGAAATACTTCTGTTAATATTCGCATTAATTACATTAATGAAGTTGGTGAAGATTTTTCAAGTTCTAAAAAGGGACAATCAGATATTATTTCATTTATAATACCTGAGGAATCTGCATCCTAAAATTTGATTCTATACTCATTAGTTTAATGATTTTTGGGCACAGTGTTTTTTTTTGATTTTGCCTTTTCCCACAAGTAGATACAATACAAAATTAGTTAATCTGCTGGGAATAAGAGATGTTCTTTTCTCGTTTTATTGCATTTGCAGAAGATTCAATCTTCTTGGTTACTGTGTATTCCCTTTTGTAGGATAAATCTGTAGTAACTTAGATTCTAATATGAGAATAAAAAGTATCGTAATATTCAGATAAAACTCTGATTTTACGATACTTTTTGTTTGCATTAGACAATGTTTATGGTAATGTGATGTTATTTTCACTTGAGGGGAGCTTTGTAATATCTTAAACCTGGAATTGTTACATCTTCTCCTGTGGCTGTATGTGCTTTATAATCAATACCGTCACATTCTACTCCTTGCCATGTGCCTTTTAACTTAATTACTTCTCCACTTGTTTTTCCGACAAGAGTAGCAACATATGTTACATTTATATCATAAGTAACTGCTACTATGGTTATGATATATTTTTTATGCGGTGGAATTTTAAGTGAAATTTTATCTTGTATAGTACGTTCCCTTTCTACTGTTTTGGATTCTTCAAATGACCAATTTTTACTAGTTGTATTTTCATTGCTGATTTCTCCTCCCTCATTAATAAGAGGTAGCCCTATATTTACTTTCATTGTTATTTTGTTGGTCATATTGAGGCCTTCAACTTTGGAAAAAGTTGATGATTCCATTACTTTTTCACTAATGCTGAGTTCATATGAAATTTCGCTATCGGTAGAATTCTCGATCGTTCTTGACTCTATTGCATTAATTTTTGGCTCAAATACTTTTCCTGGCTCCGGTATATATTTAATATCTGTTAATTTAAATTCTTCAACCGGAATAATTTCCCAAATTGCTCTGTTATCCGTGCTATTAGCTTGTTTAAACAATAAGTCTCTTGAACCTTCTGCATAAAAGAATAATTTGGGGTTACCAAATATCTCATTATAAATATGGTAGTAAGAAGTGTTAGGTATATTCTTAATATAGATCATATCATAAGATGGGGCATTAGATAATACCGGATAGTATTGGTTGGGCCCTCCTCTTAGTGAAATTTTCCCATTGACTTTGGCTCCCCCAGCAACTTCTATCTTGTAACAAAAAGGAGAACTGGGACTTATATACCATCTCTGTCGTAAACTGCCATCGTCCTTAGAATATCTATCTACGATATCGCTTTTTGAACTGGAACTCAGATATTTGTTGGATAAATCCCCGACGGACTTAATGTTCACAGCTATTTCACTCAATTGATCAATAGGATTGAGGTTTTCTGTGCTTTTGGTTTGTAGAACTAGATTTTCATTTGGCATAAAATCTTCTTGTTCGCACGAAACGAGGAGAAGAAAACTGAAAAAGAAAAATAAAAAAGATCTTTTCATGTTTTTGTTATTTAAATTGTTAATAATATAGTGGTTGGATACTTGTTTTATTTTATACTAAAGCATCCTATAATGCATATTTCTTTTGACTTTATAAAATTAATTGTGTAATCATTTTTGTCCCATTTAGATATATCTATTGATATATGTTCATTCTGTGAATTGATGATTTCTTGGTGGACTAATGTTCCAGTTCTATCGTGAATAGTAATTAGAATATCATTAGGTATAAAAGAAAAATGAATTATAACTCTATTATTTTCGATATAAGCGGAAACCGATGTAATATCTAAAGTTAATGACCTAACGATCTTTCCTTTATTTTGTCTTACTACTGATAGTTTAATAGGCGAACTTGATTGTGCCCATGCTAAAGAATTTCCAATAAGCAACATTGCTAATATTAATAAGTGTTTCATGAGATAATAATTAAATGTTAATGCAACAAAGATATGTAATTAATATCTAAATTTTAATTATTAAGCCTTGGTATTTGAAGTCCTATAGTTGGTATATGTGAATGTTAAATAATTGATAATCAGTTTGTGTTTGTGGTGCTGATGGTCTGAAGTTGATATTTATGATTCTTTGGGTTGTATTACTTTCTTTTCTCTAAGAAAAGATATGATATCAGTACCTGCTTGCATATTGATTTTTTTACGAATTTCAGTTTTTCGTTTGTGGACGGTGTTTATACTTTGTTCCATTAAAAAAGAAATTTCAGCAGTATTTAGATCTATGAGGAGCAAACAGCAGAGTTGGATATCTTTTTCAACTAATATAGGAAATTTGCTTCGTAAAGTTTTTATGAAATCTTTATACAGTATATCGAAAATTGGATATAACTCATTCCAATTCAATTGAAAAGGTCGTTGTTCACCATATATTAATTCATTGAATTTTGAGAGAAAAGTTTGACTCTTTTCTGGATTTTGTGCATGCATAAGAGCTATTTTTGTTGATAAATTCAATTGTTTTAGTAGTAATTTTTTTAACAACTGCTCTTTTTCTTTTTCATTGAGCTTATCGATATCTTTGGACGAGGTTTTGTAGTTATTGTATTTTTCTAATAAAAGTTGCATTGTATTTAGCTTTTCCTCTGTTTCATAAAGTTGATTCTTTTTGTTTGTTATTTTTAGTTGCAAGTTGTGAAATATAAGTATTGCTAAAAAAGATAATATTATAACTGAAAATATTGTTATTTTTCTTTCATGACTTAGTTGTATATTTTTCTCTTCGATTTTTGAGTAATTGTATTTGTGTTCTATTTCAGCTAAAGAACTTTCTTTTTTAAAACTGTAAATAGAGTCTAAATAATTGGTGTATAATTTGTAATAAGTGAGAGATGATGCATATTCTTTCTTTGATTCATTTAAGTTGCTTAAAGTTTCATAGTAAATTGCTTTATTGTAGATGTCTTTTGATGTTAGAATATTATCTTCTATTTGTTTTAATTTGATCAAAGCAGAATCCACTTTGTTCATTCGAAGATAAATGTCAGCTAAAATTATATATTGAGATAATATAATACTATCTGGATGTAAGGCTATTGATTGTTTTATATATTGCTTTGACTTTTTATATTGTTTATCTTCAAGCAGGAATACACTGAGGTCATTTGATATATTGGCTATTTGTGTTGTGTCTTTTTGGTTAGATGCTACTGTGTATGCTTTTTCTAAATAATATAATGCACTGTCTAATTGATTATTTTGTCCAAATAAATATCCGACTGAACTTAAAAGAATACTTTCGAATTTCTTCTCTTTAGTCTGCTGGCAGCAATTTAATGATAGTTTATATGCAGTTATCGCTTTTTCAAACATGAATTGTTCAGCATGAAATTCTGCTAAATAGTAATTAGACATACAACCTAAGTGATAATTTGATGTTTTTTTGGCATAATCAGCTGCTTCAATATAATATTTGCAAGCTTCTTGTCTTTTATTGGCATCTTGAAATGCACGGCCTGCATAATAATATGCCCATCCTTTGTTTGATGTGTTCGTTTTGTTTTTATAGTAGTTTAAAATCTTTATGATTGTAGAAGTGTCCTTTCCTAAATCCATATAGCATTTATCTTTAGCTTTTATATAGGTTAGTTCATATGTAGGGAGATCTTCTGTGGGGATTATATAATTCTTTTTTATCTTTTCTAATAGAAAAAGAGCACTATCTGGTTTGTTTTCTATCACACAATCAATAGTATTTAATGATTGTTGAATATTAGACTGGTTGCAGGATAAAAAAGATATTATTATAAATATTATCCAATAGTATTTCATGTGATTTAAGATTTTATATTTCAAATGTATATATATAAATGGATTGTTTTGTGATATTGTTATAAATTAATATTTATTCTTGTTTTTATACAATAGAATGTCCTTTTACAATTATATAAATTAGAGTGACAAGCTTTAATTCTAAATCCGATCTTTGTTGTATAAACTCTATCATCATTTTTCGAAGTAACGGTGATTACATTCTGTCGATGGAACAGACCGTGTTTATACGTTGTACATACGTGCTCAAAAGCAAGAAGAGGGAAAAGCACCAACCATTAGCAATGCTATGGATCCGATCACTGTTGAAGGTGGTTCATTATACTCCATTTTGAAAGGAAAAGAATCGGCAGCCGGTAAGAAGATTGTAAGTTGTCGTGTATAATATCCGTTGACATTCAACTCGAATTCGACAAAGATCGCGACTTGGGGATATTCAGAGGTTTCTCAATTCTCGATTGAGGAAGCTACAAATTAATATACCATAAAAATAGATAAAAGATAGACACTGAATTTTTTTTGTGTCTATTTTTGTTTGTATGAAAGAATGGATTGTTTGCCTTAAAAAGGTTGCTTGCACTCATTTTCCGAATAATTATTATACATCTTGTAAATGCAAAGAGTTATTTAACAACATAGCACCACAAATCGCTGGAAATTGCACGATTCGATAAAAGTTTATTCTTCAATTGGTTATGTCAAACCGATGAAAATCTAAAATAAACACATAGCGGAATTGCAAATTTGGGCAAATCGTAGCGAATTAGCAGAAATAACGTTCGTTACGCTTTGTTTTTCTATTGGGTAGAGCCAACGAAATGCTATCTTGAAGCCAAACGGTGCAGAATTTAGTTACCACCTCATTACCCCTGTAACGGGTGCAGATTTATTGCTAAGAGGTTATTTTAATGCGTTTTGAGGTGATTTTCATAGCTGTCGATAACTTACTATAAACTAATTCTGTAATCAAAAAAAGGAGTGAGTTATGCGGAGTACATTCAAGGTCTTATTTTACGTAAAGAAAGGCAGTGAGAAGCCTAACGGCAACTTGTCTTTGATGTGTCGCTTTACGATGGACGGAGAGATAAGCAGTTCAGTTGCAAGATGGACGTTCCCCTGCAGTTGTGGGACGTGAAGACGGGGGATATAACTCGAAGACTATGTGCGTTCAAAGATGTAGCTATAAAAGGTAAGCTCTATTCTATTTAACTAAAGTTTTGAAACCAAGCGTTCTGTCTGTACCGTCAAGGAGAGCGAAAACGGAAAGTTCAATTTCAAAATTGATGAGTTAGTTGCTTCAGAAAGAAAATGAACGAGTTTAGAGAAGTTATTGGAATAGCGAAGCCAAGACAAAACAGAGGTATGCAACTGTAAATCAAAATAAAGTCCGTGATAGTTGAATGTCATATCACGGGTTTTTTGTACTTTTGTAACCGAATAAAAGATAAGAAATATGGCTAAAAAGAATCAGTCGAAACGATTAACAGAACAACATAAAGAATCTAAAGGTGTGGTCGGCATATTTGGAGAAGAAGCCAAATTGCATGATATGACAGTCGGAAAGATTTCTCATTTTGTTATTAAACAACTGGAGAAAGATTTCCCTCAATTATCGTTTCGGTATAGGACAAGTATAAAGAAAGAAGAAATTAATGAAGCGTTAAAGAAAATTGACCCTGAATTAGGGCAAACTCTTTTCGTGGAAAATTCCAGCATTATCCCTGATGGAGGTATAATAGAAGTGAAAGACGATTATGGAGCGTGGAGAGTTGTATTAATATCTGAAGCTAAGCATCAAGGAAAAGATATTGAAAACATAAAGAAAGGGATACTTGTCGGTAAAAACAACGACCAAGATTTGATGGCTGCGGGTAATGCTATAGAAAGGTCACATAAAAATATATCAGAGATTGCCAATCTAATGTTGTCTGAATCTCATTTTCCGTATATCTTATTTTTGGAAGGATCTAATTTCTTGACTGAAACAATTTCGATAACAAGACCTGATGGTAGAGTCGTTACATTAGAATATAATTCAGGAATGCTCAATAGGCTTGATAGATTGACTTCTGCAAATTACGGGATGCCTATCAATACCAATTTGTGCAAGAATAAATTTGTAAAACACAAGGATAAAACAATCATGCTCCAAGCGACCTCTATATATACACAAGGAGATGGAAAAGAATGGGATGCCAATGAAATGTTCGAAATAATGCTTGAAATTTCTAGAACATCTCTTCAGGTACTTGGTAGTGAAATATTCAATCAGATAACTCAAAGCAAATAATGTTTAAATACAAGGTTGATTAGAGATGGCCAGAAATGCAACAAATGAATTATTGCAAAAAGCTAAAAAAGCAAAAAGTGATGAGTTTTATACTCAACTTATTGATATAGATAGGGAATTGAAGTATTACAAAAAGCACTTTAAGAACAAAACTGTTTACTGTAACTGTGATGACCCTCAAACGAGTAATTTTTTCAAATATTTTGTTCTGAACTTTAAAGAATTAGGACTAAAAAAACTGATTGTTTCCTGTTACAAAGAGCAAGTCATAGATTTGTTTAATCCAGAGCCTAATATGAATGGTTTCTTTTTTGAGTACACAGGAGAGAAAGGAGAAAAAGAAAAACCGGGATTAGCCGATGTTAGTTACTTTGCTGGAGATGGAGATTTTCGGAGCTCAGAAAGTATCCGCTTGTTAAAACAAGCAGATATGGTTGTAACTAATCCACCTTTTTCTTTATTTAGAGAGTTTGTAGCTCAGTTAATAAAGTACAACAAGGAGTTTTTGATAATTGGAAACATCAATGCGATAACCTACAAGGAAATTTTCAATCTGATTAAGGAGAATAAAGCATGGTTGGGGATAAATCTCGGCAGAGGAATTTCTGGATTTATTGTTCCTGAGCACTATGAGCTCTATGGAACAGAAACTAAAATCGATGAATTTGGAAATAGAATAATATCTCCAAACAATTGTCTATGGTTAACTAACCTGGAAACGCCTCAACGTTGTGAAAATATTACACTTACAAAAAAATATGTAGGAAACGAGATAGAGTATCCCAAATACGATAATTGCAATGGAATTAATGTTGATAAAACACAAGATATTCCTGCGGATTATGCAGGATTGATAGGTGTACCCATAACTTTCTTGCATAAATTTAACCCTAATCAATTTGAAATAATCAAATTTAGAAAAGGAGATGATGATAAAGATTTGTCAATCAACGGGAAGTGCCCATATTTTAGAATACTCATAAAAAATAAAAGATTACAAATGATGTGATTACAACTGTATTACAAATTCGGAATAAGCAGTATATGAAGCTATGTAATCACTTAGTTAATAAAAAATGGCAAAGAAAGAAATAAAAGAAAAGTCTTATAATATTAAAGTCCCCGTGTATACAACAACTATGTTGGATCAGAGTGTGGGATTATTTGAAAATGTATCATTTCAAGATATGATACAAATGATAAAGAAGCGATTAGATGATTTTAAAAGTCCAATTAGTTCATCTAATAGAAATAAAACAAAAAAGACAGTTGTTAGTAACATCTCCTATCAGGATGTGCAAATAGGCAATGTTCCAGCATTATTACTTCAAATATCCGCCTTTAATACAAATATGTATGATGGATATTTTGAAGCAAATGAGAAAATACCAATTACTAAAGATAATAAGTTAGGTAGTGAGAACAATTTTGTATTGCTTTATCCTCGAATCAAAGGATTAAGTAATGAGACATATACATGTTTCTTTTTAATGCTCGTTTACGAAGACCCGACGAAAGATAACGGTGAAGTTTGCAAATTAGCTAAAATTCTCGTAAATAAAATATTAAATATACCCATTGAGAACATCAAATTACCTATGATTTTTGATGAACTAAAAGATATTAGTACTATTCCTGAGTTACAAATTCATTATCGAAGTATTTCGGATGCTGACAATAATGTTGATGTTAAATATCGGGAGTTCTTGCAAGGTGGTAAACTTGAAAAGAAAAAAGATAGATTATTTAAAAATATGCCTCGCGAAACAATGGAACAACTCCTTGCAGATACTGCCGATGATGAAGATTATCAACAGAAAGACACTCGCATTGTAATAGGCAAAAAAGAATATCGAATCAAAAAAGAACTTGTTAATGAAGCAAGTGAAGAACTAAAGGAAACAGCGGAAAAAATATTCAATGCCTCATCTGCTATTACTCAAACTGAATTAGATACGCAAATACATGACACTAATTTTATGATTGATAAATTGAGTGGAGTTCTTACTAATTATTTAAGTAATGAATAATTTTCTCATATATAGAGAGTTAATTGATGATTGTTTATCTGATTTATGGACGTTGCATCTAACGTTTATAGGGATACTGTTGTCATTATTTACCCTTTTATATTCATTTATTTTGAGTAAAAAAGATGAATTAAAATTATCTGTAGAGCAAATAAAATTAGGAGATAATAATCCGCTTGTTATACAAAGGAAAAATTTTGCAATAACTTATATTAAACGCTTGTCTGGTATCAATAGGCAATGTTTCTATATTTTGCTGATTTCTATATTTCTCGCATCTTGTAGTTGGGTAGGAATGCGTTTATTGGATGAACAAATTCGTCTTTTTGCATTAGTTACAATTGCTTTTTTAACATTATTGGTGATTGGGTATATCGTTTTCTTAGCAGTAAGAATATTGAGACAATATAAAGATGATATAAAAATTTGAGTTTTTATTATCTGCATTGCAAAATAATACCTACCTTTATACTCTCAAAGAGTTATTTGACAGCATAGCAACGCAAAACGCTGAGATTCGCACGGTTCTAAATCGTTACTTCTAGATCTCAAATAATTCACTAAAAGTTTATTTTTCAATTGGTTATGTCAAGCCGATGAAAATCTAAAATAATATCTTCTTGGATAGGTTACTTGAATGGGTATAGTTTTTGATATCTCAAAAAACAATATGCCAGCCGTAAAAATAGCTATAGACAAAATGTTATCCGATTTATAGGAAAGGACGATATCCGACATTTTTTTTGCTGCTATCTGTCTGATAAACAATATAAAAAGGTGTCGATGTGGGTTTTGAGGTCGACACCACATCGACACCTTTTTATATCCGGAGGTTTCGTCCGGAGCCTGTCCATCTTCATGCAGCAACTATTTCGGAACACGCCATAAACTACCTCAAAAGTCATAGTGAACTAATTCATGGCATATCGCATATTGTTTATATGTAGTACTCCCTCTCATGGATACGTAGTACTATATATTGTCAATAGGTAGTGCTACTTGTTGCATATAAGTAGTACTACCTATATCTACTTTACTATATGTTATCATTTAGTTCTTTGCATGTTTTGAATTAGTTGATGGCATGAAACAGGATAGTTGGTAGATTATTACTTGTCTACAAATATCCGGCAATCATCAGAGAGGGGAAAAGGTGTCGATGTGGTGTCGACCTTAAAACCGACATCGACACCAGCTAATGTATTATTTATTAGATAGATGGTGGCAAAAGATGCCAGGTGTCGTTCTCTTTTGTATTTTCTCTTGTTCTCCATGTTTTCGCCGTACAAGAGGTTATACATAAATATCAGCTTGGTTCATCGTCCAATGTTAGTAGATGTTTTGTCCTTTTTTACTATCTTTGCGTGCTTTCCCTCTGTAAAATAGGGAATGTCTGTAATATATAATGGATATGAAAATGAGAAAAACAGTATTATATGGCGTTTTGGCTTTTTGTTTGGTTGTGTTGAATTCTTGTTTGGGAGATCCGGCCACCCAGTTGACGATGGCCAACCAGGCAGGTGTCGTGGTGACCGGATACGGGCCGGGTAAGGCTATTTATACCAAGGGGGACGTTGTGGTTTCTTCGGAAGACTTCCAGAATGCCAATGTGGAAAACGGAGAATGTATCTTGTTTGATTACTCCATTGATTATGGGACTGCAAACAATATGGGAGCAGGGACGGATACCAGTTATACCGAGGCTGTTATCTATGAAAATACGATCTCGGAGGTCAATCGTTGGAACTTCTATAATACGTTGACCGATACCTCTGTCGTTGCAAAGGACGAATTGCTGCTTTCTTCCCTCCAGGCACGTTCCGCTTATATCAGAGGCAATTTGTTCCTGTTCACGGAGATAAGCAATCACCCGACAAACCAGGTGGATAGTTTCTCTTTATCCTATAATCCGGATCAATTGTTGGGGGACGATAATATTTATAGCCTCTACCTCCGCACGATCAGGATAAAGGCGGACACGACGAGAGGCGAATCGATGATTATTCCTTGTGCGTTCAATATAGAAGATCTGGTGAAAGAGGCGGGAAAGAATAATTCGGATGAACTGAAGTTCCGGATTAACTATGCCTTTTCATTCGGGAAGGATTCTGCGTCGATAAACTGGAAAAGCTCCGATGTGTTTACAATAGACCTGTCGGGAAAAGGCAAATAAAGGATAAATAGCAAACGAACGTATTGAGAAATGTATAAAGAGATATTTAAATTGGTTGTAGCCATCATCTCCCAGCCGGGAAAGGCATGGGAGATTCTGACGAAAAAAGAAGAAAAAGACGATGAGTTTTTATCCCGGTTTGTCTATCCCCTGATTGGATTCGTTACGGTAGCAGCTTTTTTGGGCGTGCTGTTCACCCGGAAAGAGTTTGATGTCGAACTGGCGCTGAAATCGTCTATCCGGACGCTGGTTGCGGCGTTCGGCGGCTTTTATCTGGCAGCCTATTTGTTGAACGAACTTTGGCAGGGATGGTTCAAACGGGAGAAGGACATGAAGCTGTGCCAACGCTTTGTCGGCTATTCGTCTTCGTTGATGTTTGCTTTGAACATCGTGTTGATGTTGCTCCCGGAGTTTTTCTTTTTGCGTATATTTGTGTTATATACGTTTTATATCGTATGGGAAGGGGCTGGCCCTTATATGCAGGTGGAGGAGAAGATACGCCTGAAGTTTGTCGGGATCGCGACCGGGCTGATTTTGCTGACGCCTTGGCTGATCGAGGTCGTCCTTTCCATGTTGATGCCCGGCTTACGTTTTTGATAGAAGAATAAGATGAAAGAGAAGATTAGTAATAACATACAGATAAAGAACAAACGGGCGACTTTCGATTATGAGTTGCTCGACACGTTTACGGCAGGTATTGTGCTGACCGGTACGGAGATCAAATCGATCCGCCTGGGGAAGGCGAGCCTGGTCGATACGTTCTGTATTGTAGAGAAGGGTGAATTGTGGGTGAAGAATATGTATGTGGCAGAATATTTCTACGGGACATACAATAACCATACGGCCCGCCGTGACCGCAAGCTGCTGCTGACCAAAAAGGAATTGCGGAAGATTGAAGGTGCTGCCCGTAATAATGGCTCTACAATTATTCCGACACGCCTTTTTATTAATGACAAGGGACTGGCAAAAGTCGTTGTCGCTATCGCCAAAGGTAAGAAGGAGTATGACAAACGCGACTCTATCAAGGAGCGGGACGACCGCCGGGAGATGGATCGGGCTTTTAAACGGAATTGAAAGAATTTATGATTTATGATTTATGATTTATGCGTCACAAATAAATCATAAATCATAAATTATAAATCATAAATCATAACATGGATAAAGAGATGTTTTTGAACGCCCTGAAAGAACGTATTTTGATTCTGGACGGGGGAATGGGGACGATGGTCCAGGGATTTAAACTGACCGAGAAAGATTATCGCGGAGAACAGTTTGCCGATTGGCCGGGCGACCTGAAAGGAAATAACGACCTGCTGTGTATCACCCGACCGGATGTGATCAAATCGATCCATCGCCAGTATCTGGATGCCGGTGCCGATATTTTTGCTACTAACACTTTCAATGCAAATGCCATCTCGATGGAGGACTACGGCATGCAGGAACAGGTAAGGAATATCAACTTGGCTGCCGGAAAGTTGGCGCGTGAGGTGGCCGACGGCTTTATGGCGGAACATCCGGATCGAACGATCTTTGTAGCCGGCTCTATCGGACCGACCAATAAGACGGCCTCGATGAGTCCCGACGTGAGCGATCCGGCTTATCGGGCTGTCACCTATATGGATTTGTATGACGCCTATAAGGAACAGGTGGATGCCTTGGTAGACGGGGGCGTGGATATCGTCCTGTTTGAAACGACTTTCGACACGCTGAATGTGAAAGCCGGGCTGGAAGCTGCCGAGACTGTGTTGAAGGAAAAAGGCAAAGATTTGCCGATTATGCTTTCTCTGACGTTGTCGGCCCAGGGGGGACGTACGTTTTCGGGGCAGACGTTGCTTGCGTTTTTGGCTTCTGTCGGGCATGCCAATATTGTCAGTGTCGGTCTGAACTGCTCGTTCGGTGCTGCCGATATGAAGCCTTACCTGGCTGAATTGGCAAAACATGCTCCTTATTATATAAGTGCTTATCCGAATGCCGGTCTGCCGAACAGTTTCGGCTCTTATGACGAGACGCCGGAAAAGATGGCTGTTCATGTAAAACCCTTTATCGAGGAAGGGCTGGTGAATATCTTGGGAGGCTGTTGCGGTACGACGCCGGCCCATATCGCCAAATATCCCGAACTGGTGAAAGGGGCCAGGCCGCATGTGCCGGCTCCGAAGCCCGATTGTCTTTGGTTGTCCGGTTTGGAACTGCTCGAAGTGAAGCCGGAGAATAATTTCGTGAATGTCGGCGAACGATGTAATGTGGCCGGTTCACGCAAGTTCTTGCGACTGATCAAGGAAGAAAATTATGAAGAGGCTTTGACAATTGCCCGCAAACAGGTGGAAGACGGCGCGCAGGTGATTGATATCAATATGGACGATGGAATGTTGGATGCTGTGAAAGAAATGACGACGTTCCTGAACTTGATCGCTGCCGAACCTGATATTTCTCGTGTCCCTGTGATGATCGACTCTTCCAAATGGGAGGTGATCGAGAAAGGCTTGATGTGCGTACAGGGTAAAAGCATAGTGAATTCGATTTCTTTGAAAGAAGGTGAAGAGCTCTTCCTGCAACATGCCGCCCGTATTAAACAGTTGGGTGCGGCTACGGTCGTAATGGCTTTTGATGAAAAAGGACAGGCCGACACGTTTGAACGGAAGATTGAGGTGTGCGGACGTGCTTACCGTCTCCTCCGGGAGAAAGTGGATTTTGATCCGAACGGAATCATTTTCGATCCGAATGTATTGGCTATCGCCACCGGTATGGAAGAACATAACGGATATGGGCTTGATTTTATCCGTGCCGTGGAATGGATCAAGAAGAACCTGCCGGGCGCGAAGGTGAGCGGCGGTATCAGCAACCTTTCCTTCTCTTTCCGGGGAAATAATTACGTGCGGGAGGCTATGCATTCCGTATTCCTGTATCATGCGATTAACAAAGGTATGGATATGGGGATCGTGAACCCGTCGTCGTCCGTACTCTATGAAGATATCGAGCCTGTTTTTCGAACATTGCTGGAAGACGTTATTCTGGCACGCCGTCCGGAAGCCGCTGAAGAACTGATCGAATATGCCCAGAACCTGCATGTAAAAGCGCAGGAGAGGGAAGAAGAAAAGCTGGAAGCCTGGCGTGAATATCCGTTGAAGGAGCGTCTGGAAAACGCTCTGATAAAAGGAGTCGGCGATCATCTGGAAGAAGATTTAAAGGAAGCCTTGAAGGAATATCCGCGTGCGGTGGATATTATCGACGGACCGCTGATGGGTGGAATGAATAAGGTGGGCGAATTGTTCGGCGCTGGAAAAATGTTTCTACCGCAGGTTGTCAAGACTGCCCGTACGATGAAAAAGGCGGTTGCTATCCTGCAACCGGCAATTGAGGCGGAAAAGGTCTCTTCCGATTCTGCTAAGGCTGGAAAGGTACTGTTTGCGACAGTGAAAGGTGATGTGCATGACATCGGAAAGAATATTGTTTCGATCGTCCTGGCTTGCAACAATTATGAGGTGATCGATTTGGGAGTGATGGTTCCGGCAGACGTGATCGTAAAAAAGGCAATCGAAGAGAAGCCTGATCTGGTCTGTCTTTCCGGCCTGATCACGCCTTCGCTCGAAGAGATGGTGCATGTGACGGACGAGATGCAGAAAGCCGGCTTGAGTATTCCCATAATGGTGGGGGGCGCCACGACTTCGAAGTTGCATACGGCCATTAAGATCGCTCCTCATTATGACTATCCTGTCATTCATGTGCTGGATGCTTCGCAAAACCCGTTGATTGCGGCCAAACTGTTGAACCCGGATACGCGGGATGCTTATATTGCCCAGTTGAACAGTGAGTATGAGGCTCTGCGTGCTTCCATGAACAAGAAAAAAGAGATCTTGGTTCCGTTGGCGGAAGCCCGGACGAATCGTCCGGAGATCGACTGGGCTTCTTACAGTCCGGTTGTCCCGGCCCGGGGCGGGGTGCAGGTGATTCCTTATATTCCTCTGGAAGAAATAATCCCATATATTCATTGGACCTTCTTTTTCAGTGCCTGGAAACTGAACGGGCGTTTTTCGGAAATTACGCGGATCCACGGTTGCGATGCTTGTCGTGCCGCCTGGTTGGCCGAATTCCCGGAGGCAGACCGGGCGAAGGCGTCGGAGGCTATGCAGTTGTACAAGGATGCTGTTAAGCTGTTGGACCGCCTGGTTGAGATGAAAGCCGAGTATTGCAAGGCGATTTATGGTTTCTTCCCGGCAAATGGCGACGGGGATAATATCCGTATGGGTGAGGTCCTGCTTCCGGTTTTGCGTCAACAGGCGAAGAGGGAGGAGGGAATTTATAAGTCGTTGGCCGATTATGTGATGCCGGTATCGGAAGGGCGTACGGATTATGTCGGCGCTTTTGTGGTGACGGCCGGTGTCGGTGCCGAATCTCTGAAAGAGCGGTTCGAGCGGGAAGGAGACACCTATAATTCCATGTTGCTGCAAACTTTGACCGACCGTCTGGCCGAGGCTACAGCCGAATATCTCCATGAAAAGGTCCGTAAGGAATATTGGGGGTATGCTCCGGATGAGTCGCTTTCCATCTCCGACCTGTACAAAGTGAAATATCAGGGAATACGTCCGGCTGTCGGCTATCCTTCATTGCCGGACCAGCTTTTGAACTATACGCTGGATAAGTTGTTGGATATGTCACAGATCGGCGTCCGGCTGACGGAAAACGGTGCGATGTACCCGACGGCGACGGTCAGCGGTATTTATATCGCACACCCGGATTCGCAATATTTCATGATCGGTACTATCGACGAGGAACAGATGAAGGATTACGCCCGCCGCCGGAATCTGTCGGAAACGGAAACGAAGAAATTATTGAATAAAAACATATCGAATTGAAATACATACGCCGGATAATCTTGTCTCTCCTTTTAGTCGCTATCTGGTTCACCATGCGTTCGCCGGGAGCAGGAGAGGCGTATGCCCGGAATATCTATCCGTATGTATCGGCTGTCCTGTCCCGTTTCTCATCTCTTTTCCCTTTTTCGGTGGGCGATTGCCTAATATATGGTAGTATTGTCGGTTTGCTTGTTTATGTGGGCTGTGCTATTGCTGGCAAATGTTCGTGGAAGACGTTAGCAGGGCGGACAGTCGAATATCTGTTGTGGGTGTATGTCTGGTTCTATATGGCATGGGGACTGAATTATTTCCGGCAGGATTTCTTTACCCGGACACAGCTTCCGTATGCGGCTTATTCGGCCGATGCATTCCGTTCTTTCCTGTCTGCTTACACGGATGCTTTGAATGCTTCTTTTGTCCCGGTTGAGGAGGTCGACAAAGCGGTTGTTGCGAAGGAATCCGAAAGGGGATACCGGGAAATTGCCGGACGATTCGGACTGGTTGCTCCTGCCGGATATCTGCATCCGAAGCCGATGTTGTTCCCTTCGCTGATGAGCGGTGTGGGTGTTTTGGGATATATGGGGCCGTTTTTTACTGAATATAACCTGAATCCGGAATTGCTGCCTGTCCAGTATCCGTTTACTTATGCGCACGAAATGGCGCATGTGTTGGGGATATCCAGCGAGGCGGAAGCGAATCTGTACGGTTTTCTGGTCTGTTCCCGCTCGGAAGTGCCGGAAATCCGTTTTTCAGCTTACTTCGCCTTGTTGCCATATGTGCTGAGCAACGCATATCAGCTCCTGCCGGAGGAAGAATTTATCCGGTGGAAAAACACGATCTCTCCCGAAATAAAAGAGCTTTACAACCGTAAAGTCGCTTATTGGGAAGAGTTGTACAGCCCGCTCATAGGTGAAATCCAAAGTATCGCTTACAACTGGTTCCTGAAAGGAAACAACATCCCCTCCGGCCGGAAGAATTATTCGGAAGTGGTGGCATTATTGATGGCACTGGAAAATACGTCAGGAGAGATTTGAGACCTTGCTGTTTCCATATTGCCTAATTCGAATTAAATCACTACCTTTGCGGCAATTTTTGAGAAGATAGATAAATATAACACATATGAGTAAGAAATTTGCCGAATACTCGAAATTTGACTTATCGAACGTCAATAAAGAGGTGCTGAAGAAATGGCAGGATGGCGACATCTTCCATAAGAGTCTTGAAATCCGCGAAGGACATCCCTCGTTTGTATTTTATGAAGGTCCTCCTTCTGCAAACGGTATGCCCGGTATTCACCATGTGATTGCCCGTTCGATTAAGGATATTTTCTGCCGTTATAAGACCATGAAGGGGTATCTTGTCAATCGTAAGGCGGGATGGGATACACACGGGCTGCCGGTAGAGCTGGGAGTCGAAAAAACATTGGGTATAACCAAGGAAGATATCGGCAAAAAGATCTCTGTGGCCGAATATAATGCCGCCTGCCGCCGTGACGTGATGAAGTTTACGAAGGAATGGACGGATCTGACACAGAAGATGGGATATTGGGTCGACCTTGAAAACCCGTATATCACTTACGATAACCGTTATATCGAAACATTGTGGTACTTGCTGAAGGAACTGTATAAGAAAGGTTTGCTTTACAAAGGGTACACGATCCAGCCGTATTCGCCGGCCGCCGGAACGGGGCTTAGCTCGCACGAGTTGAACCAACCGGGGTGTTATCGCGACGTGAAGGATACGACTTGTACGGCTCAGTTCCGCATTCTTGATCCGAAACCGGAGATGGCGGGATTTGGCGAACCGTTCTTCTTGGCATGGACCACTACTCCGTGGACTTTGCCTTCCAACACGGCTCTTTGTGTGGGTCCGAATTTCACTTATGTGGCTGTTCAGACCTATAATCCATATACAGGTATGCCGATGACGGCTGTTTTGGCTAAGGACTTGTTGAATGTGTATTTCAATCCGAAAGCCGCCGATCTGGCTCTGACCGATTATAAACCGGGCGATAAACTGGTGCCGTTCAAAGTGGTCGGCGAATGGAAAGGACCGGAACTGGCCGGCATGCATTACGAGCAGCTGATCCCGTGGGTCAATCCGGGAGAAGGTGCTTTCCGGGTAATCACCGGTGACTATGTGACGGTGGAAGATGGTACGGGTATCGTACATATCGCTCCGACTTTCGGTGCGGATGACGACCGTGTGGCAAAAGCAAGCGGCGTACCTCCTTTGATGATGATCGACAAAGACGGGAACCGCCGTCCGATGGTCGATATGACAGGTAAATTCTATCTGCTGGAAGACCTCGATCCCGAGTATGTTCAGGAGCATATGAATGCTGCCGACTATGATCCGTGGCAGGGCAAGTTCGTGAAGAACGCTTACGATGCGACAAAGGGAGAGAAAGACGAAACGCTGGATATCGAAATCTGCATGATGCTGAAAGCGCAGAACCGTGTGTTCCGCATTGAGAAGCATGTCCACAACTATCCGCACTGTTGGCGTACGGACAAACCTGTGTTGTACTATCCGCTGGATAGCTGGTTTATCCGCACAACCGCTTGTCGCGAACGGATGATCGAACTGAACAATACGATCAACTGGAAACCGCAGAGCACCGGAACGGGACGTTTCGGCAAATGGTTGGAAAACTTGCAGGACTGGAACTTGAGCCGTAGCCGCTACTGGGGAACGCCGTTGCCTATCTGGCGTACCGAAGACGGGGCGGAAGAAATCTGTATCGGTTCGGTTGAAGAACTGTACAATGAAATTGAGAAATCCGTAAAAGCTGGGCTGATGGAGTCCAACCCGTATAAGGAACTGAAATTCCAGCCGGGTGAATATACAAAGGAAAACTACGAAAAGATCGACCTTCACCGTCCGTATGTGGATGATGTGATCCTGGTTTCCGAAAGCGGTAAGCCGATGAAGCGCGAGACCGACTTGATCGACGTATGGTTCGATTCCGGTGCGATGCCTTATGCACAGATTCATTATCCGTTCGAGAACAAGGAAATCTTCGACGACCGCAAGGTGTATCCGGCCGACTTTATTGCCGAGGGTGTCGACCAGACACGCGGATGGTTCTTCACTTTGCATGCGCTCGCTACGATGGTGTTCGACAGTGTGTCGTATAAAGCTGTCGTTTCGAACGGACTGGTACTGGACAAGAATGGCAATAAGATGTCCAAACGTCTGGGCAACGCTGTCGATCCGTTCGCCACGATCGAGCAGTATGGTTCCGATCCTTTGCGCTGGTACATGATTACAAATGCGTCTCCGTGGGATAACATCAAATTTGATATCGATGGTATCGAAGAAGTTCGCCGCAAATTCTTCGGTACATTATATAATACCTATTCGTTCTTCGCTTTGTATGCGAATGTAGACGGTTTCGATTATTCCGAACCGGATGTAGACTGGAAAGAGCGTCCCGAAATCGACCGCTGGATTCTGTCGTTGCTGAATTCGCTGGTGAAGGATGTGGATGGATTCTTGGATACATACGAACCGACACGCGCCGGACGTGCGATCTCTGATTTTGTAAACGACAATCTGAGTAACTGGTACGTGCGTTTGAACCGCCGCCGTTTCTGGGGCGGAGGCATGACAACCGACAAGTTGTCTGCTTACCAGACTTTGTACACCTGTCTGGAAACGGTCGCCAAGCTGATGGCTCCGATCGCGCCGTTCTATGCAGACCAGTTGTTCTGCGACCTGATTGCCGCTACCGGACGTGAGAAGGTTGAATCTGTTCACCTGTCCGAATTCCCGGTTTGCAACGAGGCATTGATCGACAAGAATCTGGAAGAACGTATGCAGATGGCGCAGGATGTGTCTTCTATGGTGCTGGCTTTGCGTCGCAAGGTGAATATCAAGGTGCGCCAGCCGTTGCAGACCATCATGGTCCCGGTTGTGGATGCCCATCAGCAAGAAAGCATCGAAGCTGTGAAAGCGTTGATCCTGAACGAGGTCAATGTGAAGGAACTGAAGTTTGTCGATAACGCTGCCGGTATTCTGGTGAAGAAGATCAAACCGGACTTTAAGAAGTTAGGCCCGCGTTATGGCAAGATCATGAAGGCGTTGGCCGCCGCTATCCAGACAATGAGTCAGGACGAAATCAATGCGTTTGAGAAGGCCGGAACATTCACGCTGACGGTTGAAGGTCAGGAGGCGGTGATTGAACGTGCAGACGTTGAAATCATCTCCGAAGACATACCGGGCTGGCTGGTTGCGAACGAAGGCCGCCTGACAGTGGCTTTGGATATCACCGTAACAGAAACTCTCCGTAAGGAAGGATTGGCGCGCGAGTTGGTAAACCGCATCCAGAACCTGCGTAAGAGCAGTGGTTACGACATCACCGACAAGATATCCGTCACTGTCCTTTCGAACGATGTGATGGATGAGGCGATCAAGGACTTCAATTCGTATATCGCAAACCAGGTGTTGGCTGTATCAGTGGAAATTACGGATGTGATCAGCGATGCGACCGAGTTGGATTTCGAAGATTTCAAACTTTCGGTCTGGATTGAAAAAGCATGAGTGTTTTCAATTGAAGAATGAAAGAATGAAAGAATTAAAGAATGAAAGGGGGAAAGAAAGGAAGAATTGCTTACATTTGTGGCCAAGAGAAAGAAAAATCATCATTGATCTTTTCATTCTTTCATTCGTTAATTATTAATTTTTTAAAACTATGGCAGAAAAGACAAGATATTCGGATGCCGAACTCGAGGAGTTCCGCGCCATAATATTGGAAAAGCTGGAGAAGGCAAAAAAAGATTATGACCTGTTGAGATCCGGTGTCACTAACTCTGACGGCAATGATGTCGCTGATACGTCTCCTACGTTTAAGGTATTGGAGGAAGGCGCTGCGACTTTATCGAAGGAAGAGGCTGGCCGTTTGGCACAGCGCCAGATGAAGTTTATACAGAACTTGCAGGCTGCATTGATCCGGATTGAGAATAAAACCTACGGTATTTGCCGCGAAACCGGTAAATTGATCCCGAAAGAAAGATTACGTGCAGTGCCTCACGCTACGTTGAGTATCGAAGCTAAACAGGGAGGTGCCAAGTAAATGAGATATTCCAAAGGTTGGGGAGCAGCGTTGATTGTGATGCTGCTCCTTATTCTTGACCAGGCTCTTAAAATATGGATTAAAACTCACATGCAGTTGCATGAGAGTATTGAAATCACTCCGTGGTTTTATCTGTACTTCACTGAGAATCCGGGAATGGCTTTCGGGATAGAAGTGATCGGTAAGTTGTTTTTGTCGGTATTCCGTATTATTGCTGTCGGTTTTATCGGTTATTATCTGTATAAGCTGGTGAAACAGAATTACACCTTTGGCTTTATCGCTTGTATCTCGTTGATCTTTGCGGGAGCGATCGGAAATATCATCGACTCCATATTCTATGGGGTAGTGTTCGATCATAGCTTCGGACAGGTGGCCTCGTTTATGCCGGAGGGTGGCGGCTATGCCAGTTGGTTGCATGGAAAAGTGGTCGATATGTTTTATTTCCCTTTGATACAGACGGTGTTGCCAGACTGGGTACCAGTATGGGGAGGGGAGGAGTTTGTCTTTTTCCGTCCAATCTTTAATTTGGCCGATTCGGCGATCTGCGTAGGTGTCTTTTTGTTGTTACTGTTCTACCGTCACACATTGTCGACAAGTCTCTCAAAAGAAAAATAAAAGAACTGATGCGGAACAAACTGCATAGATATGGTGTCGTTTTGCTGCTGGGAACCTTACTGGTCGCCTGTAGTAAAGTGCCGGACGGCATTCTTTCGGAAAAGAAAATGCAAGCAGTACAGGTGGATATGCAATTGGCAGAAGCCATGATTAACCTGGATAGCAAAGAGTTTTCCGATAATGCCCGTAAGGAGGCTCTATATCAGTCCATCTTCCGCAAATACGATATCACACAAGCCGAGTACGACAGTTCGCTCGTTTGGTATGGACGGCATCTGGATATTTATATGAAAGTGTATGACCGCGTGCTGGCCGATCTGAATGAACGGCAGAAAGCATTGGGCGACGTACAGGCTTCGGCTGCTCCTGTTTCCAAACAGGATTCGGTGGATATCTGGCCCCGCCGTACCTCTTTAAGATTGGAACCCGATGCCTTGTTTAACGGTGTGACGTTCGATATCAAACCGGAAACGAACTATTCGTCCGGCAGTTCGTTTGTCTTGGGCATGAATGTCTGGGGTATCAACGAGGGGATGGCTTATAAACCGGAAATACGCATAAGCGCTGACCAGGGTGATACGATCGTGACTGTCAATGATAAGGTGCTTCGCGATGGCTATCACGAAACTGTTTTGAAGACGGTTCCGACCAAGCAGGTCAAACGCGTGTACGGGTATATCTTTATGAACAATGCCGATTCTTCCTACTACAAGGTTTATCTGGACAGTCTGAACCTCATGAAATATAATTACGGCCGTCTGACTGATATGGCAAAAGATTCGTCTGCCGTAAAAATATCCGCAGTGGAATAAATCGTGTTATGCGCCGGATCGCTTCCCATTATATCTATTGGAGACAGTTCTACCGGATGCACTATGTCGAGTTGGACGATAGCGGTATCCTAACCGGTGTTTTCCCTTTGGAAGGGGAAATTGCGGGTACGGAGTTTTATGACGGCATCTTGATCCTTGTGCCTATTCCCGCTCTTGATGCGAGATTGAAGGGGAACAAGCGATATTACCTGAATTTTTATTCTGATACTCCCTTTGTGATCCCGAGTCAAGTACGGGAACGGGTCGCTTTTGATATGCTGCCGGGAGAACAGTTGGCGGATGCCTTGGAACGTCGAGGTTTTACAGGTATTATTGAAGCGGGTTCGCCTGTTTGTGTGCTGTTATTGGGCGGCATTCCCCTGACGACGGCGAAATTCGGCGCAGATGACAGCCGTAGCGATGGCTACATTCAGAGACTCTGATGTTTCTCTTTCGGGTGGAAAGCTTGGAATGTAAAGTTTTTGATCAATCAGCTCTTCTATTTGCGGACGTATTCCGTTTCCCTCATTCCCCATCACGATAATTCCGTTTGCCGATAATTCCTTTGTGTACATATTTTCTCCGTCGAGGAATGTGCCGAACAACGGAATTTGCCTTGCCACTTGGGCTTTCAAGTAGTCTTCCAATTCCGTATAATGGACTTTTACGTGTGCCAGTGCGCCCATTGTGGCCTGTACGGTCTTCGGGCTGAAAACATCTGCGGTGTCGGGGCTGCAAACGATATGTTCGATGCCGAACCAGTCGGCAAGCCGTATGATGGTACCGAGATTGCCGGGGTCCTGTATGCCGTCCAATGCTAAAACGAGTGAGGAAGAAGGATCGGCTTCGTCGATCGACCAGTCCGGACGTTTGAATACGGCAAGTACATCCTGCGGGTTTTTCAGGAAACTGGCTTTACGGATGTCTTCGTCTTCCGCTTCCAATAGTTCTTTCGCCGGAATGTTCCCCTGCATCGCCATCCAGGATGGTTTGGCGAGAATCAGTTCGCATTCGAAAGCAAACATCATGTCGGCTACCAGCTTGTTTCCTTCGGCAACGAATGCATTCAGTTCGTTCCGATATTTCTTCATTTCCAACGAATGGATGTATTTGACTTTCCCCTTACTTAGCATCTTTATTCTCTTTTTTCAAGTGCAAATGTACAGGGATTTATTCAAATTCACGTTATTTTTTGTGCAAAGATACGTTGGTACGTGTGGCGTGACAATATGACAAGAATGTTTTTCGTCGCGCACCACGCTTTATGATTTTTTCTTTCTATTTTTGCGTGCGTAAAAGCTTGAATGATGAAGGGAATCCAAACACTATATTTCATTTGTTTCCTATTGCTGTTAGTCTCCTGTAGCTCGACAAAATATGTGGGCGAGGGAGAATACCTCCTGGACAAAGTGGAGATTGTGTCGGATGGCAAGACTTATAAAAACAGCGATTTGAAGCCTTATTTGCGCCAGCAACCCAACTTTAAGGCTTTTGGGCTGATGAAATGGCAGTTGTTCGTGTACGACTGGTCGGGCCGGAATGAGAAGAAATGGATTAATAAGCAGCTTCGTCGGATGGGAGAGGCGCCTGTTATCTTGGATACGACGCTGGTAACGCAGTCGGTCGACGAGTTGAAACGCTTCTTCATCAATAAAGGATATATGAACGCTGAAGTTTCGGCTTCTATCGATACTTCGCGAAGTAAAAAGGCTGTCGTGACCTATAGGATCGTCCCTAACACTCCTTACCGCATCCATAACTATTCGATGGATTTGAGTGATCCGAAGATCGACAGCATCGCCAAGCTCAAACCGCCTCACCGTTCCGTACTGGCTTCGGCTTTCCGTACTTATTCCGACGATTATACTTCCCTGATAAAAGACAGTGCCTTGTTTGACCGCGATGTACTGGATAAGGAACGGCAGCGCCTTACGACTTTGCTCCGCCGGCGTGGTTATTATGCCTTCAACCGGGATTACCTGTCTTATATTGCCGATAGCTCTTTGAACCGGAATATCGTAGACTTGGATATGCTGCTGAAACCATACCGTTTGCAGAAGCCTGACGGGACGGTGGTCGACACATTACATCGACAGTATTATATTAAAGACGTTTCGATTGTGACCGATTATGATCCGTTGACGTTGGAAGAAAACAATGCTATGCCTTACGATACGGTCCGAACCGGCGGTATCGATATCCTGTACGGAAAGAACGGCAGAAGCATCCGTCCGGGAGTCTTGCGCAAGAGCAATTATATCATGCCGGGACGCTTGTATAACGAGCGGACGGTGGAGCAGACCTACTCTTCGTTTGCTACGTTGCGTGCTTTGCGTAATGTGAATATCCGTTTTTCGGAGGTCGAAGAGAACGACACGATGAAGCTCAACTGTACGATCCTGACTTCTCCTGCCAAACTACAAGGTTTCGGGGTCGACTTGGAAGGGACAAACTCGGCAGGAGATTTTGGTTTTGCTTCGAGTTTGAACTATCAGCACCGGAACTTGTTCAAGGGGTCGGAGGTTTTCTCGGCTAAAGTCCGCGGTGCTTATGAGGCGTTATCCGGCAACCAGTCGGAAGGAAACAACTTTTGGGAGTTCGGTACGGAGGCGTCTGTCTTGTTCCCCCGTTTCCTGTTTCCCTTCCTGCATGAGAATTTCCGTCGTAAGATTCGTGCAACGACCGAACTGAAGGTGAGTTACAGCATACAGACACGTCCGGAGTTCAAAAGAGCCATCGTCTCTGCTGGATGGAATTATATCTGGCAGGAGCGGAGTAATATGCAGGCACGCCATGTGTTCAAGTTGTTGGACATCGACTATGTGCATTTGCCGAAGATCAGCCAGTCATTTAAAGACTCGTTGCCTGAATCTACTTTGCTCTACAATTTTACCGACCAGTTTATCGTTGGTTCCGGTTATACTTATTCTTTTAATAATTATGATCCTCAGAATCGTTTGAGGAATACGCATTCCGTTCGCTTCTCCTTCGAGATGGCGGGCAACCTGCTGTACGGGCTTTCCCACCTGACCGGTGCGGATAAAGATGACGAAGGGCGCTATAAATTGTTCGGGATTAATTATGCCCAGTTTGTGAAAGGGGATATCGATTTCAGCAAAAGCATTGTGTTGGACAATCGTAACAAGTTGGCTTTCCACGTCGGTGTCGGAGTCGGCTATCCGTATGGCAACTCGAAGATGCTGCCGTTCGAACGCAGCTATTTCTCAGGAGGAGCAAACAGTGTCCGCGGCTGGTCCGTCCGTTCGCTCGGTCCTGGTAGCATGCCGCTCGATTCGGTTAAGTCCTTTGCCCAGCAGATCGGTGATATCCGTCTGGATCTGAATTTGGAATATCGGACGAAGCTATTCTGGAAATTTGAGATGGCGGCTTTTATCGATGCCGGTAATATCTGGACTTTCCATAAAGATGAGAGTCGTCCGAACGGCAACTTCGATTTTTCCCGTTTCTACAAAGAGATTGCCGTCTCATACGGATTAGGTCTCCGTCTCGATTTCGATTTCTTCCTGATCCGTTTCGATACCGGTATGAAAGCCTATAATCCGCAGGAAAGTGGCAAAAGGAAATGGGCCATCCTTCATCCGAATTTTCACAGTAACTTCGCTTGGCATTTTGCAGTGGGATATCCGTTCTGATTTTGGAGGATAATAGTCTTTTGTATTCGATCTGTCGATTATCAAAATGATAGTGTTATACCATGAAATTTGAATTTGTATGGCTTCTAATTAAAATTACCCGCAAGGCTAATATTTTTTAACATTCTGTTTGATAGTAATAACCCTCTTTCGCTATCGAAATGCTAAACGGTATGTTTGTGAATATAGCTTTTCCGTTGACTCTATCCTTATGAATTTTGGAGGAAAAATAACGGAAATATTTGCTTGTTAAAATAATATTACTACCTTTGCACCGCAAATAAGGATGGTTCCGTAGCTCAGCTGGATAGAGCAACGCCCTTCTAAGGCGTGGGTCGAGCGTTCGAATCGCTCCGGAATCACATAATTTGAAAAAATACCCGGTAGATATTAATTGTTTACCGGGTATTTTTTTATGCTTTGGATGCTTTGTTTGGATGTTGGCTGATATTTTTATTGATCAAATCTGCCGTAATTGTATATCAATTGCTTATATTTACAACAATTTTGAAAGGTACATACTTTTTGCACTGAAGAAGAAATGAGAAAATGGCGTATTGAAGACTCAGAAGAACTCTACAACATCACAGGTTGGGGTACTTCGTACTTTGGTATCAATGACAAAGGTCATGTAGTGGTAACTCCTCGTAAAGACGGCGTCGGTGTAGACCTGAGAGAGCTGGTCGACGAACTGCAATTACGGGATGTGGAGGCTCCTGTACTGATCCGTTTCCCAGATATTCTGGATAACCGTATTGAAAAGATAGCGAACTGTTTCAAGCAGGCTTCCGATGAATATGGTTATAAGGCGCAGAATTTCATTATCTATCCTATTAAAGTAAATCAGATGCGTCCGGTGGTGGAAGAGATTATCGGTCATGGCAAGAAGTTCAACTTAGGGTTGGAAGCCGGTTCAAAGCCGGAACTCCATGCGGTGATTGCGGTCAATACAGATTCGGATTCTTTGATTATCTGTAACGGTTACAAGGATGAGAGTTATATCGAACTGGCTTTGCTGGCACAGAAAATGGGCAAACGCATCTTTCTGGTTGTCGAGAAGATCAACGAACTAACTTTGATCGCTAAGATGGCCAAGCAACTGAATGTCCGTCCGAATATCGGTATCCGTATCAAACTTGCCTCTTCCGGCAGTGGCAAATGGGAAGAAAGCGGGGGGGATGCCAGCAAGTTCGGTTTGACGTCCAGCGAGCTACTGGAAGCACTTGATTTCTTGGAAAAGAAAGATTTGACGGATTGCCTGAAGCTGATCCATTTCCATATCGGCAGTCAGGTGACCAAGATACGTCGTATCAAAACGGCGTTGCGCGAAGCGTCGCAGTTCTATGTGCAGCTGCATGCGATGGGCTTCAATATCGAGTTTGTGGATATTGGCGGCGGGCTGGGAGTCGATTACGACGGTACCCGTTCTTCCAATAGCGAGAGCAGTGTCAATTATTCTATCCAGGAATATGTGAATGACTCTATTTCCACAATGGTCGATGTCAGTGACAAGAACGGCATCCCTCATCCAAATATCATAACGGAGAGCGGCCGTTCGTTGACTGCCCATCATTCCGTTTTGATATTTGAGGTGCTGGAAACAGCTACGCTTCCCGAAATGGATGAAGACTTTGAAGTGAGTGAATCCGACCATGAACTTGTGCATGAACTGTATGAGATTTGGGATAAGCTGAACCAGAGTCGTATGCTGGAAGCCTGGCACGATGCGCAGCAGATACGCGAGGAGGCGTTGGATTTGTTCAGTCATGGTATTGTCGATTTGAAGACTCGTGCCCAGATCGAGCGCTTGTATTGGTCTGTGACGCGCGAGATCAGCCAGATCGCCTCCGGTCTGAAACATGCACCGGATGAGTTTCGCAAGCTAGACAAACTGTTGGCTGATAAGTATTTCTGTAATTTCTCGCTTTTCCAGTCTTTGCCGGACTCTTGGGCGATCGATCAGATTTTCCCGATCATGCCTATCCAGCGGTTGGATGAACGGCCTGACCGGACGGCGACTTTGCAGGACATAACTTGCGATTCGGATGGCAAGATCGCCAACTTTATTTCGACACGCAATGTTTCTCATGATCTACCGGTACATTCTCTGAAAGGAAAAGATGCTTATTATATCGGTGTCTTTCTGGTGGGAGCTTATCAGGAAATTCTGGGAGACATGCACAACCTTTTCGGCGATACGAATGCCGTGCATGTAACGGTGGATGAAAAAGGTTACAACATCGAGCAAGTTATCGACGGGGAAACGGTTGCCGAAGTGCTCGATTATGTTCAGTATAATCCTAAAAAACTGGTGAGGACGCTGGAAACTTGGGTAACTAAGTCCGTAAAGGAAGGAAAGATTTCGGTTGAAGAAGGTAAGGAATTCCTTTCCAACTATCGTTCCGGCTTGTATGGATATACTTATTTGGAGTAATCCCAGTCACTGAATTCGAAACTGAGTTGTTCCCAGCGAGCTTTCTCTTCGTTTTTCTCGTAAGGGTTGGAGATCGAAAGACCGATCAGGCGAATCGGATGAGTCGTATATTCGATGTCTTTCAACAGCCCTTTGGCTAAAGGTAGTATTTCGGCTAAAGTAGTCAGTTCGTGGCTTTGGGTGATACTTCTTGTCTTTTGGTTGAAATCATGGAATTTAATCTTTAAAGTAAGAGTGTTTCCTTTGAAACCGGTCCGTTGCAACCGTTCGATCAGTTCGGTTGCAACATGATATAATTCGATGATAACGGACGATTGCCGCGAAATGTCTTTTTCGAGCGTATGTTCGCAGCCTACGGATTTGCGGATTCGGACGGCCTCGACAGGGCGCAGGTCTATCCCTCTTGAGAATTCATAATATAAAACTCCCGCTTTTCCGAATTGTCGGGTGAGCATTTCTTGTGAACAAGCTCTCAACTGTTCACCGTTATGGATGCCTAATGAGTGCATCCGTTGGGCGGTGACCGGGCCGATCCCCCAGAAGGATTCGATCGGCAGACGTTTGATGAATTCTTCTGCTTGGGACGGATGGATGGTGCACAGTCCGTCCGGCTTGCGGTAGTCAGAGGCGATTTTAGCTAAAAACTTATTATACGATACCCCAGCCGAGGCAATCAGATGCAGTTCCTCCCGGATTTTTTGCTTGATTGCTTTGGCGATGTCGACGGCAAGCGGGATGTTCTGTTTATTCTCGGTAACATCCAGAAACGCCTCGTCCAGTGAAAGCGGCTCGATAATGTCCGTATATTCGTGGAAGATTTCGTGTATCTGTCGGGACACCGCTTTATAGACATCCATCCGTCCGGAAACAAACGTGAGTTGCGGGCATAGACGTTTAGCCCTTTGTGATGACATGGCGGAACGTACGCCGAACTTCCGGGCTTCGTAGCTTGCTGCCGCTACGACACCCCGTTCCTCCGCGTGGCCGACTGCAAGCGGAATTCCGCGAAGTTCCGGATTATCCCGCTGTTCCACAGAAGCGTAGAATGCGTCCATGTCGATATGTATGATCTTCCGCTCCATTAAAATCCGTTCATCGGAACCAATACTGTCGGAATGAGCAACAGGAATCCGACTATTACCAGAAGCAATATGAATTTCCATGCCCAGCGAAACCATTTATCGTAGGGGATACGGCTGACACCCAGAACAGCGATCAGCACTCCGGATGTCGGGGTGATCATATTGGTGAATCCGTCTCCGAACTGGAAGGCCATCACGGTCGCTTGCTTTGACAATCCGATCAAGTCGGAGAAAGGAGCCATGATCGGCATGGTCAGGGCCGCTTTGGCACTTCCGGAAGGAATGATCAGGTTGATCAAGGTCTGGATCACGTACATCATACCGACGGTTGCCACTTGTCCGAGCCCTTCCATCCCTTTCGCCAAGTTGTAGAGAATGGTGTCGATGACAAGCCCGTCTTTCAGTATCACAATAATACCGCCAGCAAGGCCGACTACCAAAGCTGCGCTCATAATGTCCTTGCACCCGTCGAGAAACAGTTTGACCAATTCGTTCGGAGTCCGGTTGTTAGCGATGCCGGCTGCCAGTCCGAGGGCGAAGAATAGGGTGGCTATCTCCATGATATACCAGCCATATCCCATCACTCCCGTGATCAGATAAAAAATCGTGAAGAAGAGGAGGTTCAGGATATAAAGATGGACTGTCTTGCGGAGGGCGAACAGGGAAGTCAAGATAAAAGCAACCGTTAGAATGGGAAGGAGAGGCAATCCTTTGATTATGTTGTTCCCGATTTGTAAAGTTGTTGCAGGGTAATAAGCTGCGAAAATGATTTGTATGACTGCCAATATACCAAAACTGATCCAGGCGGTACGTGGCGTGTGATAGCTTACTTCCAGCGAGTTATTATTGTGCAGGTCACGCCAATACTGGTCCTCTTCGTAGACTAACGATGCTTTCGGATTTTTCTTTACTTTAGCAGCATAACGCAGTATCCAGGCGAAACCGATCAGGTTGATTACGATCCAGCAAAATATCCGGTATTCGATTCCAGAAAAGAGCGGAATACCGGCCAGTCCTTGTGCAATACCGATTGTAAACGGGTTCAATATCGCTCCGGCAAATCCTAATCCGGCGGCGACAAAGACCATGCAAACACCTGTAATGGAGTCATACCCCATCGAGATCGCCATCGGGACAAGTACTAAGCAAAATGCAATGGTCTCTTCACTCATCCCGAAGACAGCCCCGAATATGCTGAATAGTAGCATGATGGACGTCAGCAAGAAATTCTCCACTCCGATCTTACGCAAGAAGCGGTTGTTTTCCATTTTACGGGCGCGGCCGAGGAAACTGACGGTTCCGATATCGAAGGCCTTACTGTCGTTGACGATCCAGAACGCCCCTCCGATGATCAGGATGAAGACGATGATATCTGCCTTGTCGACAAACCCTTTGTAAAAAGCTGAGAACACCTGCCAGGTCTGCGGAGCATGTTCTACCGCTTCGTAGACAACCGTTTTTTTCCCGGCTGCATTGATGCTTTCCTTGTATTGTCCACCCGGAATGATCCAGGTGAGGGCGGCACAGAAAAGAATGATATAAAATATGATGGCGTATGTATGTGGAATCTGTCTCTTTTTCATAATCCGTTTTCGTCTTCTTCATCCGTTAATGAACCTATTTCCGGAAGGATAGCGCGTGCCTCCCTGTCGCTGAGGGTGTCTACATCTTTCAGTTTGCGCTGGATCACGCGTGTGCGTGTCCCTAACACCTCTTCGATCTGCCCGCTGGCCGTCTGCAAGTTCTTCTGTGCTTTTTCCAACATGCCGCCTACCTTCTCGAATTCTTTCTTTACCGCTCCCAGGATGGTCCATACCTCGCCGGAGTGTTTCTGGATAGCGAGTGTACGGAATCCCATTTGCAGGCTGTTCAGGATGGCGGCAAGTGTTGTCGGGCCGGTGACGACCACCTTATAGTTGCGCTGTAGTTCTTCCAATAGGGAGGAACGGCGTACTACCTCCGCATAGATTCCTTCGAAAGGCAGGAACATGATGCCGAAGTCAGTGGTGGCGGGGGGAGCCAGATACTTGTCGGAAATATCTTTTGCCATCTTTTTAATGGTTGTCTCCAGTAGCTTTCCGGCTGTCTCTATAGCCTGTGTGTCGGCATGGTCGTATGCATCGAGCAGCTGTTCGTAGACATCTTTGGGAAATTTTGCGTCTATCGGCAGATATACGAATTCGCGGACGTCGTCACGCCCCGGAAGTTTGACGGCAAACTCCACGACGGCATCCGATCCTTTGCGGGTATGCACGTTCGCTTCGTATTGTTCCGGTGCCAGGATTTGTTCGAGAAGCATGCTTAACTGGATTTCCCCGATGTTGCCGCGTGTCTTTACATTGCTGAGGACACGTTTCAAGCCGCCTACGTCTTGTGCCAGCGTTTGCATTTCTCCAAGTCCTTTCTGTACGCTTTCCAGTTGTTCCGTCACAAGCCGGAAGGATTGGCCGATCCGGTCGTTAAGTGTCTTTTGCAATTTCTCGTCTACGGTCAGGCGGATTTCTTCCAGCCGTTTTTCCGTGTTAGTGACAAGCAGGCGTTGTTGTTCGTCCAGGTTGGCGAACTTTTCCCGTTGCAGGGTGTTGAACGAAGCGATCCCCCGGTCGAAAGCATCCCGGAATTCGTTCATGGAGCGCGTCAGCTCTTCCCGGTTGTCTCTGGCGACGATACGGCCTTCTTCCCGGTTCAGACGAAAATCTTCCCGAAAGTTTTTTTCGATACGTTCAAATGAACGTTGCATTTCGTCGAGCAGCCGTTTCAGCTCGCCCGCGATGTCCGAATGGTCTTTCCGGGGACGGAAAAAGACCTGTAAAGCAATGATTACGACAAGTAAACAAATAATCAACCCATCCATTTCTTTCTATTTTGGGCCAAAGATAGAAAAAGAGTTATCGTGAGCAGTAATTAAAAAGAGTTAAAAGGAAAAACATTATTCAGATTCCTTTGTTTAAGTTATACAAAGCAGCTTATATTTGTAAGCCGCTTTTGATAAAGAACATAAAATACTACAAAAGATGGCAAAGATAACATTTAAAGGTAATGAAGTCAATACGGACGGTTCATTGCCCGCAGTTGGAGCAGAGGCTCCTGATTTTAAAGGTGTAAAGAGCGATTTATCCGAATTGCATCTGAAAGATTTAAAAGGTAAGAAAGTTGTGATCAATGTATTCCCGAGTTTGGACACCGCCGTGTGTGCCGCATCGGTAAGACGTTTTAATAAAGAAGCCGCTTCTCTTCCTAATACTGTGGTGCTTGCCGTATCAAAGGACTTGCCTTTTGCACAAGGACGTTTCTGTACCACGGAAGGTATTGATAAAGTGATTCCACTTTCTGCATTCCGTTGTTCTTGTTTTGAAAATGGGTACGGGATGCTGATGGTCGATGGTCCGCTGAAGGGTTTATTAGCCCGCGGCGTGATAGTTGTCGACGAAGCTGGTAAAGTTGTTTATGAGGAACTGGTTTCCGAAATAACAAACGAACCGAATTACGAAGCCGCAATCGCTTCATTAAAAAACTAATAAAGTAGATTATTGTTTTTCATTGGTTAAAGTTAAGGGTTAGTGTAGGAGGCCGTCGGATGTGAATCCCGCGGCCTTCGTTTTTTATATTAGGTTTGTTGATTCGGATTTTATTCGTATACTTGCATTTACTATGAATAACTGGAAAAAAGTATTTGCTATTATATGGACCGGACAGTTTTTTTCTATTCTGACCAGCTCGATCGTTAATTTTGCAATTGTCTTATGGCTTAGTTTTGAAACTAAATCGGCAGAGGTATTGGCTTTGGCTACTATTATGGCTATGCTTCCCCAATCTGTATTGGGACTGTTTACTGGTATTTTTGTGGATCGGTGGAAAAGAAAACGGGTTATGATCCTGGCTGACAGTTTTATCGCTTTCTGTACGCTGATTCTGGCAGTCCTATTTTACCTGGATATAGCGAAGATAGGACATGTCTATCTTTTGTTGGCCCTGCGTTCGGCCGGTTCTGCTTTCCATATGCCGGCTATGCAGGCATCCGTACCTTTACTGGCTCCTAAATCGGAGTTGATCCGGATTGCCGGGATCAACCAGATTATACAATCGGTTTGTAACATTGCTGGGCCGGCGCTAGCGGCTCTTTTCATCTCTTTTATGAAGATGACAAATATTCTTATGTTGGATGTGATCGGCGCAGCATTGGCATGTACATCACTATTATTTGTGACGATCCCTAATCCGGATAATGCGGAAAGAACTCGAAAGGTCCAGCTGTTAAAAGAAGCAAAGGAGGCTTTTACGGAAGTTCGTCGTCAAAACGGATTGTCATTGTTATTTATGGTGTCTATTTTAGGAACATTCTTTATCATGCCGGTGAGTGTGCTCTATCCGCTTATGACGCTTAATCATTATTCGGGGAATGCTTATCAGATCAGCCTGGTAGAGATTGCCTGGGGGATCGGGGCGTTGTTGGGAGGGACTTTCCTCAGCTTGAAGAAATTCCGGTTGAATGAGATCTCGCTAATTAATTGGATGTATATCCTGTTAGGTTTTACATTCGTGCTGTCTGGAATCTTACCGGTTTCCGGATATCCGTTATTTGTCCTGTTGACGGCTATCGGCGGAATATCAGGTTCCCTTTATATGGCGTCTTTCACGACTGTAGTCCAGGCCCGTATCGATCCGGTGGTAATGGGGCGTGTGTTTTCTTTCTATATGAGTGTCAATATGTTTCCTTCCATGATTGGGTTGTTGAGTACGGGGTTTTTGGCGGATACAATCGGGATCGGCAATACCTTTATGATCGGAGGTGTATTGGTCGGGATGATCGGAGGTGTCTCGTTCTTTCTTCCTTCAATCGAAGATTTGAGAAATAGCTTCCGTAGATAGAGTATGCAGACCTGGATCAAAGGACTATGTATCTATCATGCTTTTTACCTATGGATTTGTTTATATGTCTGGTAATATGCTGCTTATGTTTGCATGAGACAAAAACAGCCATCGCCCCAAAGAGGACCATTTGAAAAAAACGCCTTTTTCCGCCGGATAAGATGTAAAAACAGGACATAAAAGTGTCTCTGACATGGCAGATAAACATTCCTGCACCTCCGGTAGGAATCCCCGAAGATCCGGGTCTGTACCTCTCACACACCCAGATGTAAGAGGCACAGACATCCGGGTCCCGAATAGCTTTCCAAGCTGTTTTTGGCAAAAGAAAAGCCAGTCTTGATGAAAAAAGAAATCGTTTTTAACCTGTTTTGCACCTATTCCTGATTGGTCTTTATTTTTATCGTAGATTGATACACAGTATGTTAGTGTTTTTTACCATGATAGTTATGATAGATGAATGATAGTATAAAACGGCAACTGTCATGCAGTAACGTATTGTTTTAAAACAATATACGGACAATTATGATAGTATGGTAGTTGTTCTTGCAAAAGCACTTATATACGTTTGTCCGTATCGGTGGCAAAAGTAGATGGGCACTTTATGAGTTTGGTTGCCCTGGTTATTTATAAAGTAATCTGTAACTTTGCCGACAAAGTTAGGAATAGTTTTTTTATAGGTATGATGAATAATGAATAAAAAGATACTTCAGTTAGCGCTTCCTTCTATCGTTTCCAATATAACGGTCCCTTTGTTGGGATTGGTCGATGTGGCGATTGTCGGGCATTTGGGGGCTGCTTCTTATATAGGGGCGATTGCGGTAGGGGGAATGCTGTTCAATATTATTTACTGGCTGTTCGGCTTTTTGCGGATGGGAACGAGCGGGATGACTTCGCAAGCTCTGGGGAGACGGGATCTCCTGGAAGTAACGAGGGTTTTGTTCCGGTCGGTCGGTGTCGGGATTCTGATTTCTCTGGCTCTGCTTTTGCTCCAGTATCCGATACGGGAGATAGCTTTCTCCCTGCTGGATACGACAGATGAGGTGGAACGGTTGGCTTCCTTATATTTCAATATTTGTATTTGGGGCGCGCCGGCTGTGTTGGGGTTGTATGGCTTTTCCGGTTGGTTTATCGGAATGCAGAATTCCCGTTTCCCGATGTTTATTGCGATCACCCAGAATATCGTGAATATCGTGGCGAGCTTGATCTTCGTCTTTGTGTTCGGCATGAAGGTACAAGGGGTTGCGATGGGAACGCTGATCGCCCAATATGGGGGCTTCGGGATGGCTGTATTCCTGTGGTTCGCATTCTATCGGAAGCGGTTGAATATTCGTGTTTGCTGGCATGAGGTCATGGATAAGGTCGCTATGCGTCGCTTCTTCCAGGTGAATGGCGATATTTTCTTTCGTACGCTTTGTTTGGTGGCGGTTACTACATTCTTTACCTCTACGGGTGCGAGACAGGGGGATATCGTTCTGGCTGTTAATACGTTGTTGATGCAGCTGTTTACGCTTTTCTCCTATATCATGGATGGTTTTGCCTATGCGGGCGAGGCTTTGGCGGGACGTTATATCGGCGCCCGTAATAAAATAGCTCTTAGCCGGACGATCCGTTTGCTATTTGGCTGGGGAATCGGGCTGTCCCTTTCGTTTACCCTGCTTTATGGAGTAGGAGGGAAAGGTTTTCTGTCTCTCCTGACAAATGATCCTGCTGTCATACAAGAGGCCGGAACCTATTTCTATTGGGTGTTGGCTGTCCCGCTTGCCGGCTTTGCCGCCTTCCTGTGGGATGGCATCCTGATCGGTGCGACAGCTACCCGCCTGATGCTTTATTCTATGTTAGTCGCTTCCGGCACTTTCTTTTTGATCTATTACCTCTTTTCCGGGATGATGGGCAACCATGCATTATGGATGGCATTTCTGGTATATCTGTTGCTTCGTGGTAGTATGCAATGGGTATTATGGAATCGCCACAATGAATTAGCGTAATCGGTCGTATGCCCATTGTGCCGGATTGTTTAATATATAATTGGATATATTATGATACGCCTTTTCATCCCGTATGATATGTTCATAATAATTACGTTGCCATAATTTTTGACCGTGTAGATTAATCATTTTTGTCGATTGATATTTAAAATATCCCACAATATGCCCCAGTGTCACCACGTAGGGGCGGGGTTCGCCCGCCCTAAATGCATCCCGATCGATTTGTATAATCGCATGGAAATGATTTGGCATAATAACATATTCGCAACATTCGATATTGGGGTATTTATGTTCCAAATCCCAATAACATTGTTGGATTATTTCACCATATGGGTTTAATATCATTTGGGGGATGTTGATATTAGATTCGGGGCAGGTGGACCCTGCCCCTACAGTCCCTACGTGGGGAACGTTTTTGATTTCGCCGAATAAATGTTTATGGTTTTGGGTACATATTGTGATGAAATATAACCCTTCCTGTGAATAATCATATCCTTTCAAACGGATACTGTGACAATGGTGGATGTCTGGATTGTACTGTTTCATAGTCGATAGTTGTGTTATTGGTTGAATATGGCTCTAAAGATAAGAAAAAAGCCGGATATCGAAATGATACCCGGCTTTTTGTGAAATAGATAATGTCTATTATTGTCTGTAGCTTGCTAATTCGTCAGCATTGAATTTCAAGATAAAGCTGCTGTGTTTTTCCACTTCCGCTTCGACATAATTCAGATATACGACAGCTGATTTGGCAAACATTTCAGGAGCTTTTGTCGCGTCTTGGATCAGCAGGTGAGCCATGATGCAGCCGGCTGCCATTTCATAGAGGCGACGGGCAACAAAGTCCTGCAATTCTTGGTTCTGAGCTTCCTTCACCTTGTTCATGCAGGCTTCGAACTTATTGGCCATTTCAACCAAGCGGGCTTTCAGCGGTTCCATTTCCGGAGAACACGGGATTGTCTCGAATTCGCGTATGGTAGCCAGATAAGAACCGTTGGTCACGTAACGGATGGCTGCAACTGTCTGCAACTGCGTCGTACCCTCATAGATGGAGGTGATGCGGGCATCCCGATAGATACGTTGACAAGCATATTCCAGCATGAAGCCTGAACCACCATGAATCTGGATACAGTCATATGCGTTCTGATTGGCATATTCGGAGTTCATACCTTTTGCCAGCGGAGTAAAAGAGTCGGCCAGTTTGGCATATTTCTTCTGTTCCTGACGTTCTTCCGGAGTCAGCTTACGTTCACGGGCGATGTCGTCCAGCGCTTTGTAGATATCTACATAGCGAGAAGTCTGGTACAGCAGTGCGCGGCCGGCATCCAACTTCGCTTTCATGATAGACAGCATGTCATAAACAGCCGGGAATTCGATAATGGCTTTGCCGAACTGTTTGCGTTCCTTTGCGTAAGCCAGTCCTTCGTTGTAGGCGGCCTGGCTCAGACCGACAGACTGTGCGGCGATACCCAGACGGGCACCATTCATCAGCGCCATTACATATTTGATCAAACCCAATTTGCGGTCCCCGCAAAGTTCGGCTTTCGCATTTTTGTAAACCAACTCGCAAGTAGGCGAACCGTGGATACCCAACTTGTTTTCAATACGGCGGACATCTACGCCACCTTGACGCTTGTCATAGATGAACATAGACAAGCCACGTCCGTCTTTCGTCCCTTCTTCCGAACGGGCCAGAACCAAATGAAGGTCGGCGTCTCCGTTGGTGATGAAACGTTTCACGCCGTTCAGCAACCAGCAATTTTCTTTTTCGTCGAAAGTTGCTTTCAGCATCACGGACTGCAAATCGGAGCCGGCATCCGGCTCTGTCAAGTCCATAGACATCGTTTCTCCGGCGCAGATACGCGGAATGAAACGGCTGTGCTGGTCTTCGTTTCCGAATTCATATAATGTTTCGATACAATCTTGCAACGACCAGATGTTTCCAAATCCTGCATCGGCGGCAGCCACGATTTCGGCACACATGGTGTACGGCGTGATCGGGAAGTTCAAACCACCGAAACGGCGCGGCATTGTCATACCGTTCAGGCCGGCTTTCACCATTGCATCCAGATTCTGCTTGGTCCCGGAAGCGTATTCCACACGTCCGTTTGCGCAGTGAGGACCTTCTTCGTCGACACCTTCGGCATTGGGGGCAATGATCTCACCTGTGATTTCACCTGTGATTTCAAGCACTTTGTCGAACGAGTCCATTGCATCGGCATAGTCTTGCGGTGCATAGTCGAACTCTTCTTTATCTCTGTAATTGCGTTCTTTCAGTTCGCAAATACGTTCCATCATCGGATTGTTCAAGTGATACTTGAGTTCCGGAATGTCTGTATAATAATTTGCCATCTCTTTACTTGCTGTTCTGTTTGTAATACTTAATCATCTTCGGAATCACTTCCTCAACGGTACCGTTGATTACGTAGTCGGCAATCGTGTTGATCGGAGCGTTCTCGTCGTTGTTGATAGAGATGATGATACCTGCATCCTGCATACCTGCGATGTGCTGGATTTGTCCGGAGATACCGCAAGCGATATATAATTTCGGACGAACCGTCACACCCGTCTGGCCAATCTGGCGGTCATGGTCACAGAAACCGGCATCAACGGCTGCACGGCTGGCGCCCACTTCGGCATGAAGTTCTTTCGCCAGTTCGAACAACATATCGAAACCTTCCTTGGAACCCATTCCGTAACCGCCGGCTACTACGATCGGAGCACCTTTCAGGTTGTGCTTGGCCTTTTCTACGTGGCGGTCGATGACTTTTACGACATAATCCGTTTCCGGAACATACTTGGCGACGTCATGTTTTACCACTTCGCCTTTATAATCGGAGTCCAGGATTTCCTTTTTCATCACGCCTTCGCGAACTGTCGCCATCTGAGGACGGTGTTCCGGGTTGATGATCGTCGCCACGATGTTACCACCGAAAGCGGGGCGGATCTGGTATAACAGGTTCTCGTATGTTTTACCAGCTCTTTTGTCTTCATGCGAGCCGATTTCGAGGGATGTACAGTCGGCAGTCAGACCGCTTGTCAATGCAGAAGAAACACGGGGGCCTAAGTCGCGTCCGATAACCGTAGCTCCCATCAGGCAGATCTGCGGTTTTTCTTCTTTGAACAGGTTGATTAAGACAGAAGAATGAGGAAGGGAAGTGTACGGGAACAGACCCGGAGCATCGAAAATATGCACCTTGTCCACACCATAAGGCATCACCTGCTTTTCAATCCCTTCCAGTCCGGAACCGGCAATGATGGCTTCAAGTTGGCAGTTCAACTGATTGGCTAACTTACGACCTTTGGTCAGCAGTTCGAGGCTTACATCGGCAACCGTCGTACCTTCAAGCTCACAATATACAAATACATTATTCATATTGTTCAATCTTTTTTACCGTATGTAATTGTCAATTACCCGATAGTGTGGTTAGCTAACAGTTCAACAATCAAATCTTCCACATCCTTGTCCGAGCCGGTCAGCGTCTTGCTTTCCTTAGCCTGGAATACGATGTTCTGGATGGCTTTCACCTTTGTCGGCGAACCGGACAAACCGCATTGTGCGAGATCTCCGTCTACATCGGCAACACTCCATTCCGGAATATTCAGGTACGGGCGTTTTTCATACAGTTCGGGGTATGACAGTGCCGATACGCCTTCCGGATGGCAAGCGGGAGCGGGAGCTTTTTCCTGTGCGCCCAATGCCCGTTTGAATTTCATCACCAATTTGGCGTTACGCGGACGGCAGGGGGCAGCCGAACCATTGACCGTAATCACGATAGGCAACGGTCCTTCTACTGTTTCGACACCACCGTCGATATGCCGTTTCACTGTGATGCTGCGATTCTTTTCATCTACGTTTAGGATTTCTTCGGCATATGTGACCTGTGTCAATCCCAATTTTTCGGCGACTTGGGGACCAACCTGGGCCGTATCGCCGTCAATGGCTTGGCGTCCTCCGATGATAATATCGTAGTCACCTATCTTTTTGATCGCTGTGGCAAGCGCATAGGACGTTGCCAAAGTGTCGGCGCCGGCAAATGCACGGTCGGTCAGCAGATAACCACCGTCTGCTCCCCGGTATAAACCTTCACGAATAATTTCTGCTGCACGCCCCGGCCCCATTGTCAACAGAGTAACCGTAGTTCCCGGATAGGCGTCTTTCAAGCGGAGGGCTTGTTCTAATGCGTTCAGGTCTTCCGGGTTGAAGATTGCGGGGAGAGCGGCACGGTTGATAGTTCCGTCCTCTTTCATCGCATCCTTTCCCACATTGCGTGTGTCCGGAACCTGTTTCGCCAATACAATAATTTTTAAACTCATATTAATAGGAATATTAGATTTCTATATTGGATATTTGTTCGAATTAACCTTCTAAATATTGACTTGCAAAAGTAATCAAACATTCTTTATATCAAAGAACTTTCGTCTGGAATCTGCACACTTTAGGTTTTTTTGAGCATATCCTTTCGAATATCTTTTGTATTTTTGCATTTCGTTAGACCAATAAAAATATAATGAATAGTACCATGAATTTTAATCAGAAAACCACAAAGCCATTGATCATGCTTTGTATGACTGGATTTTTTGTCGCAGGCCTTCAGAATAAAGTATTGGCGGAAGAATTGGTTCGTACCGTGGAAGTCTCGAATGAATGGAAAACCGGCAAGCAGGATGAACCGGTAGTGCTTCGCCTGAGCGATATGAGTCCGTCTTTTCGTGTACGTTCGGCAACAGTCTGGGACGGAACGAAGGAAATACCTTCCCAGTTGGATGATTTGGATGGTGACCGTAAAGCGGATGAACTGGCTTTTGTTTTGGACGTTCCTGCCCAGTCGGTCAAGAAGCTGAAAATTGTTCTCTCTTCCGAAAAGACAGACCGGACCTATCCTGCCCGTGTCTATGCCGAGATGTTGGTGAGCGATAAGAACGGCAAGCATGTCCCGATTTCATCTCTTACTATTCCGGGGACTAGTAACGTTTATAATCAGTTGCACCATCATGGTCCGGCTTTCGAATCGGATCAGGTAGCCTATCGTATTTATTTCGACAAGAAACAGACTGTCGATATTTACGGCAAGTTCAATAAGGGTTTCGAAATACGGGAGTCTCAATTTTATCCTACCGATGAACAGCTGGCACGTGGTTTCGGAGACGATGTCCTGTTGGTAGGCAACAGTTGCGGCGTAGGAGCCTTGAAAGGATGGGATGGAAAGAAAGCGACCCATATCGAACCGGTTGCCAGTCTGACGGAAACTATACGGGCATACGGTCCGGTGCGAACTGTTACGGATATTGTTTCGACTGATTGGCAGTATCAAGGTTCGGAACTTCAGATGACGGTCCGTTATATTTTGTATGCCGGACATCGGGATTGCGAAGTTCAGGTGCATTTTGCCGAGCCGCTGAAAAATGAAGTGTTCAGTACGGGTGTTCTGAATATAAAAGGTTCTTCTTCTTTTTCCGATCATAAAGGTCTGGTAGCCTGTTGGGGAACAGATTGGCCTGTCAACGATACGGTTAAATATGCAAAGGAGACGGTCGGTGTTGCCACTAGCCTGCCTTCCGATCTGATAAAGAACGAAACGCAAGACGCTGCCAATTATCTATATGTGATAGGAGCGGAGGGACGGTCTTCTTTTACTTACCACATCACTTTTACATCGATGAAAGAAACTTTCGGTTATAAAACAAAAGAAGACTGGTTTGCCTTTGTCCAAAAATGGAAAAAGGAACTGCACCAGTCTTGTCAGATCGAAGTCAAGTGATTGGATTGATATCTCCTATCTTGTATCCAGCCTTTTGACTACTTGTCCGTAAATGATAAGGGCGAATGCCGAAACCAGCGCGATTGCTCCGAAGTAGTACCAGATGTAATGGGCGTGGGCGCTTGCGGCTACCCATTCTTCGTGCGTACTGAACAGGGTCGGTTCAGGGCAATACTTGCTTAGCAGGAATCCGGACAGACCGAATCCTAAGATAGAAGAAAGGAAAGAGTGCAAATGGCTGAACCCCAGATAAAGCCCTTCTTCTCCTTTCGGAGCCTGCAAAGAGAAGTATTCGAGGAAGCGTGGAGAGATGAAAGTTTCGGCCAGACCTTGGAAAACGATGCCGACTACCATCATAAAGGCAACAGGGTGCATGCCCAGGATAGTCGAACTGCCGTCCAGCATATTTCCGGAAGCCATACATAAGGCCGATACCGGCATGATAAACATCCCGATAGTCATAGACATCAGTGCGGTTCTTTTCCGCATTAGTTGGGTAACCAGGTTGACTGTCAGTACTACCACCAACGGGTTGACATTCGCATACCACGAAGGAGAAGCCCCTTCGCCTGCCAGGCGGAGCACATATTTAGGCATTGTAGCATATAACTGGTGTTGCACCATCCAGAATCCCGTAATGATCAGGATCAGGATGATAAGACGTCCGTTGCAGCAGACTTTTATTAGTGCCTGCCAGATTTGGCTGAATGTTTTTCCTTCACCGCTATGCTGGCTGCTCTTGTAGAAGAACCAGATCGCGAGTAAAGCCAGAAATGTCATGGAAGCGGAGAAATAGTTCAGTGTGATGAGCCCCTCGTTTCCGAGAGCTTCGCGGAGTGGTTTGACAATCGTCTTGCCGGAGAAAGCCCCTATATTGACCATCGCGTAAAAGATGGAGAACCCTTTGGCGCGGGTTTCAGGGGTCGTCTCTTTGGCTACTGTACCGGAAATCACGCTTTTGATGAAAGCACCACCGCATACGATCAGGATCATGATCGGGATGATTCCATATTGCAGGTTGCTTTCCAACAGTCCGGTAAAAGTGGTGGTCGTTCCATATTGCACTAATCCGGCAGACTGTAGCCAAGTCGGATAGACGGCCAGTCCCAGATATCCGAAAGTGAGCAAGGAGAAAGCGATTAACATGGAGTTGCGGAAGCCGATCTTGTCGGCAAGAGCTCCGGCAAACGTGGGAAACAGGTAGAGGCAGGCGGAGAAGACACCGGCGATACCGGCTGCCTGAATGTCATTGAATCCGAGAATCCGGCTAAGATAGAGGGTGATTACGATGAAGACGCCGTAGTAGGCGGCACGTTCGAAGAGTTCAACGGTATTTGCTACCCAAAATGCTTTGCTGAATCTGATTTTCTCTTTAGTTGTAGTGTTCATTGAATTTATTGTTTGTTATTAAAAAAAATAACGCAAACGGCGGGGAAAGCAGATGAGAAAATAAGAGCTGCGTTTTCGTGCCGTTTGCGTTATACCGGTTTATATTAAATTTCGCATGCGCAAAGTGTCGGGATCAGGTTGCGGTCGCCATACGCATTGTCTACGCGGGCTACGTTGATCCAGAACTTGCTGTCGTGCAACCATTCCAGCGGGAAGGCGGCTTTACTGCGTGGATATTCGTGTTTCCATTCGTCGGCTGTCACTTCGTATTCGGGATGAGGAGCATTCTTTAATACGTTATCTTCCTTCGAAGCCTTGCCTTCTTCCACTTCCTTGATTTCGTTCCAGATACATTCCAATACCTCGACGAAACGGTCCAGTTCGGCCTTGCTTTCACTTTCGGTCGGTTCGACCATCAAGGTGCCGTGAACAGGGAAGGAAAGAGTAGGAGCGTGGTAGCCGAAATCCATCAGACGCTTGGCGATATCGCCTTCATCAATGCCCGAACGTTCTTTTACCGTGCGGCATTCCAGGATCAGTTCGTGACCGACGCGGCCTGTAGCACCTGTGTAAACGATTCCGTAAGTATCTTTGAATTTAGCCGCCAGATAATTCGCATTTAGGATTGCGGTCTTGGTGACCGTTTCCAATCCTTCTGTTCCCAACATGCGGATGTAAGCATATGTGATCGGCAGAATGCCCGCGCTACCGTAAGGTGCAGCGGAGACTGTGTTCAGGCCGTTACCCCATAATACCGGGTGTTGTGGCAGGAACGGAACGAGGTGTTCGGCAACGCAGATCGGACCGACACCGGGACCGCCTCCGCCGTGAGGAGAAGAGAAGGTCTTATGCAGATTCAGGTGGCAGACGTCTGCACCGATAGTCCCCGGGTTAGTCAGACCGACCTGTGCGTTCATGTTGGCACCGTCCATATACAGCTGACCGCCGCAAGCGTGAACAATGTTGCACATTTCTTTGATGTCCACTTCGAAGATACCGTGGGTAGACGGATAGGTGATCATGCTGGCAGCCAAGTTGTCTTTGTTGGCTTCGGCTTTTGCCCGGAAATCTTCCAAATCGATATTACCCTTGTCGTCACATTTTACCGTAACAGTCGTGAAACCGCACTGGATCGCACTTGCCGGGTTTGTACCATGAGCGGAAGCCGGAAGCAGAACGATGTTGCGATGTCCTTGTCCAATGCTTTCCAAGTAAGCCCGGATTACGCGCAGACCTGTATATTCGCCGGCTGCTCCGGAATTAGGTTGAAGTGTACAGCCTTTGAATCCGGTGATCTCGCACAAGTAGGCCGATAAGTTTTCAATCAGTTCCGTGTAGCCTTCGACCTGGTCTTCCGGTGCATACGGGTGTATATTCATGAATTCCGGACGGCTGAGCGGAAGCATGGATGATGCCGGGTTCAGTTTCATTGTACAAGAACCCAAGGAGATCATGGACTGGGCTAGTGAAACATCCTTGCGTCCCAGGCGGGTGATGTAACGCATCAGCTCCGTTTCAGTATGATACTTCTTGAATACGTCTTCCTGCAGGAATTCGGAAGTACGGGTGAACTTCGGATCGAAATAAGTCTTTTCAGGAACGGCTTCTTGCAGCATGTAATCCTTTCCGGCTGCACCAGCGAAGATATACAGCAATACGCCGATATCGGTCGGACCGGTCGTTTCGTCCAAACTGATACCGATCTGTCCGGCCTCGAAGTAACGCAAGTTTACCTTGCATTCCAATGCGATCTCGCGGAGCGCATTGATGGATACTTGTTCCGGTAACTGGATTTTCAACGTGTCGAAGTAGTCTTTGTTCAATTGCTTGTAGCCCAGTTTTTCCAGTTCGCCAGCCAAGAAACCGGCAGAAGCGTGGATACGACCGGCAATGTTCTTCAGGCCTTCAGCACCGTGGTAAACGGCGTAGAAACCTGCCATCGTGGCCAGCAAGGCTTGGGCGGTACAGATATTGGAAGTTGCCTTTTCACGTTTGATATGCTGTTCGCGTGTTTGCAAAGCCAAGCGATAGGCCGCGTGTCCATAGGCATCTTTGGAAATGCCGATGATACGTCCGGGGATGGAACGCTTGTATTCGTCTTTCGTTGCGAAGAATGCAGCAGACGGGCCGCCGTAGAACATTGGGATACCGAAACGCTGGCTGCTCCCGAATACGACGTCTGCGCCCCATTCTCCCGGAGGAGTCAGCAGGACAAGGCTCATCAGGTCGGCAGCAACGGCGACACGTGCTCCACCGGCATTGGCACGCACGATGAATTCTTTGTAATCTTCGATCAAACCGTCGGCATTCGGATACTGGACGATAGCCCCGAATACATCCGGTGTGAATTCAAATGTTTTGTAATCACCCACAACGACCTTGATGCCTTGCGGGATCATGCGAGTGTTGATAACGGCCAGTGTAGAGGCGAATACGTTTTCGTCGACAAACAACGTATTGGCTTCTGCTTTTACCTGTGCACGGCTACGGCTACCGTAGAACATGGTCGCCGCTTCGGCTGCTGCTGTCGCTTCGTCCAGCAGGGAACAGTTGGCCAGCGGAAGGCCGGTCAGTTCCGCGATAACAGTCTGGAAATTCAACAATGCTTCCAGACGTCCTTGTGAAACTTCTGCCTGGTACGGAGTGTAGGAAGTGTACCAAACCGGATTTTCAAATACGTTACGTTGGATAGGAGCCGGACATACTGTGTCATACCAACCCATTCCGATATAAGAAGTGAAGACTTCGTTTTTGGATGCCAACTCCGAGATGTGTTCTGCGAACTCACGTTCCGTCATGGGTTCGGGAAGGTTAAGCGGCTCTTTCAAACGGATGTCGGACGGGATGGTCTGATCGATCAGTTCGTCAACCGACTTGACGCCGATGGCTTGCAGCATGGAAGGAATGTCTTCTGCCGAGATACCAACGTGGCGGTTTACAAATTTATTTGTGTCCATAATATTGTGATTTATGATTTATGAATTAATTCTTAATTGTCAATTACAAATAGGGATTATTGAACTTCTCATCGATGACCCTTGTTTCCGGTCCATGCCCCGGATAGATTACTGTCTCGTCGGGAAGCGAAAGGAGTTTGTCGCGGATGGCGGCAACCAATACCTCCTGGTTTCCACCCCAAAGGTCGGTACGGCCGATACTTCCGGCAAACAGTGCATCGCCGACGATCGCAAAGCCGTTCTTTTTGTTATAGAAAGCGACGCTGCCGGGTGAATGTCCGGGAACTGTCAGCACTTGAAGTTCGGATGTGCCGAACTTGATGCTCTCGCCTCCTACGATATATTTTTCAACCGGGACATTCTCGACCTGCTGACGGAGTCCGAACAATTTGGCCTGCTCGTCCGGAGAGGGCAGTTTCTCGACATCCTGCTTGTTCGCTTCGGGTTTCAAACCGTATGTCTTATATATAAAACCGTTTCCGAATACGTGATCCACGTGCAGATGAGTACAGAGCAAATGCTTTAATGTCAACTTGTTTTCGAGGATAAAGTCGGTTAACTCCTTTTCCTCTTCCTTGCGACAGCAACCACAATCGATCAGTACGGCCTCGCGTGTATCATCATACAGCAGGAATGTGTTTTCCTGGAAATAATTGAACTCAAACGATTTTATTGTAATCATAACGGTACGTAAACAACTTTTTTAGTTTGGAAAAATTCTTCTTTAAAATGGTCACTCAGGTTGAGGCTGACAGCTTGCTTGTGGAATGGCAATATTTCATGCTGCAACTCTCCTCCTTTCAGACAAATCAAACCGTTAGGAAGTGCATTTTGTTGTTCCTTCTTTATATTCTTACGGGCGATTTTTACCAGATCGGCCAGCGGCATGACGGCACGGCTCACGACAAAGTCGAATAATTGTTTTTCCTCTTCGGCACGACAATGGCGGAAAGTGACGTTTTTCAAACCGATCGCTTCGGCTACGGCTTGTCCGACTTTGATCTTTTTCCCGATACTGTCTACTAAATGAAACCGTACTTCAGGAAGCAGGATAGCAAGTGGTATGCCGGGAAAACCTCCTCCCGTACCGATATCCATCACTGTTGATCCTTCTTTGAATTTCAGCATTTTCAGGATACCCAAAGAATGAAGCACGTGGTGCAGGTACAGGTTCTCTATATCTTTGCGTGAAATTACATTGATTTTGGAATTCCAGTCTGAGTATAAGTCGAACAGGGCATCTATCTGTAGCTTTTGCGTATCGGTCAGCGTTGGAAAGTAAGACTTTAGAACCCCCAATTGATAATTGACAATTGATAATTGGGGAGAGGATGTTGCGTTGTTATCCATAGATTATTATGTGTAGGATTTTATTGTATTTTAATTGTCAATTGTCCATTGTCAATTGATAAATCGGGCTGTCTTTCTTCAATAGATATTGGATTTCCGCATAGGGTAAGAATACATTTGTTTCTCTTACCACGTAAGCGGCGATTTCATATTCATTAAAGGTATATGTGATACCGTCTCCGTCGACCAGGAAATTACCGTTCGGAAAGATTTCTTCGACACTGAAGAAACCTATGTTTTCCAAGTCTTTCGGATTCTCTACCTTGTTTTGTTTGGCAATATGATCGATCAATATCTGTGCGAGACTGTCCTGGAAGTTCTCGATGAAAATATCTTCTTCCGTGATTGCATTGCCTGTTTTCAGGTTGATCACATGGTTGTTGTAGGCATGCGAACCGTGTGCGCCGCCTGTATAGTTTTCAAAACTTACGGTATAGCTCAGGATGTCATTCTGGTTGTAGACGATTTCATCCGACGACATTTCGAAATAAGAGAACCAGGCCCCGACCGGCAAATCGTCCTTCTTTTCCAATTCCGCCTTGAAATCAGCTTCCAGCTCTTTATAGTTGTTCAGATAATCTTCCGTGTACTTGGCGACCGCTTCTTCCGGAGGCAGGTTCTCGTAATTCTCGCCGAAATAGGAGAGGACGAAGTCATTTTGTATCTTTTTCAGGATCTCTTTATCGGAAAATTTGGCGGGATAGGTGAAGCTCAATTGCAGGTTACAATTGGGATTATCAGGATTATCCAGCAGATGATAGGTCTTATCCACCCGGATAGAATCGAATTTGATATCGTTATCGGCCGTTTGCTTTATGTTGGTATTGCAACCGGTTACGAACATTCCTAAAAAGAAAAGCGCTATCAGGCTTTTACTAATTTGTGTACTCATCGGAATCATAGATTTTAGATAATACTTTTAGATGCAAATGTAAGCTATTATCTTGTAATAAACGAATGGCTGGTTTCTTTTTTCAGCCTCGGAGGCATCAAAAGGGTGAGGAGATAGCAGTGCAGGTGTTGTTTCCTGCCTATGTAACGGTCGTTCCTTACCTATGGAACCACTGTTTCCTGCCCATGAAACGGGAGTGCCATGCCAGTGGAACTCTTGTGCCAATAAAATGTAACAGGCTTGGCACTGCGTTTTAGCTTATCATCTGGAAAAGGAATTCTGCTTGGCGAAGGTTGAGTTGTAATAAATGTTTTAAACGAAAATAAACGCTAATTAGGCAACCTTTTGAGAAAAAGGTTGCCTAATTCTATTTGTGAAACGAACAAATCCCCTATATTTGCAGAGTGTGTACGCGCACCTCTTTGAACCATGTAAAAAATAACAAGTAACAAATGGCTTATTCTAACTATTATGCGGCTTCCGGGCTTTTCCATGGATCTATGTCGTCGGTAATGGGAACGCAGTTCGACATCTTGATGGTCGGCAGTGATCCCCGTCTTCTTGGTACGGTCTGGGAAAAGGTCGAATCGGAAGTGCAGCGATTAGATAAAATGCTGAACCGGTTCGATCCGGAGAGTGAGGTTTCATTTGTTAACCGGGAAGCCGGGCACTACCCGGTGACGGTGGGGGAAGAGCTTTGGAATATATTGTTGAACTGCAAGCGTTACAATGAGCTGACGGAAGGATATTTCGATATAACTTTGCAGGGATTCGACCAGGTATTGCTGACGGAAGAAGATAAAAGCATTTTTTTCTTTTCTGAATCTTTACACATTGATCTCGGCGGGTACGGGAAAGGATATGCGCTTGCTAAAATACGGGAACTGTTGGAAGAAAACGGGATTGGTAAGGCGCTTGTCAATTTCGGAAATAGTTCGGTTCTGGCGGTCGGTACGCATCCGTGCGGCGAATATTGGCCGGTGGGTCTTGACAATCCGTTTACGAAAGAGCGGATTGCCGATTTGAAGTTGTGTGACAGTTCGCTATCGACATCGGGAAATATGCCTTCCCATCCGCGTCATATCGTGAACCCGCATACGGGAACATTCGTGGAGGATAAGAAAATGGTGTCGGTGGTGTCGAAAGATCCGGTGGTGGCGGAGATTCTGACAACTGCCTTTATGATCTGCGACGACGAGCGTGTTCCGGTAATCGCGTCTCAATTTGATATTTATGAAAAACATGTATATAAGTTATGAAAAATGATGAGAATTCAGTCAATTTAAGCCGGCGGGACTTCTTCAAGGAGTTGGGAATGATTGGTGGAGGCGGTGCACTGCTTTCCGCGTTTCCCTGGTTGCAGTCCTGTAGTGCCGACGATAAGGTGCAGATCGCAAAGGAGAAAGTGCGGATCGGATTTATCGGTACAGGTTCACGCGGACAATATCACTTGAACAACCTGAAGACGGTTCCGTATGCTGATGTGGTTGCCTTGTGTGATAATTATCCTCCTAATCTGAAAGCCGCTTCGGTTATCTATCCCCAGGCTAAGACGTATGATGATTACCGAAAGGTTTTGGAAGATAAGGATATACAGGCCGTTATGATCGCGACTCCGCTGTACGAACACGCGCATATAACGATAGATGCTTTGCACGCCGGAAAGCATGTCTTTTGCGAGAAATCGATGGCGATGACGTGTGCCGACTGTCTGGATATGTATAATGTGTTTAAAGAATCCGGTAAAGTGATGTTTATTGGCCAGCAGCGCTTATATGATCCGAAATATATAAAAGCGATGGAAATGGTTCATGCCGGCTTGTTGGGAGATATAAACTCGATACGGGCGTATTGGTTCCGTAATAACGACTGGCGCCGTCCCGTTCCTTCTCCCGATTTGGAACGTAAGATCAACTGGCGCTTATATAAGGAATATTCATGTGGCTTGGTAACGGAGTTGGCCACCCATCAGTTGCAGGTCGGAAACTGGGCGCTCCGGATGCTTCCTGAAAAGGTGGCCGGCATGGGGGATATCGTCTATTGGAAGGATGGCCGCGAAGTGTATGACAGCATCAATTTGATTTACCATTATCCGAACGGTGTGAAGATGACCTATGAGTCAATGATTGCCAACAAGTTTTATGGCCTTGAAGAAGAGATCATGGGAAGTAAGGGCACAATGGAACCGGAAAAAGGTAAATATTATTTTGAAGATGTCGAACCTGCTCCTGGTATCATGCAGTTGATCAACCAGATCGAACATAAGATTTTCGACAATGTTTCATTTGCCGGCCCGAGTTGGGTGCCTGAAACTGCATCGGTAAACAAGGGACATCTGATCATGGATAATGTCACAACGATCAGTGGACAGTCATCGGTAGGTGCTGCCGGCGACGGCTCTATCGAGTTGGTTACCGCTTTCTGTGAAGCGGCCATTACCGGAAAACCAGCTCCTAACTTGGTGGAAGAAGCTTACTATTCTTCTGTTTTGGGTTTGTTGGGTTTGCAGGCGATTGATGAAGGACGGGTGATTACTTTCCCGGATGAATATAAAATACCGTATCTAAATTTTGCATGATTATGAAAGAAATCGTATTATCTGTAAAGAGACAAAAAACGGAAATCAAGATATTCTGTGTCTGTATCGCGCTCGCCTATCTGATGAACATTATCTCTATCATCACATACGGTACAAGTTGGTCCGAGCTTTGGACACAATCGTTGTGGATGCTGCTCATCACGTGTGGCTTTTACGGGTTGTCGGTTGTACTCCGTCTGTTGTATTACGGAGTGTGCCAGTTAAGAAAGTGATTGTTGCTTTTCTCTTGAAAGAGAAGTAACCAAAAGATTTTATATCGTTCTATTGCTTTTTCATCAGGAGGAAGTGATAGAACGATTTTTATATGTTTTTGATTGATTTCTTATCATGTTTTTCTGTCGGATTCCTTTCCTTTGTCCAATAAATCTGATAAGCATGAAAAAGACGATTTTACTTTTCTCAATTCTGTTGGCGTCGTGTGCAGGTAAACAGACGCAAGAGATTCGGACGATGGAACGTTTGTCCACAGCCTCTCGTAATGACTATTATGTAAGTAACCGGGCCCCGTTGCAACCATTGCAATTTATCAAGCTGCCCGCCGGAAGTATCGAGCCTGAAGGCTGGATACGTCGGCAAATCGAATTACAGAAGGACGGACTTTGCGGTCATTTGGGGGAGATTAGCGCTTGGCTGCAAAAAGGAAACAACGCCTGGTTGAAAAATGGAGGCGAATGGGGTTGGGAAGAAGTACCTTACTGGCTGCGTGGGTATGGTAATATGGCGTATGCCTTGAAAGACGAGGCTTTGTTGAAAGAAACGAAATTCTGGATAGAAGCCATTCTGGCCAGTCAGCGGGCGGATGGTAATTTTGGACCGGTGCATCTGAATAACGGCAAGCAGGATTTTTGGCCGAACATGATCGTCCTCTGGATCATGCAATCCTATCATGAATATACGAACGATAATCGGGTGATTGACTTCATGACCCGCTATTGTCACTATCTGCAAACGGTTTCCGATGACGCTTTCCTGTCAAGTTACTGGGAAAATAGCCGTGGAGGGGATAATCTTTGGAGCGTGGTCTGGCTATATAACCGTACGGGTGACGAGTCGCTTCTTCCGTTGGCCGAAAAGATTCACCGGAATACGGCAGACTGGACAAAATCGACTCAGCTTCCGAACTGGCACAATGTGAATGTCGCTCAGTGTTTCCGTGAACCTGCCACCTATTATCTGTTTACTAGAGACTCGGCGATGTTGGCTGCCAGCTATAATGTCCAGAGTTTGATACGCCGTGCTTTCGGCCAGGTTCCCGGTGGAATGTTCGGGGCGGACGAGAATGCTCGTATCGGATTTTTCGATCCTCGCCAGGGAACGGAGACTTGTGGTTTTGTGGAGCAGATGGCATCCGACGAGATCATGCTTCTGATCAGTGGCGATCCTTATTGGGCCGATCACCTCGAAGATGTCGCGTTCAATAGTTATCCGGCTTCTTTGATGCCTGATTACCGGGCACTTCGTTATCTGACTTGTCCGAATATGGCGATCAGCGATTCACGCAATCATCATCCGGGATTGGATAATTCCGGCCCGTTCTTGGCCATGAACCCGTTCAGCAGTCGTTGCTGCCAGCACAATCATGGTTTCGGCTGGCCCTATTATGTCGAACATTTGGTGTTGGCGACGCCGGACAACGGGGTAGCCGCCGTTTTATATAATTCTTGTAAGGCAAATGTAAAGGTGGGCGACGGAACGGAAATCACCTTACATGAACAGACGAATTATCCGTTTGAGGAAATGACACGTTTTACGGTCGGAACATCCGAAAATGTATCTTTCCCCTTCTATCTCCGCATCCCTGCTTGGTGTAAAAATGCTTCTGTCCTGATCAATGGGAAACCTCAGCAGACGAAGTTCGCTCCCGGAACATACGCTTGTATCGAACGGGAATGGAAAGATGGCGATGAGGTTGTCCTGAACCTTCCGATGGAATATGCCGTTCGCCAGTGGCAGGTAAATAAGAACAGTGTCAGTGTCGATTACGGTCCGCTTACCCTGTCTTTGAAAGTAGAGGAAGAATACAAGCAAATGCCCAGTACCGAAACCGCCGTTTGGGATTCCAAATGGCAGGAAGGAGCGGATGCTTCCGCATGGCCGACATTCGAGATTCTGCCTGCAAGCCCGTGGAATTATGCCTTGAGAGTCCAGTCACCTATCACGTTGCAACGCAGAAACTGGCCGTCGGACAACAATCCTTTCACTCTCTCTTCCGTCCCGATGGAATTTAAGGCTCAGGGACGTTTGGTGCCGGAGTGGAAAATTGACGAATACGGATTATGCGGAGTCCTTCCATACGAAAACGCTCGCAAGTCCAACCGCCTGGATGAAATCACCTTGGTCCCTATGGGAGCGGCAAGGTTGAGGATTTCTGCTTTCCCGGTGGCTGAGTGATAATACACTGCCTTACTTCGTTCCCGCCTGTTTCAGATACTCCGACGGCGTCTTCCCGTACTGCTTCTGGAAGCAGGTGGAGAAGTAGGCAGGTGACGAAAAGCCGACTTGGAAAGCGATCTCGCTGATGCGGTTCTCTCCGTTCTGCATCAGCAGGATCGCTTTCTTTAAGCGGGCGATGCGGATGAAGTCGTTAGGAGAGAGACCGGATAAGCCTTTGACCTTGCGGTAGAGACTGGAAGTACTCATTCCCATCGTATCGGCAAGCATCTCAACGGAGAGGGCTTCATTGCTGAGGTTCTCTTCCAAGTAATCGTTCAGTTTGTGAAGAAAAATATCATCCACCTGTGAAACAGCAAGAGAGGCTACTGGGGCGAACGGTTTCTCCAAATAAGTTTTGTTCAGTAGCTCACGGCTTTTCAAAAGGTTACTAACCTGGGCCGTCAGTAGTTCGATGGAGAAAGGTTTCTCCATATAGGCATCGGCTCCTGTGTTCAGTCCCTTCAGGCGTGACTGCAGGTTGTGTTGTGCCGTCAGCAGGATAAATGGGATATGGCTGACATTGACGTCGTTTTTCACTTCGTTGCAAAGTTCAAAGCCGTCCATGATCGGCATCATGACATCGCTGATGATCAGGTTGACCGTGTTCTTACGAACCAGATCGAGAGCTACTTTCCCGTTTTCAGCTTCTACTACTTGATACATTTCCGCCAGTTCGCGAGCGATGAAATGGCGCATATCATTCTGGTCCTCGACAATCAAGATCACCGATTTGTCGGTTTCGGTCAACGTGACCATTTCCACTTTCTCTTTCTCGTTTCCGGCAGCGATCCGGTAACTGTCTTCCTGTTGTTCCGGCAGCTTTAGGACAAACTGGTTCAAGCCGTCCGGTGTTTGCCGGTAGAACAGTCTGCCACGGTGGAATTCAGCCAAAGAATGGGCTAGCGATAAACCGATACCGCTTCCCTGTCGGTTTTCTGTTTCTTTGAGGCGATAGAACGGATTGAATATGTTTTCGGTTTCACTGTCGGGTATCAGATGTCCGTCATTGGTGACGAGTAGGGTGAACATGCGTTCTTCGCCCGAAGGAGGGAGCAGTTCGAGCGATATCCGGCTGTCCGAGTACTTCAACGCGTTGCTGACTAAGTTGCTGACGATCTTGGAGAATGCCTCCCTGTCTAAACTGGCTTCGAAAGGCAGCTCCGGAAGTTTGACTGTAAAATGCTTGTTTCCTTGTTCGAAAGCCGGGCGGAACGGATGCAAAATCGTTTCCAGCCAGAGAACGACATCGGTCGTGACATAATTCAGCTTGAACCCGCGGCTTTCCGTCTTGCGGAAGTCCAATAACTGGTTGCTGAGGTCTAACAGCCGTCCGGTGTTTTTCTCGATGATCCGTAAGTTCTCCTGTGTGGCGGGCGTTCCATCTCCCGAACGAAGGATCTTTTCTAACGGGGCTTTTATCAATGTGAGCGGTGTCCGTATTTCATGTGTAATAAAGGTGAAGAACTGTATCTTTGCATCGTAAAGTTCTTTCTCCTTTTTGGTTTCGAATATTTCACGGTTGATGCGGTGCTTCTCTTCCAGTTTGGCTTTTTTGTAGTAATACCAAAGTACGATCAAGAGGCATACGGTCAGGAAATAAATAAGATATGCCCATCCGGTAGCCCAGAACGGCGGTGTTACCGTAATTCGGAGAGTCGTCTCGTTATCCTGCCAAACCCCGCTGCTGTTGGTCGATTTTACCCGGAAAACATAATCTCCGGGTGACAGGTTTGCAAAGGTCACGTCTTTATTCTGCTTCATATAGATCCAGTCCTTGTCACTTCCGTCCAAGCGATAGGCATACTGGATCGCATCCGGCGAGGTGTAGCTCAATGCCACATACGAAAGGGTAAAGGTGGAACGGTTATGTGGGAGTTTCAATTCTCCGCTTTCCAAAATCCGGTTGACATTATATTTAGGGGCGCCGATACGGTCGTCCTGAACATCTATGCGGGTGATGCATACCGATGGAGAATAAACATCCTCTTTAAAATCACGCGGATTAAAGGCGATCATTCCGTTGATCGTTCCCATATACATGGTCCCGTCCGGCATCTTGTAAGCGGAACAATAGTTGAATTGCGCTTCGGGTAGGCCATCCGTGTATGAGAAAGTCTTCATCACGTATGTTTCGGGGTTAAAACGAACCAGCCCGTTGGCCGTTGCAATCCAGAAAAAATGTTCGTCATCTTCCAGGATGCGGTGTACGATATTGCTGGGCAGTCCGTTTTCAACCGTGATGCGATTGAATGAATCGGATATCTCGTTGTAGAGGGAGAAACCATAGACGGTCGCCACCCAAATTCTGTTTTTCGAGTCTTCGAATATGGAAGTCACGTTGTTGTCGCCGATAGTCTGCGACCGCTCACGGTTGGATGTATAATGCGCGAACTTCTTTTCGGTTTTGGAGTAGCGGTAAGCTCCGGAGGTGGTTGCCACCCAGATATCCCCTTTGCTGTCCTTGTAGATTTGACGTACCATCGACTTGATCTCTGTTCCCCAAGGGATGAAACATTCTTCTTTTTTACGGAAGAGGACAAGCCCTTCGGAGGTTCCGATCAGGATTTCGTCTTCAGAGAGTTTGCAAAAGCAGAGTATGAAGTCTGACGGTAGTAGGTTGTCGGTATTACTCCGGGTATATCGTTTGATGATTTTCCCGGAAGGAATGTCCAACAGATCGATTCCGGTGTTGAAAGTTCCTACCCACAACCGGCTGTCGTCGGCAAGTAGGCCGTGGATATTGGTTGCCGAAAGTGGATGGGCGGGGTTGGTACGGGAGAAGTTCGTGATCTCGCCGGTAGCCGGGCTATAGCGGTTGATCCCGTTATCTTCCGTTCCTAACCAAAGGTTGCCGTACTGGTCCGGACAGATTTCACGTACAGCATTTCCCGGCATTCCCGGATGGGTTTTCCCTCCGATAAAATATTTAAACGGGATATATTCTTTGGGCAGATAGTTGATTCCACCGAAAAAGGTGGTAACCCATATTCCTCCTTCACGGTCTTTTGTGATTGAATAGACCGCATTGTCGGAAATCGTATATTCGTTTGTCAGAGATTTTTGCAGGTGCGTAATACTCCGGTCTGTCATATTCAAGATATAGACACCGGATTCGGATGCGATCCAGTAAGTATTCTCATTGCACTGCTTGATGTCGCGAACTTGTATGTCCGGGATGATCGTTTCCGTGTTCCGACTGTTTCGATCGTAAAATTTGAGTCCCGCCCGGTCTGTTCCGACCAGTATTCCCCAGTCCGGCACGAGGCAAAGCCTGGTGAGGCTGATCGGATTTCCTTTTTCCTTTTCTGTCAGTACTGGGATGCGGACGAATTTGTCTGCCTCCGGTTTGTAGAAAAACAGGTCGCTACGTCCGGCGAGGATCGGCTCGTTCTCTTCGTCCATCGTGATGTCTATCAAGCTTATCTGTTCCCCTTCAGGATAGAAATGCGGACTGCTTTCGCCTGAAAGGGCATAACGGGCAATCCGGTTGTAGCTCATCAGCCACAAATTCCCCTTTTTATCTTCTCTGATTTGCTGGAAATATTCCGGGGTATTATTGCTGTCGGAAAAGGTCAATGGGTGAAATGCATCTGTTTGATAGTCGTAGTAACAGGTGTGGGAGTAAGTGCAGACCCATATCCTACCGGTCGAATCTTCGAAAAGACTGATGATCCTATCGTTCGGCAGGCTTTCCGGATCGTACGAATTGTAACGGTAAATCCGGAACTGATGTCCGTCGAAACGGTTCAATCCGTCGTCTGTCCCGAACCACATGAATCCTTTTTTATCCTGTAGGGCACAATAAACCGTGTTGTGCGACAATCCCTGTTTGTTGGTATAGTGGCGGAAATACAAATCGTGTGCCTTGCCGGAGTAGGGAAGGAGTAGCAAAAGTAAGTTTATTATGGTAGTTAAGAGTAGTCTCATACAAAGTTGTTATTCTTCTGTTGTGTGCTGCAAAAGTAAGTAAAAAAACGCTATTTAAGAGGTCTTTGTACGATTTTGATTGATATTTGAAAGCTTCTGATTGATCCTTGAAAGAGGTTTTAAAGGTCTGGAAATATCTTTGCATTCAAATTTCAGACAAAGGAAATTTAAGTTCTTATGAATGTTGTGTTTTATTATATATATGAAAGAATGAAGAGAACCTCTCTGATACTATTGGTTTGCTGCCTTTGGATACTGAACGTATCCTGCGGTTCAGGGAATTTGTTTCAGCCGGATAAGAAGAATGCCCTGCGTGCTCCTTCTTATCCACTGATAACGATTGATCCTTACACCAGCATCTGGTCGTTTACAGATCAGCTGAACGAGGATGCGACCCGTCATTGGACCGGAAAGGAGCAGGGACTGTTAGGTGTCATCGAAGTGGATGGGGTTTCTTATCGTTTTATGGGAAAAGAAGCACCGGAGGAGGGAACTCCGGTGCGTTTTGAAAAGGCTGCGGTTCAACAGTCGGTGAATGTTCTTCCGACACAAACCTATTATACATTCGAATGTGGTCCGGTCTGTCTGGATCTCATTTTTACGTCTCCTCTTTTGTTGAATGACTTGGATCGTATGTCCACGCCTGTTAATTATATCTCCTGGCAGGTTCGTGCTACGGATGGAAAAACGCATGAAACTCGTCTGACGGTCGAGGCTTCTCCTTCTTTAGCCGTTCATTCAGACGATCAGGCTGTGACAGTGGCCTTTGAAGAGGAAAATGGTATTTCATATGTAAAAGCAGGAACCGTCGAGCAGTCCGTGCTGGCACGTAAAGGAGATGATGTCCGTATCGATTGGGGATACTTCTACCTGGCTGCCCGAACGGAAAAACAGACGGAGATGAAAGTGAGTGACCGGCAACAACTTGTTTACAGCCGTGATATGGGGACGGTGTCTAATTCTCCCCAATCCGGTTTCCTGATGGTCGGGTATGATGATTTGTATTCGATCCAATATTTTAAAGATAACCGTATGGGGTATTGGAAGCATAACGGAAAGAAAAACATCCGGCAGGCTTTCGAAGGATCGGCTGAAGAATATCGTTCGGTTATGGATCGCTGCCGTCATTTCGACACTCGCCTGATGGAAGATGCGGAAGAAGCCGGAGGGAAGGAATATGCGGACCTTTGTGCCGTCGCTTACCGCCAGGCGGTAGCAGCCCACAAACTTATAGAAGACAAAGATGGGAACCTGTTGTTCCTTTCCAAAGAAAATTTCAGTAATGGTTCGATCGGTACGGTCGATGTGACGTATCCGTCTGCCCCCTTGTTCTTACTTTATAACCCGGAGCTACTCAAAGGAATGTTGAATCCAATTTTCCATTATAGCGAAAGCGGACAATGGAACAAGCCTTTTGCTGCCCATGACGTCGGAACTTACCCGCATGCCAACGGGCAAACGTATCCGTTCGATATGCCGGTCGAAGAATGTGGGAATATGTTGATTCTGACCACTGCCATCGCTTTGCGTGAAGGTAACGCGGATTATGCCCGTGAACATTGGAAGACATTGGGTGTTTGGGCCAATTATTTGTTGAAAGAAGGACTTGATCCTGAAAACCAGTTGTGTACGGATGATTTTGCCGGACATTTGGCTCATAATGCCAACCTTTCGATAAAAGCAATCATGGGTATTGCCGGATACGGAAAGTTAGCAGAGATGTTGGGAGATAAGGAACAGGCGGTCCGGTATGTTTCCGCCGCTCGCGAGATGGCGGAGAAATGGGAACGGATGGCTGACGATGGAGATCATTTCCGGTTGACATTCGATCGGGAAAACACTTGGAGCCAAAAGTACAACCTGGTTTGGGATAAGGTTTTGGGGTTGCATATTTTCCCGGAAAGGATCGCCCGGAAGGAGGTCGCTTTCTATTTGAGCCGGCAACAACCGTTCGGTCTTCCTCTTGATAGCCGCAAGACTTACACTAAGATAGATTGGATCTTATGGACGGCTTGTCTGGCTGATACACAGGAGGATTTCTCCCGCTTGTTATCGCCCGCTTATAAATATGTGAATGAAACTGAACCTCGGGTGCCCTTGACCGATTGGTACGAGGCTACCGATGGCCGGTCCATCAACATGCGTGCCCGTTCGGTGGTAGGCGGCTTTTTTATGAAGATGCTGGAAAAGCAGATGTATAAACCCTCTTCCCGCCCTGAACCGATGGAAGAACCGGTTACGCAGGCTAAAAGCACTTACCGGAATCCAGTGATCGATTACAGCTTGCCTGATCCGACCGTCATCAAAGCGGATGATGGCTATTTCTACCTGTATGCAACCGAAGATATCCGCAACACGCCGATCCACCGTTCACGCAACTTGGTGGACTGGGAGGAGATCGGGACGGCTTTCACGGAAGAAACACGTCCGACTTTCGAGCCGAAAGGTGGTTTATGGGCTCCGGATATCAATTATATTGACGGACGGTACGTGCTGTATTATTCTATGTCTGTCTGGGGAGGCGAATGGACCTGTGGGATCGGCGCCGCCGTTTCCGATAAACCGGAAGGACCATTCATAGACAAGGGACCGTTGTTCCGAAGCAAGACAATTCAAGTTCAAAATTCTATAGACCAATTTTTCATGGAAGATAACGGGAAAAAATACCTGTTTTGGGGTAGTTTCCGCGGTATCTATGGGATAGAGCTGTCGGGAGACGGCCTATCTGTTTGGGACGGAGCCAAAAAAAGACAGGTTGCCGGAACCGCCTACGAAGGTACTTACATCCATAAAAGGGGCGATTATTATTATCTGTTTGCCTCGATAGGGAGTTGTTGTGAGGGATTGAAAAGTACCTATACTACAGTTGTAGGCCGTTCTGACAGCCTGTTCGGCCCGTACACCGACAAACAGGGACGACCGATGATGGAAAATCATCACGAGATCCTGATTCATGGAAATGAGGCGTTTGCTGGTACGGGGCATAACTCGGAAATCGTCACGGACGATCGTGGAAACGATTGGGTTCTCTATCATGCTGTGAGTCGGGAGCATCCTACCGGACGTGTCCTGATGTTGGACCGGATTCGTTGGAAAGATGGTTGGCCGGAAGTCGAAGGGGCGAGTCCTTCTCTGGAAGCGGAAGCACCGGAGTTTATTAATTGAAAGTTGAAGATTGAAAGTGAAAATCAATTACAAATCATAAATCATAAATCATGAAAAAGACCTTATTAGCATGTTGTGCATTGGCACTGACCTTGGGCGCACAGGCTCAATGGAAACCGGTAGGAGATAAGATCAAGACACCGTGGGCGGAACAAGTGAATCCGGCGAATGTCCTTCCTGAATATCCCCGTCCTCAATTGGAACGTGGCGATTGGCAAAATCTGAATGGTGAATGGGAATATGCCATCAAACCGGCTGGCGATGTAGAGCCGGCAACATTCGATGGCAAGATTTTGGTTCCTTTTGCTGTCGAATCCTCTCTTTCTGGCGTACAGAAAGAAGTTGGCGAAAACAACGAATTATGGTATAAACGTACTTTTTCCGTTCCTTCAGCCTGGAAAAACAAGGATATCGTATTGAATTTCGGTGCGGTGGATTGGAAAGCGGATGTGTTTGTAAACGATATCCTGATCGGTTCTCATAAAGGTGGTTTCACACCGTTCTCCTTCAATATCACTCCGTATCTGACAGGAAAGAGTAATCAGAAACTGGTTGTTCGCGTATGGGACCCGAGCGATAAGGGATATCAACCGCGTGGTAAGCAGACTTCCCGTCCGGAAGGCATCTGGTACACGCCTGTAACTGGTATCTGGCAGACGGTATGGCTGGAACCGGTAGCTGCTGCCCATGTGACTTCTGTAAAGTCTATTCCCAATATCGACAATAATACATTGAGTGTGACGGTCGGAACTTCCTGCGACTGCAATTCCGGTATTGTAACCGTGAAGTTGTTGGACAAAGGTCAGGTTGTGGCTTCCGCAAAAGGTGTTCAGGGTGAAGAATTGCGCTTGTCTGTGCAGAACCCGACACTCTGGAGCCCGTCCAATCCCTATCTGTATGATATGACGGTTTCTTTGTCGAAAGACGGGAAAGTGTTGGATGAAGTAAAATCATATACGGCTTTCCGTAAGATTTCTTCCAAACGTGATGCTGCCGGTATTATGCGTATGCAGTTGAACAATCAGGACTTATTCCAGTTCGGCCCGCTGGACCAGGGATGGTGGCCTGACGGACTTTATACGGCTCCGACAGACGAAGCATTGCTGTTCGACATCAAGAAAACGAAAGACTGGGGCTTCAATATGATCCGTAAGCACGTGAAAGTGGAACCGGCACGCTGGTATTATCATTGCGATAAGGAAGGTATTCTGGTATGGCAGGATATGCCGAGTGGAGATCATGGCTCTTACATTTGGGATCACCACGTGTATAACGGTGGAAAAGACAATGAACGTACGCCTGAATCAAAGGCCAACTATTACCGCGAATGGAAAGAGATCATGGATCTTTGCGTATCCAATCCTTCTGTAGTCGTTTGGGTGCCTTTCAACGAAGCATGGGGACAGTTTGAAACGGAAAAAGCGGCTGAATGGACAAAAACTTATGATCCTTCCCGCTTGGTGAACCCGGCAAGCGGCGGTAACCATCGTCCTTGCGGTGATATCCTGGATTTGCATAATTATCCGGCTCCCGATATGTTCCTGTTCGATCCGAAACGTGTGAATGTGTTGGGTGAATACGGCGGAATCGGTCTTCCGGTGGAAAATCACTTGTGGTGGAACAAACGTAACTGGGGGTATGTGCAGTTTAAGAACAGCGACGAAGTGACGGCTGAATATGTCAAATATGCCAATATCCTGAAAGATTATGTGAAACGTGGTTTCTCTGCTGCTGTCTATACGCAGACTACTGATGTGGAAGGTGAAGTAAACGGTTTGATGACATACGACCGCAAAGTGATCAAGATCAACGAAGCTGCCGTAAAGAACGCCAATCAGTCGGTTATTAACGAATTAAAGTAAAAGCATGAAACGGATTAGCATAGCTTTTTTATCTCTTTTTCTGTGCGTGGCCTCTATCTGGTCCATGCCGCGTCCCGAATATCCCCGTCCGCAGTTCGAGCGGACGGGTTGGGTCAACCTGAATGGAGAATGGACCTGCTCGTTTGATTTCGGCGGTTCAGGGATGGAACGCGAGTTCTATAAATCGAACGGCTTTGACAAGAAAATCACTGTGCCTTTCTGCCCGGAAAGTAAGTTGTCCGGCATAGGATATACAGACTTCATCAATCATTTCTGGTATCAGCGTCCGATCACGATCCCGCAGGAATGGAGCGGAAAGAACATTCTGCTTAATTTCGGTGCGGTCTACTATAAATCGGAAGTCTATATCGACGGCGTTTTGGCCAACCGCCATTTCGGTGGAACCTCTTCGTTTGCTGTGGATATTACTTCTTTAGTAAAGCCGGGCCAGACACATAGTTTGGTTGTTTATGTTGAAAGTAACGTGCGCGGAGCCAAGCAAGCAGCCGGCAAACAAAATCTGCAATACGCTTCTTATGGTTGCAACTATACCCGAACGACCGGTATATGGCAGACGGTCTGGATGGAAGCTGTCCATCCGGAAGGATTGCAATCAGTTCAGGTGTTGCCTGATATCGACCAGCAGCAATTGGTTGTCCGTCCTCGTTTCTATAAAGAAGCAGGAGGAAAATTGCAGGTGACACTGAAAGACAATGGTAAGGTTGTTGCCAGTCGGACGGTTTCGGCAAGTTCTCTGTCTTCCGTTGTTCTTCCGGTTAAGAAGATGAAGACCTGGAGTCCGGAAAGTCCTTTCCTTTACGATCTGGAGTACAAGGTTTTGGATAAGAATGGAAATATAATTGATGAGGTCAATGGTTATACCGGTATGCGCAAGGTGCATATCGAAGGCAATAAGATTTATCTGAACAATAAGCCTTACTACCAGCGTCTGGTGCTCGACCAAGGTTTCTATCCTGACGGTATCTGGACGGCTCCGAGTGACGAGGCATTGAAGCGGGATATCGAATTGTCTATGGAGGCAGGTTTCAATGGTGCCCGCTTGCATCAGAAGGTTTTCGAAGAACGTTTCTATTATTGGGCGGATAAGATGGGTTATCTGACTTGGGGGGAAGCTTCCAGCTGGGGGATGGATTGTAACGATACGGAAACGGCTCGTAATTTCATTACCGAATGGAGTGAAATTGTGCAGCGCGACCGTAACCATCCGTCACTCCTGATCTGGACGCCGACCAACGAGGAGTTCTGGCCGGACCGTGTACAGTATCCGCGCCTGATGCACGACCTCTATAATCTGACGAAAATGATCGACCCGACCCGTCCTTTCCACGGGGCAAGCGGTGGAACGCATATTGCAACCGATATCTGGACCGTTCATAATTATGAACAGGATCCTGCCAAGTTGAAAGAAAAGCTGTATAACGGCGGTAAGTTGATGGAAGCCCCAAAATGGGAAATTCATCTGAATCCGATGAATATCGGTTATAATGGTCTTAAATATACAGACCAGTATGCTTTCCCGGAATACAAGAAGGATATGCCTTATTTGATCGACGAGTTCGGCGGTATCAAATGGAATCCGGCACAGCAGACGGAAAGCGCCCAGAATACCTCTTGGGGATATGGCGAAGCTCCCCGTTCGTTGGAAGAGTTCTATGCTCGTTTGGAAGGCCAGGTGGATGCGGTTTTATCTCTTTCGAACGATATTTGGGGATATTGTTATACGCAGTTGACGGATGTGGAACAGGAGCAAAACGGTATTTACTATTATGACCGTACACCTAAGTTCGACATGAAACGTATCCACGCTATTTTCAGTAAGACACCAGAATCAAAATAATAACGGACTAAAAATCAATTAAGGGGGAGCAGAGAATATCTTTGCCTCCCCCTTATTTTATTAATTATTTCTTCAACCATATTTTTATCCGCTTATTCATAGGCTTTTCAAAATAGTAGTAGGAAAGCAAGCTAAGCAGGACGATGATGCCGAATAGAATCGGAACAGCAATATACCACGCTATATGGAAACTACTTCCTTTCTGCCATTCCGAATAGGTAAGCAGAACAAAAAGATGAATCAGATAAAAACTGTAACTAATCTCTCCGCCTATTATTAAAAAGCGGTTGGACAGGAGACGCGAAACGTAGCCTTTTTGCAATGAGAAACTGATCAGGATCACGGCTACCGGCAACCAATAGTAACAGGAGTACCGATATACTTTAGGTATTTCAATCGCATAGAAATAAAAGGCGAGGAATAAGACTATGGAGGCTATTTCGATGATGGTCCCTTGAGGCAAAGAAATGTTCTTGTCTTTTAGCCGGTCATATAGCTGGAATAAAAGCATACCGGCGATGAAGTCCGGAAGCCGGGTAATCGGATTCACGTACCAATATCCTTTGATGTCGTTTTCCGGAGTAAAATACATACCGGTCACGACCAGGATGGCTGCAACTATAAAAATGCAGAGCAGACGTTTGTAATTCTTGGTTAGCGGTATAAAAAAGGGAAACAGAAGTAAAAAAGCTGCTCGCAACATAGACTCCAGGAAGGGCTGTTGAAGGAGAAGAAATAATCGGCTTGAGGTATGTAACCGTTTGTTAGAGTAAGCGAAGCAAAAAAGTGCTTGAGCCACTCTGTTGTTCCTGAAGCTACCACATAATTCCCTAATACAGCGGCAACCAATAGTGTCAACCAATGCAACGGATAGACGCGTGCTATGCGTGCCACCCAAAAAGTTCGTTTGCTGATCTTACTTTCGCTTAACTTTTTTTGATAATTGTAGGCGATGATGAAACCGCTCAGTACAAAAAAGAAGCTGACACCGACAAATCCTTCTTTGAAGAAATGGGTGTTGAAAAAGCTGTCTATTACGTAGCAGTGTGCACTGAAAACCATTATGGCGAATATAAACCGTAGTGATGTTAATGTGTCGATCATGGCTTTGTTTTTTGTCCGGTCGTAAAGATCGGAATTTAATTTGGATAAAAATTTATGGAGAGGCACTAAAAACTGTATAAGGCAGGCGATAAAAATATATTTTCTTTAAATATAGCGATAATGAAACAAAGTACAATTTACTATCAGACAAAAAGTGGTCAACTAAAATTATTAAGCTACAGTGAAAATATTTTTTTGCGGGTGAAAATAAATTTTCACTTGCAGGAAAATTTATTTTCACCCAAAAGTAAATGCTGAAACAAAAGTTTCAACCAGTTTTTTCTCTGAAACTTTTTTGCATTTCAATTTTATTGAATTATAAATTCAGTAATCGCTGACACTGATTACTGAATAAATGCAGGGGTAAACAAGATTTGTCCCCTGTCTGTTATCTTTTAGATTGCCGGCAGAGCCATATTGTTTAAATCAATTATAATCTGTAACTTTGCCGGATAAACAGAATTTGTAATGAAATATAATACAGAAGAAAAGAAATTGGTTATGCCCGAATATGGACGCAATATACAGAATATGGTGGACTATTGTATTACCATTCAGGACCGGGAAGAACGTAAACGCTGCGCAAACACGATAATCAACATCATGGGAAATATGTTTCCCCATCTACGTGATGTAAACGACTTCAAGCATATTCTTTGGGATCACCTGGCTATTATGGCCGACTTCAAACTGGATATCGATTATCCGTACGAGATCGTAAAGAAAGAAGACCTTTACTCACGTCCTCCGCGTATACCTTATAATAATTCGCGTATACGCTACCGCCATTACGGCAAGACGCTTGAGAAAATGATCCAGAAAGCAACCGAATTCGAACCGGGGATGGAAAAGGATCTGCTGATCAAATTGCTGGCTACCCAGATGAAGAAATCGTTCCTGACCTGGAACAAAGAGTCCGTAGATGACCGGAAGATTTTCAAGGACCTCGATGAATTGTCGGAAGGCCGGATCATTTTGGATGAAGAGGTGCATAAACTGGCGGAAAGCCGTGATATACTCGCTCGCAACAATACGAACAACAAGAAAAATTATTCACGTAAAGGCCGATGAGTTCATTTGTCATAGAAGGCGGTTACCGGTTGGCCGGTGAGATTGTACCGCAGGGCGCAAAGAATGAAGCCTTGCAGGTCATTTGTGCAACATTGCTTACGCCGGAAAAAGTGACAATCCATAATGTACCGGATATACTGGATGTGAATAACCTGATACAACTCTTGCGCGATATGCAGGTGAAGGTGGAACATCCGGCGGCCAATACCTATACATTCCAGGCCGATGCTGTCGACTTGAACTATCTTGTGACGGACGAGTTCTTGCGTAAAAGCGGTTCCCTGCGCGGTTCGGTGATGATTGTCGGCCCTCTGGTCGCCCGTTTTGGCAAGGCACTGATCCCGAAACCGGGAGGCGATAAGATCGGACGCCGTCGTCTGGACACTCACTTTGTCGGTATTCAGAAGCTGGGGGCTTGCTTCAGTTATGATCCCGACCGCCAGCTCTACGAAATAGAGGCGAAGAAGTTGAAAGGAGCCTATATGCTGCTCGATGAAGCTTCGGTGACCGGTACGGCCAATATCCTGATGGCGGCTGTGCTTGCGGAAGGAAAAACAACGATTTATAATGCTGCCTGTGAACCTTATCTGCAACAACTTTCTTCCATGCTGAACCGTATGGGAGCCCGTATTTCGGGTGTCGGTTCCAATCTGCTGACAATAGAAGGAGTTGAGGCGTTGGGTGGCACTACACATACGATCCTGCCGGATATGATCGAGGTCGGCAGTTTTATCGGAATGGCCGCTATGACCGGTTCCGACATTACGATCAAAAATACAGGCTATGATATGTTAGGGATTATTCCCGATTCATTCCGTCGCCTGGGAATTACAGTCGAACAGATCGGTGACGATATCCATGTCCCGACACACGAATCCTATCAGATCGAGACGTTTATCGACGGCTCTATCATGACGATTGCCGATGCTCCCTGGCCGGGACTGACGCCGGACTTGCTGAGTGTCTTCTTAGTTGTGGCGACGCAGGCTGTCGGCAGTGTGCTGATCCATCAGAAGATGTTCGAAAGCCGTCTCTTTTTTGTCGACAAACTGATCGATATGGGGGCACAGATCATTCTTTGCGATCCGCATAGGGCGACTGTGATCGGGTTGGGCAATCGTTTCAAACTGCGTGGTTCCAATATGGTTTCTCCGGATATCCGCGCCGGTATTGCCTTGCTGATCGCGGCGATGAGTGCCGAAGGAACCAGCCATATCCACAATATCGACCAGATAGACCGTGGATATCAGAATATTGACAAACGGTTGAACAGCATCGGGGCACGGATTACCCGACTTTAAACATTCTTGTCATGATTAAAAAAGAAGATGTTTTCAAGATAGGGCAGTTTGCCAAACCTCACGGCATAAAAGGGGAGATCGCATTGGTTACGAACAGTGACGTTTTTGAGGATTCGGACGATCCGTATATTATATGTGAGATGGACGGGATCTTGGTTCCTTTTTTCATTGAGGAGTATCGCTATAAGACGGATACCGTCATCCTACTGAAGTTGAAGAATGTGAACGATGAGAAAGCGGCCCGTGAATTTTCCAATCGCGAAGTCTTTTATTCGCTTGATGAAGTGGACGAGGACGATCTGGTGGGAGATATGACATGGGACAGTTTTATCGGCTATCAGGTCATAGACGAGCATCATGGCGAAATAGGCGAGATTACCGATGTCGACGAGTCGACTATCAATGTCCTTTTGCAGATCGACCATAATGGCGAAGAGCTGTTGTTACCTGCCGCAGAGGAACTGATCTTGTCTGCCGATCATGAAAATAAGACGCTGACCGTTTCCATCCCGGAAGGTCTGCTGGATTTATGAAATTGACGAATACACATGGCACAAAAGCAAAGACGAACAAATAAGAAATCATTCTGGCACCGGATTAGGTTTAAATATAAACTGTCTTTCTTCAATGAAGGAACGCTGGAGGAAGTATGGTCTTTCCGGTTGTCGCAGCTTTCTGCGTTTGCGATGCTGGCTGTGTTTGCTTTCCTGCTGATCGCCTTTACTGCCTTTATCATTATTAAGACGCCGATACGTAACTACCTGCCGGGTTATCTGGATGTGGAAGTCCGTAAGGAAATCATGCAGAATGCCTTACGTGCCGATTCGCTGGAAAGGATGATACAGATACAATCTCTTTATCTGAATAATGTGGCGGGTATCTTGTCGGGGACGATGCCGATCGATTCGATTCGAGAGATCGATTCGCTGGCGCGGGTGAACCCTGACTATGAGATTCCGCAAACAAAGGAGGAAAAGAAATTTGTAAAAGATTTTGAAGAGGCGGAGAAATATAACTTGGCTGTCCTGGACCCAAATCCGGTTCCTACCGACGGTGTCTTTTTCTACAAGCCGGTAAATGGTGTGGTTTCTTCTCATTATGATGCCAATATCCGGCATTACGGTGTCGACTTGGTTGCTGCTCCGAAGGAAAGCGTGCTGGCGACGTTGGATGGCACGGTGGTTTTTGCCGGCTTCGATCCGAATTCCGGGAATGTGATACAGGTGCAGCATAAGAACGGTTTTTTATCTATCTATAAACATAACGAGTTATTGCTGAAAGAGGTGGGCGACCGCGTTGTTGCGGGTGAGGCCATTGCTTTGGTTGGCAATACGGGTAAATTATCGACCGGTCCGCATCTCCATTTCGAGTTGTGGTATAAAGGTGGTCCGGTCAATCCTGAAGAATATATAGCATTTTAATACGCATGAAAAGAAACTTGGCCATATTAGGCTCTACAGGTTCTATCGGAACGCAGGCTCTGGAAGTAGTCAGCGAACATCCCGACCTTTTTGAAGTATATGCTCTTACTGCCAATAATCAGGTGGATCTGTTGATCAACCAGGCACGTAAATATATGCCCGAAGTGGTGGTAATCGCCAACGAGCAGAAATATCCCGAACTGAAGGAGGCGTTGGAAGATCTTCCCATCAAGGTATGGGCAGGCTCGGATGCCATCGCTCAGGTCGTGCAGTCGGAACCGATCGATATGGTGCTGACGGCGATGGTGGGATATGCGGGGCTGAAACCGACGATTGCAGCGATCAAAGCCGGTAAGGCGATTGCCTTGGCAAACAAAGAGACGCTGGTGGTGGCCGGCGAACTGATTACGACCCTGGCTGTCGAACACAAAGTTCCTATCCTGCCTGTCGATTCTGAACATTCAGCCATTTTCCAGTGTTTAGCGGGAGAGTGGGAGAACCCGGTGGAAAAGATTTTGCTGACGGCTTCCGGTGGCCCCTTCCGTACCAAGACAATGGAGGAACTGGCAGTCGTGACTAAAGCACAGGCGTTGAAGCACCCTAACTGGAGCATGGGGGCAAAGATCACGATCGATTCGGCGTCGATGATGAACAAGGGGTTCGAGATGATCGAGGCGAAGTGGTTGTTCGGGCTTGCACCGGAACAGATACAGGTTGTGGTGCATCCGCAGTCGGTGATCCATTCGATGGTTCAGTTCGAAGATGGTGCGGTGATCGCCCAGTTGGGGATTCCCGATATGAAACTTCCCATAAGCTATGCTTTCTCTTATCCTAAGCGGTTGCATAGCAAAGCACCTCGTTTGGATTTCACCCAATATGCAACGCTTACGTTCGAGGAGCCGGATATGGAACGTTTTCGTAACTTGGCATTCGCCTTCGATGCGGTTCGGAAAGGCGGAAATATGCCTTGTATCCTGAATGCGGCCAACGAAGTGGTAGTGGCAGCTTTCTTGCGTGACGAAATCGGCTTCCTGCAGATGAGCGACGTGATTGAAAAAACAATGGCGAAAGCCACCTTCATCCCTGTTCCCACCTACGAAGATTATGTGGCGACGGATGCGGAGGCGAGAAAAATTGCGGAGAAACTTATTTAAATTGACAAAGTATGGAGACATTTTTAGTTAAGGCTCTACAGCTCATTCTGAGCTTATCGATATTGGTGTTGGTCCATGAGTTCGGGCATTTTATTTTTGCTCGTATCTTTAAGGTCCGGGTGGAGAAATTCTATCTTTTCTTTGACCCGTGGTTTTCGATTTTTAAATTCAAACCTAAAAACAGTGATACGGAATACGGTGTCGGCTGGCTTCCTTTGGGTGGTTATTGCAAGATTTCCGGTATGATCGATGAGAGTATGGACAAGGAGGCGATGGCGCAGCCGCCGAAGCCATACGAGTTCCGTTCTAAGTCAGCCGGACAACGGTTGATGATCATGGTTGCGGGCGTGTTGTTCAACTTCCTGCTGGCGCTGTTTATTTATTCGATGGTGTTGTTCACTTGGGGCGATACTTTCCTGCCGTTGAAAAATGTGAAGGCAGGTATGGATTATAGTGAGACTTTCCATAACGTTGGATTTCAGGATGGGGATATCTTGCTGAAAGCAGACGATACGGAGTTGGAGCGTTTCGGAGAAGACTGTTTCCGCCATGTACTCAATGCACAGACCGTAACGGTTTTGCGTGGCGGTGTTGAAACGGTAATTCCCATCCCTGAAGATATGGCACAGCGTGTTATGCGGGATAAGAAAGGGTTTGCTTCCTATCGTTTCCCGATGGTCGTGCGCGAATTGGGTGAAACGGAAAGTGGCGAATCGCCTGCCGCAGTTGCCGGTTTGCAGCCGGGAGACAGTATCGTGTCTATTAACGGCCTTTTAACCCCTTCCTTCTATGAAGTGGGTGAAGTGCTTGCACAAAATAAGGATAAGGATGTCTCGGTCGGTTTTTACCGTGCTGGTGTTCCGCAAACATTGACGCTGCATACGGATACGGCCGGGAAAATGGGTGTTTATTCTGTTTCCCCTCTTGAAATCTACCAGACGGTGACTCGTAAATATGGTTTCTTTGAGTCTTTCCCTGCTGGTGTCATGCTGGGTGTGAATACGCTGAAAGGTTATGTCAGCGATATGAAATATGTCTTTACGAAAGAGGGGGCTTCCAGCCTGGGCGGTTTCGGTACGATCGGCAGCCTGTTCCCAGCGCAGTGGGATTGGCATTCGTTCTGGATGAAAACGGCTTTCCTTTCTATTATCCTTGCCTTTATGAATATTCTGCCGATTCCGGCCTTGGACGGCGGACATGTGATGTTCCTGCTCTATGAGGTGATTGCACGTCGCAAGCCGAGTGATAAATTCCTCGAATATGCGCAGGTTACTGGGATGTTCCTGCTGTTTGCTTTACTGATTTATGCGAACGGAAACGATATTTTCAGGTTCTTCTTCAAGTAATAAGTGATATATGAATAAACGGGGCTGTGTCAAATTGATATTACCGGACGCAGATGACGCGGAACACGCAGACTGACGCAGATTTATTTTATTGATAATAAATAATATCTGAGTTAATCTGCGCTCGTCTGAGTCGTCTGTGTCCCATGAATACCGATATTTGACACAGCCCCGTTCTTATAAAGGCATCTGACGCTTTGTCATTGCTGTGACGGTGCATGATGGACGTTCGAGGTGCCAGACCTGATTCATACTACTTCGTCGTAAACTGATACACCATTCAAAACACCGATGTTTTGGATGCGAAACACCGGTGTTTTGAAAAGGAGGGGTAGAGGGATTTTAGAGCAGGCTGCTGATATCTATGTCAACCTCTTCTGCCACTTCTTCCGGAAGCGTGATAAGGGCGGTTCCGGGAAATTCTTTTTTCAGATATTGGGTGAGGTATTCCTGTGTGTTGACGGTTATCAATTCGTCTGTAGGGGGATAGAGGTTGTAGACGACTGCCTGAACCGGAATCTTGTATTGCTTGCAGGCATAGAGGCTTAATAATGTATGGTTGATACTGCCTAACTTTCCGGATGTCACTAAGATAACCGGATAGCCTTGCTCTTTTACATAATCAATAGCGAGCGAATGAAAATCGTTCGGTACCATTAATCCGCCCGCCCCTTCCAGCAAGACGTATTCATATTTCTCCTGTAGGCGGCGGGTTGCTTCGGTGACAACTGAGAGGTCGATTGTTTTCCCGTCTTTCTCCGCAGCCATATGGGGAGAACAGGGATAGGTAAAGATGTAGGGGCAGGTTAATCCGGTTTTATCCTCTTCGGTGAAAGGGATTCCCTGTATTTTCCGGTGCATTTCGATGTCTTCCGAAACTTCTGCGCAACCTGTTTGAATCATTTTCTGGGTGATGACTTTTTTCCCTTTTCCGGCCAATGCACATGCGATCATGCCGGTGGCAAAAGTTTTACCGATATTGGTATCTATTCCTGTAATAAATAAGACTGTTCCTTTCATACTACTACTATTTTTTTATTGCTAATATATAAAGCGGGCGATATGTGAGTGTCACTTGGCCTGTGGTTGTCGTGAACTGTTCCGAATAGTGCCGGCAGAATGATTCTTGCCGGCCCCTTGTCCAACGGCCATTCCCGGTTGCTGTGACGCCTGTTGCTTTCAGGTGTCGCAGTACGTCCAGCGGGGTTTTAAAGGTGAGGACGATCGTCTCCTCTTCGTAATGAAGCAAATTGAAGCCGGCTGTGGATAACCATCCTACAAGTGTATCGGAAGTTGGGTACACGAGTCCTTTTCCTGTCAGCTCTTTGATCTCGTACAGATTGCCGGGGACAAAAGTGCTGAACAGGAGCATCCCTTGTGGCACCAGTAGTCCCGACAGTTTATGGAGAAACGTTTCCGGTTCTTTCATCCACTGGAAAGCAGAGGCGGATGCAATCAGGTCGTACTTGCCGGGAAAGGATAGTGTTTCGGCATCCCCGGCTATGAAGAGGGGAGGATTGCCGGGGAAAAGTTGCTCTATCTTTTTCTGGCAGTCTTCGCAAAGATCATTCAGTATCCATTCGTCAATGTGGCATTGTTGTTTCAGTGCTCCGGTGAATCCTCCCGTCCCGCAACCGATTTCCAGTACTCTCCTGTAACGGGTATCCGCTTGATGAGGGAGGAGAGAAGCGAGTTTCGAGCTGATACGGTGTTGGGCATCGGCATGATTGTCATAGCTGGACAAGGCGCGTGTAAAGCGGATATGTATGCGTTTAGCTTCTATTGTTTCCATATTTCGTTCCATTGTTTCCATAAATAAAAAGGATAGTGAGGAGCCTCTATCTCAGTTATAGGACAACGATCTTGCCAGAAAGCACGCAGGTTCGCGGCAGGAAAGATCCGGTCGCCGGAGGGGATGAGGGTATGCGTCCATCCACTGAATAAGGGGGAAGCTGATGGTGTTTTCTTTATTTCTGTGTACAGATAGTCCAATTCTTCCCGGATGTCGGTGAGTGGACGAGGTGGTATCTGTTCGTAGGCTTCGAGGAGATCCCGTTTGCCGCACATCCTCCGGTTGAAGCGGTGCATGCCTTCCTCAGTCAGGTTATCCAATGTTCCTCGGAAGATCGTTTCCGGGATGCCCCACTGGTCATGAACAGGGTAGAGAGTCCCACTCACGGCGATAGCCTCGGTGAAGGGTATTTGCCTCTTACCGAATACGACCGATGCAACCCATACTCCTAATGACCAGGCTATCAGTCGAATTTCGGAGTATCTGGAAAGGGCTTCTCCTTCAAATTCCATCCCCAGATAGTCATAGCAAATCCAGATATCCGTATCCGGCTCCGGTTCCAGATGCCGGAATACTTCAGGAGAAGCCGCCCAGCCTGAAAAGACGAGAAGGAGTTTGCTGTTGCCTGCTTTTGTTTGTTTATATATGTTCATGATTTATGATAAGATTTATGATTTATGATTTATGTGTTTTGATATAAATCATAAATCATAAATCTTATCTCCTCTTCAGTTATGTCGGCTGTTAATGAGAAACGTATTCGTGCCGTTCCTTTGGGGACCGTAGGAGGGCGGACAGGGAGGCAGTAGAAGCCTTTCCGCTGTAGGCTGAGGCTTGTCAGGATGCAATCCTCGTTTTCTCCGATAATGAAAGGAATGATGTGGCTTGCCGATATTTCTCCTCCTTTCCCTTTCAAGGCCTCCGAAAGTAGGTGACTGATAACGGACAGACGGTGTCGTTCGTCAGTAAAGCAGGGAAGTTTCTCAAACAGGAACTTTGTCCAGGCTATTTGGGCAGGCGGAAGGGCTGTGCTAAATATCAAAGGCCGCATCGTATTGATCAGGTATTCTCTGACTGTCCGGCTGCACATCAGGTAGGCTCCCATCGATCCCAAAGCCTTACCAAAAGTACCGACCAAGAGGTCTATATCACGGATGCAATCTTGCTCCTCGGCGATCCCCAAACCGTTTTTCCCCCTAACACCGATGGCATGCGCTTCGTCTACATACAACCATATATTCGGATAGCTTTTCTTTAAGGACACCAGGCGGCGGAGGTCGGCGACATCTCCATCCATGCTGAAAATACTTTCCGTAACGATAATAATCTGCTCATACTCATGCGCATATTTCACTAATAGTTGTTCCAAATGCTCATAATCACAGTGACGATAGCGTTGATAAGGCGCACCGCTTAACCGGATACCGTCGATGATACTCGCATGTATCAGTTTGTCTGCCAGGATGAATGACTGTTTGTCTGTCAAGGCAGGGAGTATTCCGGTATTAGCATGATAACCGCTGTTGAACAGCAGGGCGGCTTCGCGCTCGAAGCGTTCGGCCATCAGTTCTTCCAGTTCGGTATAGATCGGGAAATTCCCTGTCAGTAACCGGGAAGAAGAGGAGGAGAACGGCAGGCCGCTTTCCTGCAACTGTCCGATAAACTCATTCCGCAAATCCTGCCGGGACGAGAGTCCGAGATAGTCGTTGGAAGATAGGTTGAGCATAGTCTGTCCTTCTTTTTCGATCCATTTGCCACGATGGACGACATCGGGAAGACTGCGCAGGTTGCCGGAAGACTTCCATTCTTCCAGTTTATTGTTATAGTATTTCATTATTTTTTTTGAATATAAGTGTTTTATATATTATTGAATGGATGCCCTTCTATGACATCCATATGTCGGTGTCGACGACATCTCGGTGAAGACCCTGCCGACATCTCGATGAAGCTGCCGGGACATCGGTATGTCGTTTCAGCCTTCTTCGGAGAGTGTGTTGAGCAATCCTTTCGTCAGCTTCGACAGCTCCTCTTTAGTGATGATAAAGGGAGGCATCAGGTAAACCAACTTTCCGAACGGACGTATCCAGATGCCCTCTTCGATGAAACGTTTTTGCAAGACTGCCATATTCACAGGCTCTTTCATCTCAATCACACCGATGGCTCCCAGTACACGTACTTCTTGTACGCAGGGGAAGGATATTGCCGGAGCTAATTCTTCCCGGAGTTGTGCCTCTATGGTCTTTACCTTTTCTTGCCATCCGCTTTCCAGCAAGAGAGAGACCGATGCCGATGCGATCGCGCAGGCTAACGGATTCCCCATGAAGGTCGGTCCGTGCATGAAACAACCAGCTTCTCCACTGCAAATCATATCGGCTACGGGGGTACTGGTGATGGTTGCCGACAGTGTCATGTAACCTCCCGTCAATGCTTTGCCGATGCACATGATGTCAGGTTCCACTCCGGCCCATTCCCAGGCAAAAAGGTGCCCGGTCCGTCCGAATCCAGTTGCGATTTCATCAAAAATCAGCAATACCTGATATCGGTCGCACAATTCGCGTGCCTTGACCAGGAATGCGGGCGAATAGAAATACATACCGCCTGCTCCCTGAACGACAGGCTCAAGGATCAAGGCGGCGATTTCTCCTGCATGTTTTTTTAACAAGTCTTTTAAAGGTTCGATCGCCTTTTCGTCCCATTTCTCTCCGAATTTGACGGAAGGCTGGGGAATAAAGTATTGTATAGGCAGGCTTCCGGCAAAAATTCCATGCATGCCGGTAACCGGATCGCAGACAGACATCGCGTGCCAGGTATCGCCGTGATAGCCACTGCGGATAGTCGCAAAAGCATGTTTCTCCTGTTTCCCTTGCGACTGCCAATATTGGATTGCCATCTTCATGGCGACTTCCACCGCAACGGAACCGCTGTCGGCAAAGAATATCTTTTCCATGGAGGGAGGTAGTAGCGGGAGTAACTTGGCTGCCAGTTCTACTGCCGGTTCGTGGGTAAAGCCTCCGAACATGATGTGGCTCATCTTATCCAGTTGTGCCTTGGCTGCCGCATTCAATACCGGATGATTGTAGCCATGTACGGCTGCCCACCACGATGACATGCCGTCGATCAACTTCCGGCCGTCTTTCAGGGTGATCGTAACCCCTTCCGCACGTTCGATCGGATAGACCGGAAGCGGATCGATAGTCGATGTGTACGGGTGCCAGATGTGTTCCCGGTCAAAATGGAGTAATTCTTCTGTCGTCATCTTTCCCAATCTGTGTTTTCGGTTAATGAATATCCTTCGGAGGTGAAAAGGACTTTGTCTTCTGCCACCCGGCTTCCGATAGTTGTCAGGAGGTCGCCGATGATGGCCGAATTGATACCAATATAAAGAGCCTTACGCTGTACCTTTTCACTCAGCCTGGCTCGTCCGCCTGAGAAACGCAGGTAAGCATTCGGATTGATAAAGCGGAATAGGGCGATCGTGGTCAGGAACTCTTCGTCCGTCAGAGGTTGTGCCTTTTCCAATGGTGTGCCGGGTATCGGCTGCAGGAGATTCAGCGGGATAGAGAGGATTCCTTCCTTTTGAAGTAACAAAGCCATCTCGATGCGCTGCTCTACCGTTTCGCCCATCCCGATTATCCCGCCTGAACAGATACGGAAACCTATTTCCCGTGCCGTTCGGATCGTTTCGAGCTTCTGCTGCGTCGTGTGGGTCGTGCAAAGGGTGCGGAAATAGGAGGGAGCTGTTTCTATATTGCAATGGTAATTTTCCGTTCCGCTGTCGTAAAGAGCTTGCAGCTGCTCACGGCTTAGAAGTCCCATCGAGGCGCAACATTTGATATCGCAGGCTTGTTTGATAAGGCGTATGGTTTCCGTAATCTTCACCATATCTTTGTCTGAAACCTTCTTACCGCTGGTGACGAGTGCAAAACGGCTGATTCCTTGCTTATGGTTATGCGTAGCATGGCGGATACATTCTTCTGCCGGCAACAACGGGTAAAGCGTCACATTTGTTTTATAATGTCCGGACTGTGCACACCATTTACAGTCTTCACTGCAATTTCCGCTTTTGGCATTGATGATAGAGCAAGTGTCGAACTTGTTCCCCATGAAATGACGGGTGATCTGATGGGCCGCTTCGTATAAGTCCTCTTTATTTGGGATCGCAGCCAGTTCTCTTGCTTGTTCTTCGTTGATCATACCACCGGAAAGAACGTGTTGTTTGAGTGTTTCAATCATGTGATTTCGTATTTGTATAAACGAAAATCGCGGAAGGCCTTCAGCTTATAGCTGGGACCTTCCGCGATTTCGGAAATGTTATCTTTTACTATGTGTGCGTACGATGCTGCAGGCTGGCTTACAGTCAGGACAGGGCATAAGGCTTGCAGGAACAGTCTGGACAGAGGGATGCTTTCCGAACTGTCAGAACGATATGTCTTTTCCTTTTCTTCGACTTCCCCTTCTCCTGTCTTGTCGAAAGTGAGTACGGATGTATGTACGGAACCATTTTTAGTCTGGAACCGTTCGGATACATTTGCCGACAATTGCCCGATCGTAACGGCACGTTGTATACTGACGAAAGCAGCATACCTTTTCCGGCTCCACCTTCTGAAGCGGAGAGCGACAGGTTTATATGTATACTGCTTTCTCATGGTTGTCTTATGCTACCTTTTCTAATTTTTTCATGACTGAGAAAATGAAAACGGCAGAAACGAGGCATACTCCGACCAATACCCCCCATACGATCCATAGAGGCATATCTCCCCAAATCCATGCCGCTACGGCTGTCAAATAGTTTCCAATAGCTGTTGCAACAAACCAGCCTCCCATCATCATACCTTTGTATTTGGGAGGAGCGACTTTCGAAACAAAAGAAATACCCATAGGTGAAAGCAATAACTCACCGAATGTAAGGACCAAATAGGTGGAAATTAACCAATTGGGGGAAACGAAAGAGGCAGTGCCAGCCTGAATTGCTTCGGATTGTGCTGCTGGAGTCAGTAAGCCGAATGATGAAAACATCATTAATATGAATCCGCATGCTGCCACCAGCATGCCGAGGCCGATTTTACGTGGAGCCGACGGTTCCTTGCCCTTTCTGGATAATGCACCGAAAATGGCCATGGAAACAGGAGTTAAAGCAACCACAAAGAATGGGTTGAATTGTTGGAAAATAGGAGCATCTACGGGAACCGAACCATTGAGTGAACTGTATCGGTATCCTAAGAATGCAAGTGCGAGTAAAATGACGATACCGGATATCGCTTTTCCTTTTCCTGTAGAAGACTGGAATAAGGAAAATAAACCATAGACGATAAAGATTATAGCAACCAGATTCCATACGTCGAACATCATACTCTCCAATCCGGTTGAACTTTTGGCCGTGAACTCATCGGCAAAATAAGTCAAGGTAAGTCCGTTTTGATGGAATGCCATCCAGAAAAAGATGACAACAGCAAATACTAAACACAGAGCGATGATACGGTCTTTTGTTTCGCTCGGAGAGAGTTCTTCTACTTTGGCCGTTTCTTTTCCTGCACTTGTTTGTTTGATATTCCCTTCCACATGCTTGAATGTGCGACGGGAGGCATAATAGATAGCCATGGATATGATCAGTGAGACGCAGGCCACTCCGAAAGCGAAATGATAAGAGTCGTTTACACTTACACCTAAACTTTGTTGGGCATATTCCATGATCTTTACGGCTGCCGTAGGAGCAAATAATGCGCCGATATTGATAGCCATATAGAAGATACTGAATGCGGAATCACGTTTAGATGCATATTCGGGAGAGTCGTATAGATTACCGACCATTACTTGCAGGTTCCCTTTGAATAGTCCTGTCCCCGTACTGATTACCAACAAGGCGGAAAACATACAGGCCAAAGCCAATGTTCCACTGCCTAATGGCAATGCGAGCAGAACATATCCGGCAAACATGGCGATGATACCGATTGTCACCATCTTGCCATAACCGAATTTATCGGCTAAAATACCGCCGATGAATGGTAAAAAATAGACTAAAGCAAGGAATGTAGAGTAGATCGTTCCTGCCATACCTGGCGATAGGCCAAAGTTTGCTTTTAGAAAAAGTACAAAAATCGCGAGCATGGTATAATAACCGAAACGCTCGCCGGTATTCGCTAAGGCTAACGCATATAAACCTTTAGGCTGTCCTTCAAACATAGAATTAAATTGTTAGATGATTATTGAATGATTTGTTTTATTGCACCTGTTTCCGGGTAGAAATAAACTTTTACCGGAGCTTTTTTGTCTTCAAACATGACGGGGGCAAGTCCTTCCCGTGTACCGAATTGGGTAATTTGTGCTTCGCCTTTATAAAGTGTTTTTTTGTTCATGCTAATTTCGATGCTGGCTTTACCCGGTACATTATATATAATGCCTTTCAGTGATTTTTCTTTCTTTTCAGCTTCTTTCGGGTCTAAAACAGGAGCGCGGTCGATGGCTTTTAAGTTCATGTATACAGGAGCTCCGCCCAAATCATCGGCATCCACGATACCAAGCTGGGGCGAGAAGCGGAACAATACTTCTTTATCAAGGTTGTCGAAAGGAACAATTGTCACTTCGTAGTCACTGACTTCCTTTGTCCGGATTCCTGTGAACAAGTTGGTTAGTGCTTTCTCCTGCTCTTCCAATTGCTGGATGACCAGCTTCATCGCTTCGCCGTCGGGCGGCAGGTTATCGGCGTCACCCGTAAGGATGTTCATGCGGCTTTCACGGATACGGTAGATTTGCTTGGCTGCCACTTCTGCCTGTTTAGCTGTAGATCCCGCCATAAGTAACTCTTCTGAAAAAACAGAGGCGTCGGTTACTTTTGTCGGAGTTTGGTTTTTCTTTCTTGCCGCTTCCAGTGCGGATTCATTGGGTGTGTATTCGGCGTTGATGGAACATAGCAGTCCGTCTTCTGTCAGATAAGCATATGGAGCGACTGTGCCGGCCTTAAATTCAACGATAAATGTATTGTCCGCATCGGGTACACCTTTGTTGATCAAGCCGATCTTTCCTAATTCGTAATAGACATTATCTTCTGTGATAGCATCTTTTACACCTAAATATTTTTCTGCGTATTTATAATAGGGACCTGCTTTGCAGGTTACTTTCGTGACTTCTGCATCTACAACCAAAGATGTTTTGGGAAGTGAATAAGTTATACCGAAATTATTGGCCTTGACGGCATTTTTCTTTACAACTTTCGTCTGAGCCATAATGGGGAAACTAAGGAGCAGACTGGCTATAATGATTAAATTCTTCATATTCTAATCTAAGTTTAATCTCTAATAAATGATTGTACAAAACTATGAAATATTTTGTTAGTAACCAACCGGAAAAGCCTCTTTTCCTCATTTATAGATTAGAGAAGATATAAAGAACGGTCCCAAGGCGGCGGAAAAGGAGATCGAGATATTAGGCCTGGTTAAATCACCGCCCGGGACTGTTCTTATACATTTACATGTAAAGGAGAATTACACGCAACTTGTTATTTTATGGCAAACTCACCAGTTAAATAGCCGAGTTCATGAGTGAATGACAATGTATAATCGCCATTTTCTGCATTCAAGATTACAGACTTGCTTTGCGGAGCAGATGCGGAAATACATTCTTCATAAACAACTTTTCCTGTTTTGTTGTCTGTAACTTTTACGGTCAGATCAGCAAGTGGATTTACAAAGTTAACTGTTAATACATTTCCTTCGATGGAGGCTGTTGGAGGTGCAGGAACTACGGAACGTATGTCTTCGATACTCCATTCTCCTTTTATAGGGATAGTATCACAAAATGCCACTTGGGTACAAAATATACCACACACAATTAAAAATAAAGTTGAAATTAGATGCTTCATAATATTAAATAAGATTTGTTTTACTAAAAGTCAAAATTGAGATTTCGGGCAAAGATAAATTTATCATTATTATGGAGTACGTATTTTTGTTGACAAAAATGTGACAAATTGTATCTGTTTAAAAATCAGATATAAATTTGTCGAATTTTTCCGTGTTTTGTGGTTCCCCCGTGAATTTTTTGTATAATCTTCTACGGCATTGAGATACTCCTGAACTCGTGATGTGCATGATGGAGGCTATCTTTTTTATAGATAGTTGCATCTTTACTAAATAACAAATATGTATTTCTTCTATGGATATTTGTGGGTAAAGTTTTATAAGCCGATTGGTGAAATCTGAATATGTTGCATCAATTAATTGGTGTAGTTCTTCCCATTCACTTGAACCAAGTTGTATATCATCTTCTCTATGAATTCTGATATATAAAGATGAGTTATGGAAGTCTTTTTCTAACAAAAGAAACGTTCCCTGTTTTTCGAAGATTTGCCTGTTTTCCATTTCGAGCATTAATTTTCTTGCTTCATATAATTGCCTTTCAACTTCACTCATTTCTTCTTGCTTGGAATGAAGTTTTTCAGTCAGTTGCAAAATTTGCCTTTCATTGTCTTCGATATATTGCTGACTACGTTTATACTGTTCTTCTCTTAAATCAGCAAGCCTTTTTCTTTTCTTTTGTCCCCTTTGGATGGTAATGAAGCTCATTGCAAAGATGATGGAGAAGATAATAATGACCTGATATACTAATATCATTCTATGAGTTGCTTCTTTTTCAAATTTGTTTTTTTCTTTAGCTATATGTTGATAATTAAACATGCCTTGAACCATGCGAATATTTTCAAAGTGTGAGTATTTTGTGATAGAATCCCGTACCTGTTCGTAGTTTGTGATGTATCGAACATAATCGTGAAGTTTATTTTCTTTTAATGCTATTTGAGCTAAACGTTGCAAACTTCCTGCTTTTGTATAGATATAGGGACTTTTTAATCCTTTTGTTAAATAATGTTTGGCAGAATCAAGCTCTCCTATAGCTGCAAATAATTTGCCTTTTGATAAATAAACAGGTCCTAAGGTTTTTTTATTAACTGCTAAATTTAGCGCTTTTTCAATATATTCTTTTGCTTTCTGATATTCTCCTTTTTCGTAGCTTAAATTACCTAAACTAAGGAAAATTGACGATATATTTTGAGGAGTTGTATAATTGATAGCTTGCAAATAGTAATATTGTGCACTATCTGTTTGTTCAGTGGAAGAAAATACACGGGCTATATTCCTTAAAGCAAATCCTGTTTTTACCGAATCAGGCTCTAACTCCAAATATGACAAGACCTTTTTATACATAGGTAATGCCATATCGTTGATATCCTGGTATGCATATAAAGTACCTAAGTTGTTATAAATTTTAATTAGGAGAGTATAATCTTTTGAATCTTCGCCGATCTCCAAAGCCCTTAAATAATATTCTTGTGCTTGTAGAGCATCTTGTAAATCGGAGTTTACACGTCCTAAGTAGTAGTAAGCTAACATGGAGTGTTGTTTATCGTTACTTTTCTCAAAATACGTCGCCGCAATTTTAATTAAAGAATCTGAAGTATGTGTGATATAATTCAGGTCTTGAGCTTGGGTTAAGAGCAGGCAATAAGTTGCATGATCCTTTTCGGACAGCTGGTTGATATTTTCGATTTTATTCAGGATACTTAGGGCACTGTCTGGTTGTTCTTCGATGATTTTCTCTACTTCGAGTAGCATTGGGGCCTGTGGGTGATTATGGCAAGCACCCATGAACAGGAATAAAATAATGACTACAAACGATGTTATATGTAGTAAAAACTTATTCATTTCTATCTCCTTTAATTATGGATTCGAATATACTTGTTTTCGGGGAAAAAACGATTTATTTACAATAAAATGTTTTAATCATTTTATTTATTTGCTTCGGTTTATGAGATAAAAGCCTATCTTTTTGTCGATACAGTAGCAGATTAGCGGATCATATAACAAAGGCGGTGTGTCAAAATCTCCTTGTCCCCGCATTTGATGCGGGGCCGCAAAAGAACAGGCCTTATCAATCAGATTTTTATAGGGCCGGTTTTAATGCGATCCCGCTTCAAGCGCGGGAACAGGATAGTTTCGACACACCTCCTTTATTGAGTTAAATAAATGGAGTGTTTTTATTTTATCTGCTTGAACGCTTTCCCCAGCATATCCGTGATATCACTGGCGATCATGCTCTCTTCGGAGCGGTAGACGGCAGCCAGGTCACCTGCTGTCCCGTGGAGGAAAACACCTGCGACAGCAGCCGTTTCAGGTTCTAACCCTTGCGTAAGCAATGCCAGGATGATACCTGTCAAAACATCGCCACTGCCGGCTGTAGCCATACCCGGATTTCCACAATTGTTAAAATAAACATTCCCGGTAGCCGTGCAAATTGCCGTATAAGCCCCTTTCAGGACAACACAAAGTTGATGATCGATAGCGAAAGCCTGAGCTTTTTTCAACCGTTCGTATGAATTGATGCTTTCACCCGCTATCCGGTCGAACTCTTTGGGATGCGGCGTCAGGATACTGCGTGGAGGGATACGTTTCAATAAATCTTTATTGGCTGCGATCAGATTCAATCCGTCGGCGTCGATCACAAGCGGCTTTTCTACTACTTGGAGCAGTTGTTCCAGTGCTTTTGCGGAATCCTGATGTTTTCCCAAACCAGGCCCGATTGCGATAGAAGAGTAGGCTTTGATACCGGAAACAGAACTGAAATGATCTTGATGTTGGTCCAGATCAACCATCGCTTCCGGAAAAGCAGTCTGCAAAATCTGTTCGCCACGTCCGGGGATATGAACAGTCAGCAAGCCGGCGCCACTCCTAAGGCAGGCCTTTGCGGACAGCAGGGCGGCTCCCATCTTTCCTTGGCTTCCGGCTATCAGCAGTGCATGTCCGAATGTACCTTTATGGGCAAAACGGTTACGGGGCTGGAAGACAGCAGCAATATCCTCTTCTGTCACCAATGTGAATTGTGTCGGAGTGCTGGCTATTATTTCCGGGTGTAACAGAATATCCAGTACTTTCCATTCACCGACAAATTCTGCATTTTCAGGGAGCAGGAACGCCAGTTTCGGGAAACCGAATGTCAGCGTCAGGTCGGCATGGATAATAGAGTCCGGATCGTTCTTGCGGTTATCTTCTCCGAACAGGCCGGAAGGGATGTCAATTGAGACGATGGTCGCATCCGACTGGTTGATATATCTTACCATTGCAGCAAAACCTCCGGTTAAGGGGCGATTCAAGCCGGAACCGAACAAGCCGTCTATCACTACATCCCGCTCTTCCAGTTCGGGCGGGACAAAATCATCCACGACTTCCGTGAATTCGATCTTTTCCATGTGGAGCAATCGTTGCTTATTCATTTCGCAGTCTTCGGAAAGACGCATGGTAGGATTGAACAGATAAGTTTCCACCCGGTAACCGGCATCCGTCAGCATACGGGCGATTGCCAGTGCGTCGGCTCCGTTATTTCCTTGTCCGGCAAATACGATAATGCGGGTTTGTTTGGAGTAGCGGCGGCAAAATTCACTTGTAAATACGGTTGCCGCGCGTTCTACCAAGTCGATAGAGCTGATCGGTTCGTTTTGAATGGTATATTTATCGAGCTCTCTGACTTTGTCTGTTGAGAATATCTTTATCATAACTATCTGCTGTCTTTGTTTCTTTGTGCATACAAATGTAGGAATATTACTTTTCTCTTGAAAGAAAAGTTTTGCTTACTTTTGAATTGAGCCGAAAGTAACGAAGAACCGACTGCCTTGTCCGTTCTCGGATAAAACGGACAAATCTCCTTTGTGCATGTGCATGATCTGCCTGGAAATACTCAACCCGATGCCGGAGCCGGAAGGTTTGGTCGTGAAGAATGGGATAAAGATACGTTCCTGAACTTCAACCGGTATGCCTGTCCCGTTGTCGCTTACCCGGATAAAGGTTTTGCCCTCTTCGTTGATGCCGGCAGACAGTTCGATCTGTGGCCTCAGACAATGGCGTGTTGCGTCCAAAGCATTCTTGACCAGGTTGATCAGCACTTGTTCGATCAATCCTTTGTCGGCAATAACTTGTAGGTGTGCCGTCGCGGGGACGATCTTGATCTTGTCTTTCTGGTCCTTGAACAGGAGGCTGATGTTGTCTAGGAAATGGTTGACCGGTATAATCTCCGGAATAGGCATCGGGATGCCCGTAACTTTCCGGTAGCTTTCTACGAAGCGTACCAAGCCGCTGCTCCTGCGGAAAATCGTTTCGACAGCTTGGTTGATCTCTTCCCGGTCTTCCGTATCGACTCCCGGTTCATCCATGCACTTGTTCCGGAGCAGTTCGGATAGGGAAACGATCGGCGTCATGGAGTTCATGATCTCGTGTGTCAGAACCCGGATCAATTTCTGCCAGGCTTCCGTCTCTTTGTTTTCCAGGACGGAACGGATGTTTTTCATGCTGACGACCGTAAGCGGCTTGCCCAGGACGACGAATGATATGGCTGAAAGGATCAACTGCGAATATTTATCTTTCCGCCTGACTTGCAGGATGGACAGTTCGCCAGGATGCAAAGTGCGCAGACGGGTGGGAAGTTCCGGATGATAGGTGGCCAGATCGTCGATCGTTTCAGCAAAGTTCAGGCCCGTTTGTATCTTGAACGCTTGGTTCATCCATTCTACCTGCCCGGTGGCGGAGTAGACAAATACGGAAAGGTCGATATGGTTTGCCAAAGCCTGGAAATATTGCAGCTGGCTTTCCTTCTCTTGCAGGTGTTTTTTGTAATGTTGCAAAGCTTCTTCCATGACCTTCACCATGTCTTGCGGAATCTTGTCGTTCTGTTTTTGTAAAGGAGTGCCGGAGGCGAGAAAGTCGGAATAGCGAATCGACCAGATAAACTGTTTGAACAAGCGGTCACTGCGTTCCATCATGTGAAACAGATAATATCCCTCGAACAAAATCAAGGCAAACGTGACGATGGCGGAGATATAAAACTGGAAAGCGACAAGTAGCCCGAACGTCACGCTGGTCGCCAACAGTAGGAAAATCAATCCGGCCGCTTTTTTCGTATAACGTTTCATAAGCTGTATTTTTCCAACCTCCGGTATAAGGAAGTACGTGTGATACCAAGCAGGCTGGCTGCCTGTGTCATATTTCCGGAGCAATGACGAAGCACTTCCTGTATCGTGTTTTTCTCCAGTTCTTCCAGGTTGAACTTGCCTTCTTTGTCCTGGGAGTTGGAAACAGGAAGGCGAAGCATGAAATCGTCATATTGCAATTGCCGGGTTTCGGAAAGGATTACGGCGCGTTCGATCACATGTTGAAGTTCACGCACGTTTCCCGGCCAGTTATACTGTTTCAACAGTTGATATGCTTCGTCGGAAAAGCCGTCTATCTCTTTTTTATACTTCTGGCAATAGCGTTGCAGGAAATGTCGGGCGAGGAGTGTCACATCATTTCCCCGTTCACGTAAAGGCGGGATTATGATCTCGATCGTATTGATCCGGTATAACAAGTCTTGCCGGAAATGTCCTTCCTGCACGGCTGCGTGCAAGTCTGTATTGGTGGCCGAGATCAGGCGGATGTCGATCGGGATCTCTTGTGTGGAACCAACCCGGTTTATTTTGCGCTGTTCGATGACTGTCAGTAATTTGGATTGGGCCATCAACGGCAAGTTACCGATCTCGTTCAGGAAAAGCGTGCCGCCGGATGCGATCTCGATGCGCCCGGATTTATTTTTGTCCGCATCCGTAAACGCTCCTTTCTCGTGGCCGAACAGTTCGCTTTCGAACAGTTCATGTGGGATGCTTCCGAGATCTATCGGGATGAACGGCTCTTTCCCGCGTCTGGATTGCTTGTGAAGCGTGTAGGCGATCAAATCTTTACCTGTCCCGTTTTCTCCCTGCAACAGGATGTTGGCGTCCGTATCTTTTAGCTTTTCAAGCGTTCGAAACACGTTTTGCATGGCAGCCGATTCGCCGATTACTTCCGTTTCCGGTTCTGTCGCAGCTGTGAGCGTTGATTTTTGCGCTTTAAGCGCTCGCACTTCCGAGCGGCTGAAACTAAGTTCGAGGGCAGACGATAGGGTTGCCAGCATATTTTCGTTCTGCCAAGGTTTAGGAATAAAGTCGGTTGCACCGGCTTTAATGGCACGTACGGCTTTTTCTGTGTCCGAGTAAGCGGTGATCAGGATAACGACTGTATCCGGCGCGATTTCCAGTATCCGTTCCAGCCAGTAGAATCCTTCTTTACCGCTGACGGCATCCGTTGTGAAATTCATATCCAGCAGGATGACGTCATATTGATTTCTGGAAACTAACCGGTTGATTTCTTTCGGATCGGAACAAGTGGTGATACTTTCTACGCGTGGACGCAGTAACATCTTTAGTGTGAATAGTATATCCTCGTTGTCGTCAACTATCAGAATCTTTCCCTGCCGTATTGTCATTGTCTGTTTATTGCTTTTTGCTTTCAAACATACAGATAATTTATGAATCCCAGCCTTCTAATCTTGTTTTTCCTGGCGGATAATCGTAAATATATGCTGAGCCGCTGGGATTTTTCTGTGCATGTATTTTGTTTTCGACATTGTCGTGTATATTTTCGGCATTGTCGAGTATATTCCCGACATTGTCAAAAATATACTCGACAATGTCGAAAACAAGCTAACCTTATATCTGCGGTATCTTTTTGCTATGTGTATGATTTGTTTCTTGCAAAGAAAAAACACTCCCGATTATCTATTAATAGTTTGATAATCAGAGAGTGTTTTCTTAGGAGCGGTAGGCGAGGCTCGAACTCGTG
>OAWT01000095.1_pt1 | contig 88951 bp, 88 predicted proteins | sample 1477031 | NCBI WGS metagenome assembly OAWT01 (sample SAMEA2580263, study PRJEB22360) | human gut metagenome | biome: human gut; feature: human-associated habitat; material: faeces | place: Denmark | collected 2008/2010
CGGCACGTTAAATCATATCAGGCGTAATACCACAACCCTTAAGTTAGCGCTTATGGATGGTATCCCCACCTATTTTGAATCGCGCTGGAATCTGGGCGACGCACTTTCTGATATGGCACTCTTTGAACGCGTAGAAGTAGTGCGTGGCGCGACAGGACTCATGACCGGGACGGGTAATCCATCTGCGGCAATTAATATGGTTCGAAAACACGCGACCAGTCGTGAATTTAAAGGCGATGTCTCGGCGGAATACGGTAGCTGGAACAAAGAACGGTATGTGGCGGATTTACAAAGCCCACTCACCGAAGACGGTAAAATCCGCGCGCGAATTGTCGGCGGCTACCAGAATAACGACTCATGGCTGGACCGCTACAACAGTGAAAAGACCTTCTTCTCGGGCATTGTCGATGCTGATTTAGGCGATCTTACGACGCTTTCAGCCGGTTACGAATATCAGCGCATTGATGTTAATAGCCCTACCTGGGGCGGTTTACCGCGCTGGAATACTGATGGCAGCAGCAACAGTTACGATCGCGCACGCAGTACCGCACCTGACTGGGCGTACAACGATAAAGAGATCAACAAGGTCTTTATGACCCTGAAGCAGCAGTTTGCTGATACCTGGCAAGCGACACTGAATGCCACCCACTCTGAAGTCGAATTTGACAGCAAAATGATGTATGTCGATGCCTATGTAAACAAAGCGGATGGTATGCTGGTTGGGCCATACAGTAATTATGGACCTGGCTTTGATTATGTCGGCGGCACCGGTTGGAACAGTGGCAAACGTAAAGTTGATGCGCTGGATTTGTTCGCTGACGGTAGTTATGAATTGTTTGGTCGTCAGCACAATCTAATGTTTGGTGGCAGTTACAGCAAACAAAACAATCGTTACTTCAGTTCATGGGCCAACATCTTCCCGGATGAAATTGGCAGTTTCTACAACTTTAATGGCAATTTCCCACAAACCGACTGGTCACCACAGAGCCTGGCGCAGGACGATACCACACATATGAAATCGTTATATGCTGCCACTCGTGTCACCCTTGCCGATCCGCTGCATCTGATCCTCGGCGCACGTTATACCAACTGGCGGGTTGATACGCTGACTTACAGCATGGAGAAAAACCACACCACGCCTTACGCTGGTCTGGTGTTTGACATCAATGACAACTGGTCGACCTACGCCAGCTATACCTCTATTTTCCAGCCGCAAAATGATCGTGACAGTTCAGGCAAATATCTGGCTCCAATCACCGGTAACAACTACGAGCTGGGTCTGAAATCGGACTGGATGAATAGCCGTCTGACCACCACGTTAGCCATCTTCCGTATTGAGCAGGATAATGTCGCTCAGTCCACCGGTACACCTATCCCCGGCAGCAACGGCGAAACCGCCTATAAAGCGGTGGATGGGACAGTCAGTAAAGGGGTGGAATTTGAACTCAACGGCGCAATTACCGACAACTGGCAGCTGACATTTGGCGCAACGCGCTATATTGCAGAGGATAACGAAGGAAACGCCGTTAATCCTAATCTGCCACGCACCACGGTTAAAATGTTCACCAGCTATCGGTTGCCTGTCATGCCAGAGTTGACGGTCGGCGGTGGTGTTAACTGGCAAAATCGCGTGTATACCGACACCGTGACGCCGTATGGCACCTTCCGCGCCGAGCAAGGTAGCTACGCGCTGGTGGATCTCTTCACCCGCTACCAGGTGACGAAAAACTTCTCGTTACAGGGGAACGTCAATAACCTGTTCGACAAAACCTACGATACCAACGTGGAAGGTTCTATCGTCTACGGCACACCGCGTAATTTCAGCATTACCGGCACGTATCAATTCTGAATAACACCTGTAAAAAAGGCAGCCATCTGGCTGCCTTAGTCTCCCCAACGTCTTACGGATTAGTGGTTACGGATGTACTCATCCATCTCGGTTTTCAGGTTATCGGATTTAGTACCGAAAATCGCCTGAACACCAGAACCAGCAACCACTACGCCCGCTGCGCCCAGTTTCTTCAGGCCGGCCTGATCCACTTTAGACACATCAGCAACGCTGACGCGCAGACGGGTAATACATGCGTCGAGGTTAGTAATGTTTTCTTTACCACCAAATGCAGCAACCAGAGCCGGTGCCATTTCGCTGGTACCTGTCGCTTTTGCATCTTCAGTCGCGTCTTCACGACCCGGCGTTTTCAGATCCAGTGCTTTAATCAGCACGCGGAAGATGGTGTAGTAAACAATCGCATAACCGATACCGACGATCGGGAACAGCCACAGTTTGCTGCTGTTACCAGACAGAACGATGAAGTCGATCAGACCGTGCGAGAACGACGTACCGTCACGCATCCCCAGAAGAATACAGATTGGGAATGCCAGGCCTGCCAGAATCGCGTGGATGATGTACAGGATCGGCGCAACGAACATGAAGGAGAACTCGATCGGCTCGGTGATACCGGTCAGGAACGAGGTCAGCGCCGCGGAGATCATAATACCGCCCACTTTCGCGCGGTTTTCTGGTTTAGCAGAGTGCCAGATAGCAATTGCGGCAGCTGGCAGACCGTACATTTTGAACAGGAAGCCACCAGACAGTTTACCCGCAGTCGGGTCACCCGCCATATAACGCGGAATGTCGCCGTGGAAAACCTGACCTGCTGCGTTGGTGTATTCACCAATCTGCATCTGGAAAGGTACGTTCCAGATGTGGTGCAGACCAAACGGTACCAGGCAACGTTCGATGAAACCGTAAATGCCAAACGCAACTACCGGGTTCTGGTAAGCAGCCCACTGAGAGAAGGTCTGGATTGCAGAACCAATCGGCGGCCAAATGAAGGACAGCACAACGCCAGTAAAGATGGCAGCCAGGCCAGAAATGATCGGCACAAAGCGTTTACCGGCAAAGAAGCCAAGATACTCAGGCAGCTTAATACGGTAGAAACGGTTAAACATGTACGCTGCGATCGCACCGGAGATAATCCCTCCGAGTACGCCAGTATCCGCCAGGTGTTTAGAGGCGATTTCTTCAGCAGGTAAATGCAGTACCAGTGGCGCAACCACGGCCATGGTTTTAACCATGATGCCATAGGCAACAACTGCGGCCAGCGCGGATACGCCATCGTTATTGGTAAAGCCGAGGGCGACACCGATCGCAAAAATCAGTGGCATGTTTGCAAAGACGGAACCGCCTGCTTCTGCCATAACATGCGATACAACGGCGGGCAGCCAGCTGAAATTCGCGGAACCGACGCCCAGCAGAATACCTGCGATAGGCAGTACGGATACCGGCAGCATCAGCGATTTACCGACCTTTTGCAGGTTAGCAAATGCATTCTTAAACATAATTGAGAGTGCTCCTGAGTATGGGTGCTTTTTTTACGTTCTCACGCGTGGCAAGGGGGGAGAGCCTCGCCGTGTACAGGGCATCTAAGCGCCCTTTATTTATTACACAGAGTAAAATAATTCAGTGCCAATTTGTTTGACGGCTATCACGTTTCAACTTCAGATCATTGGAGAAGTTGCACATTTTGACAAAACATATGTCACAATATTTCAAACGTGGTTATTCACCGCCCAATTTTCGGCGGTGAACTTTACTCGTTTTAGCCATTAATTACGAGCTTTAAAAAAACTCATTCAACGGATGGATTGAAGGCGGGAAGCGTCGATGTGAAACAGACGGGCGAAGTTATCGGTGGTTACCTGCGCCAGTTCTTCAACGGCAACACCTTTCAACACAGCCATGTATTCTGCAACGTCACGAACCATCGCAGGTTGATTCTCTTTTCCTCGATGCGGTACCGGCGCAAGGTAAGGTGAGTCAGTTTCCACCAGTAACCGATCCAGGGGGACATAACGCGCAGCATCGCGCAGTTGCTCCGCATTACGGAAGGTCACAATGCCGGAAAAGGAGATGTAAAATCCGAGATCCAGTAATTTACCCGCCGTTTCTCTGTCCTCTGTAAAACAGTGTAGTACGCCACCGCAATCCGTCACTTTTTCTTCGCGCAGAATTGCCAGCGTATCGGCACGGGCGTCACGGGTATGGACGATAACCGGCTTGTTCAGTTCACGACCAATCTGGATATGATGGATGAAGGACTCTTGCTGACGTACTTTAGTTTCCGGCGTGTAATAATAATCCAGCCCGGTTTCACCCAGCGCTACAACACCCTCTTCTGCCGCCAGACGGCGTAAATCTTCTACATCGTAGGGATCATTCTGGTTGAGTGGATGCACGCCACAAGAAAATACGACGTTGTCACGTTCGCCTACCAGATCCCGCATATGTAAATAACCCGGTAATGTTGTGGCGACTGCCAGACAAAATTTCACATCGCGTGCGGCGGCTTTCGCCAGAACGTCATCCACGTCCTTATGCAAAGATTCATAATCCAGACCATCGAGATGGCAGTGTGAGTCGACTAAAAACATGATGTCTCTCTTAAAGATGAGGAACCGGTAGCACAACGCCCGGTTGCAGGTAATGCTCAATACGCAGTAAAAGATCGGTGATGAGAAGCTCGCGGTTGATGCCTGTAACAGACATTAACTGTTCACGAATGTGGCAAACATCCCCCAGTATAGCCTGCAGGCGCGAGGGAGAAAGATGGTTTGCCAGTTCGGCGACCAGGCCCGGCACATCAACATTGGTCACCTGCGCAGCACCATGATGGCGTTTTAGCGCATCCATCAGCAACGTTGCCAGCCAGTGTAAACGCGCCGGAGCTTGTTCATGATTAAGGGCCGCTAGCAGCGAATACCAGTCGCCCGATGGCACGCTATATGCCAACGCCTGACACAATGTTTCACGAGCCTGCCAGTTATCTCCCTGAAACAACGCCAGTGCCGCGCCAGGCGAACCGGCGCTTAAGCGCAATGCGGCAAGTAATGCATCCTGTGACATTGTCACTTCGCGTGAAAGCCAGGTCACGGCGTACTGTTCCGGCGGCGGCGCAAGGTAATGTAACCGACAACGACTACGTAATGTTGCCAGTAAACGTTCAGGCTCGCGGGTAGCCAGGAAAAACCAGGTTTCTGCTGGTGGCTCTTCAAGCGTTTTCAGCAATGCGTTAGCCGCGGCGTCGGTTAGTAAGGCAGCATCGGTTACCCAAACGACTTTCGCACCACCTAAGCGTGCGTGCTCATTCAGCTTTTCGGTGACCTCACGTACCGCATCAACGCCCAGCGTATTTTTTCCTTTTTCGGGAGCCAGGGTGTAGTAATCGGGATGCGTGCCAGCCTGCATCAACTGACATCCACGACAGTGACCGCAACTTTTGTGGCCCTGCGGTTGTTGGCAGAGTAAATAACGGCTCAGGGCGTAGATTAAAGCATCATCGCCCATGCCCGGTAACGCCTGAATGAGTAGCGCATGGTGACCTCTTCCGGCCTGATAGCTGGCTACCAGTTTTTCGAAATCAGGTCGTAACCATGGATACCATCTCATGCGTCCAACTCCTTCACCCAGTGGGTCACGGTAGTGCGGATTGCATCCATCACGGCCTCCAGCGGCTGGGTGGCATCAATGGTATGAATGCTTTTATCTTGTGCTGCCAGTTCCAGATAGCGGGCGCGGGTGCGATTAAAGAAATCGAAAGATTCTTGCTCAATACGATCCAGCTCGCCGCGCGCACGCGCGCGTTTTAAGCCAACTTCCGGGGTAACATCGAGATAGAGCGTTAAGTCGGGGCGAAAATCCCCGAGAACAGCATCACGCAGTGTTGCCAGCATATGTTGGTCAATACCACGTCCGCCGCCCTGATACGCCTGAGTGGAGAGATCGTGGCGATCGCCAATCACCCAGGTGCCGTTAGCCAGAGCTGGTTTGATGACCGTTTCTACCAGTTGAACGCGCGCGGCATAAAACATCAGAACTTCGGCTTTATCGGTAATGACTTCATCGCCTACCGATTTGATATCCAGCACCAGGCTTCTTAACTTTTCGGCAAGTTGCGTACCGCCAGGTTCCCGAGTGAAAACCATGTCGCGGATACCCAGTTGCTCGAGCGTCTCAACCACCACATTACGCGCGGTAGTTTTGCCTGCGCCTTCCAGCCCCTCAATGACGATATACTTACTGCGCATTTTTTTCCTTAAGCACTTTCAGATAATCCTGCACAGACTTGTTATGACTGGCAAGATTGGTATTAAACGTGTGACCACCTTTACCATCGGCCACAAAATAGAGATACGGCGTTTTTGCCGGATGCGCAGCAGCCTTCAGCGAATCCGCCCCCGGCGTCGCTATCGCACCTGGCGGCAGACCGGTAATGGTATAGGTGTTATACGCTGTCGGCGTTTCCAGGTCTGCACGAGAAAGTTTGCCATTATAACGCTCTCCCATCCCGTAAATCACGGTCGGGTCGGTCTGCAGGCGCATACCAATGCGTAAACGGTTGATAAATACTGAGGCAACCTTATCGCGTTCACTGGCAACGGCGGTTTCTTTTTCGATAATTGATGCCATCGTCACCAACTGGTTTTTATCTTTATAAGGCAGACCGTCCGCACGCCCTTCCCAGGCGCTATCGACCGCTTTCACCATTTTCTTGTGCGCTCGCTTGAGTAACGCGACATCGGTGGTATTGGCGGTATACATCCAGGTGTCTGGCCAGAACCAACCTTCAATCCACTCCGGGTTTTCCAGTTCAAGTGCCTGCGCTACGGTGGCGTACTTATCATCGCTCAGCGTATGCTTGATATACGGGGCCTCACGCAATTGCTTGAGGTAATCGCTCAGACGCATCCCTTCTACCAGTCGCAGAGGGAACTGTGCTTCTTTACCGCTTTCCAGCAATTTCAGCATCTCGCGCACGGTCATCTGCGGTGTAAAGCGGTAAGTCCCGGCTTTAAAGTGAGAAAGATCCGGTTCGATACGCAGCAGCCATTGAAAAACCCGTGGACGATTGATGATCTTATCGGCATAAAGCTGTTCACCGAGCGCCAGACGTCCGGTCCCTGGCTTCAGGGTAAATATCGTCTCTTCTTTGATAAGCAATTTGCTGTCGGCAAGATGGCGAACCTTCCAGACGCCCACACCAGCGGCGATACCCAGTACCACCAGCAATAACAAGATTATCAATAACACTTTTTTCATGACTAATTCGGGCGCTCACAAAGTGGGGCTAAATATTCATATAACGTTGCTGACGAAAAGGAGACATCGCCACAGGCACATACGGGCATCACTGGCATTAACGCATTACAAATAACCATCTCATCTGCCTGCAACGACTCTTCCAGAGAGGCTTGCACTTCGACAAGCTGATAAGAGGATTGTGCCAGCAAACGGATACAGAATTGTCGCATAATGCCGTTAACACCTGCCTGATCCAGTCGCGGCGTATAAACTACGTTGCCCTTCCGCCAGAACAAATTAGCCGCACAGCATTCCGTAACCCACCCTTCGCTGTCAAGGACCAGCGCCTCATCAGCGTTTGTCTGCTCAAGATGAGAGCGAATCAATACTTGCTCAAGACGATTGAGATGTTTAATACCTGCAAGATGAGGATTGCGCCCCAGCCGCACCGGGCTTAGCGCCAACGTAATCCCCTCGTTACGCAAACGGTCGTAATGTGCAGGATAAGCCGTAACGGAGAGAATCCGCGTTGCCGGTCCGCTGTTCAATGTGCTGTACCCTCGCCCGCCACTACCGCGACTGATCACGACTTTCAGCACACCATTTTGCTGTTCTGCTGCCAGCGTTTTCATCTCTTGTTCAAGCTGAGGCCAGAAGTCACAGGAAATCATCAACCGCTGACAAGCATCCTGTAGTCGCTGGATATGCGCCGATAACAAACTGACTTTACCGTCGATAACTCTGGCGGTGGTAAAACAACCATCACCAAACTGCGTTGCCCGATCGCTTACTGCCAGCGATTCCTGCTTATGACCGTTAATTAAGAACATACCGGCTCCTTATCAGAGAATTGTTAGTGTGGCAGCATGTTCACTACGGAACAAGTCGGAATAAAAGCTAAGAAAAAAGGCCCGCAAGCGGACCTTTTATAAGGGTGGAAAATGACAACTTAGATCTTTTTAAAGATCAAAGAACCATTAGTGCCACCGAAGCCGAAGGAGTTACACAGAGTGTATTCCATTCCGCTAACCTGACGCGCTTCGTGCGGTACGAAATCCAGATCGCAACCTTCATCCGGGTTATCCAGGTTGATGGTTGGCGGAACAGCCTGATCGCGCAGCGCCAGGATGGAGTAGATAGATTCTACTGCACCCGCCGCACCTAACAGGTGACCGGTCATAGATTTCGTGGAGCTTACCAACACACGGCTTGCAGCTTCACCGAAGATGGTTTTCACCGCCTGCGCTTCAGCTTTATCGCCAGCCGGCGTAGAAGTACCGTGCGCGTTAACGTAGCCAATCTGACTCGCTTCAATGCCTGCATCACGCAGAGCATTTGCCATCGCCAGAGCTGCGCCTGCGCCATTTTCTGGCGGTGACGTCATATGATAAGCATCGCTGCTCATACCAAAGCCGACGAGTTCAGCGTAAATTTTCGCACCGCGTTTTTTCGCGTGTTCGTACTCTTCAAGTACCAGCATACCGGCACCATCGCCCAGTACGAAACCATCACGCTCTTTATCCCACGGGCGGCTCGCCGCTTGCGGGTTATCATTGCGGGTAGATAATGCACGTGCCGCGCCAAAACCACCAACGCCCAGCGGCGTACTGGCTTTCTCTGCGCCACCTGCAACCATCACGTCAGCATCGCCATACGCGATAATACGCGCAGCATGGCCAATGTTGTGCACGCCGGAAGTACAGGCAGTCGCGATAGAGATGCTCGGGCCACGCAGGCCATACATGATAGTCAGATGACCTGCCACCATGTTCACAATCGTTGACGGAACGAAGAATGGGCTGATCTTACGTGGACCACCGTTCATCAGAGATGTGTGGTTTTCTTCGATCAGTCCGAGGCCGCCAATCCCGGAGCCAATTGCGGCACCAATGCGGGTTGCGTTCTCTTCCGTTATTTCAAGGCCAGAATCCTGCATGGCCTGAACGCCAGCGACAATTCCATATTGAATGAAGGCATCCATCTTGCGCTGTTCTTTGCGCGAGATAATGTCCTCACAGTTAAAATCCTTTACTAAGCCAGCAAATTTCGTTGCATAGGCGCTAGTATCGAAATGGTCGATTAGGCTGATGCCACTCTGACCGGCAAGCAGAGCTTTCCAGGTAGACTCTACGGTATTGCCGACAGGAGACAACATGCCCAGTCCGGTCACAACTACACGACGCTTAGACACGTTTGTCCTCCAGGGAGGGAAAAAATGATTCTAGTGGGACAAAAAGATAAAACTCAGGCGGTCGAACGACCGCCTGGAGATGTTCACTTACGCCTGGTGGCCGTTGATGTAATCAATGGCAGCCTGAACGGTGGTGATTTTCTCAGCTTCTTCGTCCGGAATCTCAGTATCAAACTCTTCTTCCAGAGCCATTACCAGCTCAACGGTGTCAAGAGAATCCGCGCCCAGGTCTTCAACGAAAGAAGCATTGTTGGTAACTTCTTCCTGCTTAACGCCCAGCTGTTCGCCGATAATTTTCTTAACGCGTTCTTCGATAGTGCTCATACTCTTAAATTTCCTATCAAAACTCGCTTTCGCGATGGTTTTCGTAGTGTATAAAATGTTGAAAAATTTGCAACTAAATCCCGGCAGGTCTTACCACGATTTTACGTTATTTTGAGGCCTTACCCCCCAATAACGCAAATCATTTTGCACTAATTATTACTCATAACCACGCAGACTGCGCGCAACATGAGCATTTTGTGCAAATCGCGGTCAGACCATGTACATCCCGCCGTTCACATGCAAAGTTTCACCCGTGATGTAAGCTGCTTCGTCGGATGCCAGGAATGCAACCGCGTTGGCGATTTCCTGTGCGCCGCCGAGGCGACCCGCAGGAACCTGCGCCAGGATACCCGCACGCTGGTCATCGCTCAGCGCACGTGTCATGTCCGTTTCAATAAAGCCCGGAGCAACAACGTTTACAGTAATACCGCGTGACGCAACTTCGCGCGCCAGTGATTTACTGAAGCCGATCAAGCCCGCTTTCGCCGCAGCGTAGTTGGCCTGACCGCCATTTCCCATGGTACCAACCACAGAACCGATAGTGATAATACGACCATGACGCTTTTTCATCATAGCGCGCATTACCGCTTTTGACAGACGGAAAACAGATGAAAGGTTGGTTTCGATAATATCGTTCCACTCTTCATCTTTCATTCGCATTAACAGGTTATCACGAGTGATACCGGCATTATTGACCAGGATATCCACTTCACCAAATTCTGCGCGAATTTTTTCCAGAACAGATTCGATAGATGCCGGGTCGGTCACATTCAACATCAGACCTTTGCCGTTGGCACCTAAATAATCACTGATCGCCTGAGCGCCATTTTCACTGGTCGCAGTGCCAATAACTTTCGCGCCACGGGCTGCGAGCGTTTCAGCAATTGCGCGGCCAATTCCGCGGCTTGCACCGGTTACCAGTGCGATTTTTCCTTCAAAATTCATGATTTTCCTCTTTTAAAGCTCGAGCGCCGCTGCCATCGCTGAAGGTTCGTTCAGCGCCGAGGCGGTCAGGGTGTCGACAATGCGTTTCGTCAGGCCAGTAAGCACTTTGCCCGGGCCGACTTCATAGAGATGTTCTACGCCTTGCGCTGCCATGTACTCAACAGACTTCGTCCACTGAACCGGGTTATACAACTGACGTACCAGTGCGTCACGGATGGCATCACCATTGGTTTCGCATTTCACATCAACGTTATTCACAACAGGAACTGTTGGTGCGTTAAAGGTGATTTTCGCTAATTCTACTGCCAGTTTGTCGGCTGCTGGTTTCATCAGCGCACAGTGAGACGGTACGCTCACTGGTAACGGCAGCGCGCGTTTTGCGCCCGCCGCTTTACAGGCAGCGCCAGCACGCTCAACCGCTTCTTTATGACCGGCAATAACCACCTGTCCCGGAGAGTTAAAGTTTACCGGAGAAACGACCTGACCTTCTGCAGCTTCTTCACACGCTTTCGCAATAGACGCATCATCCAGACCGATGATTGCCGCCATAGCGCCCGTGCCTTCCGGTACGGCTTCTTGCATGAACTTGCCGCGCATCTCAACCAGACGCACCGCATCAGCGAAATCAATCACACCAGCGCAAACCAGCGCGGAGTATTCCCCCAGGCTGTGACCGGCCATCATTGCCGGTGCTTTACCGCCCTGCTGCTGCCATACGCGATACAGCGCAACAGATGCAGTCAACAGCGCAGGCTGAGTTTGCCAGGTTTTATTCAGTTCTTCAGCTGGCCCCTGCTGGGTCAGCGCCCACAGGTCGTAGCCCAGCGCCGCAGAAGCTTCAGCAAACGTTTCTTCGACAATTGGATAGCTCGCCGCCATATCAGCCAGCATTCCAACGGTTTGAGAACCCTGTCCAGGGAACACAAATGCAAATTGCGTCATGTTTTAATCCTTATCCTAGAAACGAACCAGCGCGGAGCCCCAGGTGAATCCACCGCCAAAGGCTTCAAGCAGAACCAACTGCCCCGGCTTAATGCGCCCGTCGCGTACAGCTTCATCCAGCGCGCACGGGACAGAGGCCGCAGAGGTATTACCGTGGCGATCCAGCGTCACCACGACATTATCCATAGACATACCGAGTTTTTTCGCCGTTGCACTGATAATACGCAGGTTAGCCTGATGCGGAACCAGCCAGTCCAGTTGAGAACGGTCAAGATTATTCGCCGCCAGCGTCTCATCAACGATGTGCGCCAGTTCCGTTACCGCAACCTTGAAGACTTCGTTGCCCGCCATCGTCAGATGAATTGAATTCTCTGGATTCACGCGGTCGGCGTTTGGCAGCGTCAGCAATTCACCATAACTACCGTCGGCATGCAGATGGGTGGAAATGATTCCCGGCTCTTCAGAGGCAGCCAGCACCGCAGCGCCCGCGCCATCGCCAAAAATAATAATAGTCCCACGATCGGTTGGATCGCAGGTGCGCGCCAGTACATCGGAACCGACGACCAGAGCATACTTCACCGCCCCAGATTTCACGTATTGATCGGCTACGCTTAATGCATAGGTGAAACCTGCGCAGGCTGCTGCAACGTCAAATGCCGGGCAACCTTTAATGCCCAACATGCTTTGAATCTGACAAGCTGCGCTCGGGAAAGCGTGCGTAGCAGAAGTCGTTGCCACAACGATCAGGCCAATCTGGTCTTTCTCAATGCCCGCCATCTCAATTGCGCGTGTCGCCGCTTCAAAGCCCATGGTTGAAACGGTTTCGTTTGGCGCGGCAATGTGGCGTTCGCGGATACCGGTACGAGTGACAATCCACTCGTCAGAGGTGTCCACCATTTTTTCCAAATCGGCGTTTGTCCGCACTTGTTCGGGCAGATAGCTGCCAGTACCAATAATCTTCGTATACATGTACGCTCAGTCACTTTTCGGTTATATACCGTCACTTGCAAACTGCGAGTTCGCTGGCAGCGTCCTGCTACCGCAGAGTTCCGCTTTTGCCACCGTCCAGCAGCTCAAAACCAGCTGGGTATACAGATTCCAGGCGAGCGGCAATTCGCTGAGGAACTTGTCGCTGCACCGCCTGCACTGCCTGTTCAATCGCGACCGCAAAAGCTCGCTGATTGGCTGCACCATGACTTTTTATCACCGTGCCGCGCAATCCTAACAGACAGGCGCCGTTATACTGGTCGGGGTTGAGGTGACTGAATCGCCTCGTCAGGCTCTTTTGTAGCCAACGCTTTAATAACAGTAGCCACCACGACCGTTTTTTCCCTTCACCCTGAGATTTCAGCAGAGAAAGGAACATCCTGACAACACCTTCCATCGTCTTTAATGTGACATTTCCTGTAAAGCCGTCACAAACCAGCACATCTGTCTTGCCAGTTAACAACTCATTGGCTTCAAGATAGCCGATATAATTGATAGAAGGGATTGTTTTAAGCACCGCTGAGGCATCCCGAATACTGTCGAGACCCTTTACTTCTTCTTCACCAATATTGAGCAACGCCACGCGAGGATTGGGAATTTCCACCACCTCTTCAGCCAGAACTGAGCCCATAATGGCAAATTGCACCAGCATTGTGCTGTCACAATCGACGTTGGCCCCTAAGTCAAGGACCACCGTTTTGCCCTTTTGCTGATGTGGTAATACCGTCACCAGCGCCGGACGCTCAATCCCCTCCAGGGGCTTGAGTAATAATTTTGCCAGCCCCATCAGCGCCCCGGTATTACCGGCACTGACACAGGCTTGCGCTCGACCTTCTTTCACCAGCTCCAGGGCCACGCGCATTGAACTCCCACGACTGGCGCGGATAGCTTGCGAAGGCCGGGCATCACTGGCGATAACTGACTGCGCAGGAATAATCTGCAGACGCGAACGTTGTTCAAAGTCAGCTTTAGCAAGTAATGGCGTGATGGCGTCGGGATTGCCGACTAAAAGAAGAGTGAGTTGCGAATTAGAATTCAGTGCCTGCAATGCTGCAGGCACTGTCACGGAAGGGCCAAAATCCCCTCCCATGACATCTAACGCCAGGGTTAGACGTGTCAAGGTATCGTCGCCGCCCGGTTTGGTCTTTCCCCAGTTGCCTGGGGAAAATCCTCACTAAGCTTCATCACGCAGATGCGTGATTACTTAGCGATGACCTTGCGGCCGCGGTAGTAACCGTCGGCAGTGATGTGGTGACGCAGGTGTTTTTCACCAGAAGTTTTGTCTACAGACAGGCTGGTGACTGCGGTCAGCGCGTCATGGGAACGACGCATGCCACGTTTGGAACGGGTTGGTTTATTCTGTTGTACGGCCATGGACCTTACTCCTCAATTACGGTTTATCCCCGATCCAACGGGGAGCACCAATTACTTACGCTTTAAGCTGGCTAATACGGCAAATGGGTTTGGCTTTTGCGCTTCTTCAGGCAGTTCACCAAAGACCATGTCCGCTTCGGACACTTCACAGTGTTCAGAATCATGCACCGGAACTACCGGCAAGGCGAGGATGATTTCATCTTCAACCATTGCAAGCAGATCGATTTCACCGAATTCGTTAACCTCAATCGGTTCATACGCTTCCGGCAGTGCTTCAGCCTGTTCGTCTGAACGCACAGGACTAAAACAATACGTTGTGTAGACCTGATGAGTAAACGGCTTCCCGCAACGCTGACACTCGAGCGTTACCGTCACCTTCGCATCGCCGTTTAACACTGCGAGACGTTGGTTATCGATAGCGAACGACATGGAGCATTCCACATCACTGTCCACACTGACTACGGATTCGGCGACGCGCTCAACCTGATCAGGGGTATAGATACCCTGGTAATCAAGGCGTTTTTGAGCCGTACGAACCGGATCGAGAGTCAGGGGTAATTTTACCTTTTGCATAGGGCGCGCATATTAACTTTGTAACGTCATAGAGTCAAAGAAAAAGGCAGCCTGTGGTTGCCTTTTGCCAATAATTCGCACACATTGCGGGTTACTGCTTTATTTTCGTTCAGTGCTGATAACAAACATCAACCTGCAAAACGAAGCGCATAGTTTAAAATGGCTATCATCAATACGCTATATCTGATGGAAAAAAATATGCCTAAACTTATTTTAGCCTCCACCTCGCCATGGCGTCGCGCTCTTCTGGAAAAACTGCAAATCTCTTTTGAATGTGCAGCACCAGAGGTCGACGAAACCCCACGCAGCGACGAATCACCGCGACAGTTGGTGCTTCGACTGGCACAAGAAAAAGCGCAATCTCTGGCGTCACGTTATCCGGATCATTTAATTATTGGTTCAGACCAGGTATGTGTTCTTGATGGCGAAATCACCGGTAAACCGTTAACGGAAGAAAATGCCCGTCTGCAATTACGCAAAGCCAGCGGCAATATCGTCACCTTCTATACTGGACTGGCGTTGTTTAATTCGGCGAATGGGCATCTGCAAACAGAAGTGGAGCCTTTTGACGTCCATTTCCGTCACCTGAGCGAGGCGGAGATTGATAATTACGTGCGTAAAGAGCATCCCCTGCACTGCGCGGGTAGCTTTAAGAGTGAAGGATTTGGCATTACGCTGTTTGAGCGTTTAGAGGGGCGTGATCCTAACACGCTGGTTGGTTTACCGCTAATCGCGCTGTGTCAGATGTTACGTCGGGAAGGGAAAAACCCGCTGATGGGATAGTTTTTTGCGCCGGATGTGGTTACGTCGCATCCGGCAATCGGTGCTGGCGGCCTGATGCGGCGTAAACGCCTTATCAGGCCAACCGCCCATTATCAGGTTTATATGCTTGTATTAGCGCGCGTTACGCAGCTTTTGCAAACAACGCTTCAAACCTTCATCCATCGGAGCTTCGATACGCATCACCTCACCGGTCCCCGGATGAGTAAACTTCAACGCTGCAGCGTGCAGGAACAGGCGATTTAATCCCGTGCCTGCTTCAGTGAGCTGCCTGTCAAATTCACGGTCACCGTAGCGATCGTCAAAGGCAATCGGATGACCCGCATATTGTGTATGCACACGGATCTGGTGAGTACGCCCTGTTACCGGGCTACAACGCACCAGGGTGGCAAATGCATAGCGTTCTTCCACTTTAAAGCGTGTTTCCGACGGTTTGCCTTCCTGACTCACACGCACGATACGTTCGCCGCTTTGCAGAATATTTTTCAGTAACGGTGCTGGAACGCTCTTCACATGCGACTGCCACTGACCGCGCACCAGCGCCAGGTAATCTTTTTGCATCCCTTTTTCACGTAATTGCTCATGCAGAGAACGCAACGCCGAGCGTTTTTTCGCTACCAGCAAAACACCTGAGGTGTCCCGGTCAAGACGATGAACCAGTTCAAGGAACCGCGCTTCCGGGCGCAACGCCCGCAAACCTTCAATAACGCCGAAGCTTAAACCACTGCCGCCATGTACCGCCGTACCGGAAGGTTTATTCAGCACCAGGATGTGATCATCTTCATATAAGATGACGTCCGCCAGCGCCGCCACCTTTTGCAGATGTGGCGAAACCGCCTCTTCTTCCCGCTCAGCAACGCGAACCGGTGGAATACGCACCTCATCACCCGCTTCGAGTTTATATTCAGGCTTAATACGTTTTTTGTTCACCCGCACTTCGCCTTTACGCAAAATACGGTAAATCATACTTTTTGGTACGCCTTTCAATTGGGTACGCAAAAAGTTATCGATACGTTGCCCCGCTTCGTCAGCGGTGATAGCAACAATTTTTACGGATGGAGTCTCTGTTTTCATGGTTGGCGATTCTAATTAGCCAACAGGATTCGCGCCACTCATTTTTCTATGCTTATATTTACTTTTGCACCTTATTACTTCACTGCGTGATCACTTTATTGATGGTTATTAAACCAATCACCAGCAAGAAGTGAAAAAACTGTGAGTAAGCGGGTGATAAATGGTAAAAGTCATCTTGCTATAACAAGGCTTGCAGTGGAATAATGAGGCCGTTTCCGTGTCCATCCTTGTTAAAACAAGAAATTTTACGGAATAACCCATTTTGCCCGACCGATCATCCACGCAGCAATGGCGTAAGACGTATTGATCTTTCAGGCAGTTAGCGGGCTGCGGGTTGCAGTCCTTACCGGTAGATGGAAATATTTCTGGAGAGTAATACCCAGTCTGTTTCTTTGATAATTGCGCTGTTTTTCCGCATGAAAAACGGGCAACCGACACTCTGCGCCTCTTTGAGCTGACGATAACCGTGAGGTTGGCGACGCGACTAGACACGAGGCCATCGGTTCACACCCGGAAAGGCGTTACTTTGCCCGCAGCTTAGTCGTCAATGTAAGAATAATGAGTAAGTTACGATGAAAAGAATGTTAATCAACGCAACTCAGCAGGAAGAGTTGCGCGTTGCCCTTGTAGATGGGCAGCGTCTGTATGACCTGGATATCGAAAGTCCAGGGCACGAGCAGAAAAAGGCAAACATCTACAAAGGTAAAATCACCCGCATTGAACCGAGTCTGGAAGCTGCTTTTGTTGATTACGGCGCTGAACGTCACGGTTTCCTCCCACTAAAAGAAATTGCCCGCGAATATTTCCCTGCTAACTACAGTGCTCATGGTCGTCCCAACATTAAAGATGTGTTGCGTGAAGGTCAGGAAGTCATTGTTCAGATCGATAAAGAAGAGCGCGGCAACAAAGGCGCGGCATTAACCACCTTTATCAGTCTGGCGGGTAGCTATCTGGTTCTGATGCCGAACAACCCGCGCGCGGGTGGCATTTCTCGCCGTATCGAAGGCGACGACCGTACCGAATTAAAAGAAGCACTGGCAAGCCTTGAACTGCCGGAAGGCATGGGGCTTATCGTGCGCACCGCTGGCGTCGGCAAATCTGCTGAGGCGCTGCAATGGGATTTAAGCTTCCGTCTGAAACACTGGGAAGCCATCAAAAAAGCCGCTGAAAGCCGCCCGGCCCCGTTCCTGATTCATCAGGAGAGCAACGTAATCGTTCGCGCATTCCGCGATTACTTACGTCAGGACATCGGCGAAATCCTTATCGATAACCCGAAAGTGCTCGAACTGGCACGTCAGCATATCGCTGCATTAGGTCGCCCGGATTTCAGCAGCAAAATCAAACTGTACACCGGCGAGATCCCGCTGTTCAGCCACTACCAGATCGAGTCACAGATCGAGTCCGCCTTCCAGCGTGAAGTTCGTCTGCCGTCTGGTGGTTCCATTGTTATCGACAGCACCGAAGCGTTAACGGCCATCGACATCAACTCCGCACGCGCGACCCGCGGCGGCGATATCGAAGAAACCGCGTTTAACACTAACCTCGAAGCTGCCGATGAGATTGCTCGTCAGCTGCGCCTGCGTGACCTCGGCGGCCTGATTGTTATCGACTTCATCGACATGACGCCAGTACGCCACCAGCGTGCGGTAGAAAACCGTCTGCGTGAAGCGGTGCGTCAGGACCGTGCGCGTATTCAAATCAGCCATATTTCTCGCTTTGGCCTGCTGGAAATGTCCCGTCAGCGCCTGAGCCCATCACTGGGTGAATCCAGTCATCACGTTTGTCCGCGTTGTTCTGGTACTGGCACCGTGCGTGACAACGAATCGCTGTCGCTCTCTATTCTGCGTCTGATCGAAGAAGAAGCGCTGAAAGAGAACACCCAGGAAGTTCACGCCATTGTTCCTGTGCCAATCGCTTCTTACCTGCTGAATGAAAAACGTTCTGCGGTAAATGCCATTGAAACTCGTCAGGACGGTGTGCGCTGTGTAATTGTGCCAAACGATCAGATGGAAACCCCGCACTACCACGTGCTGCGCGTGCGTAAAGGGGAAGAAACCCCAACCTTAAGCTACATGCTGCCGAAGCTGCATGAAGAAGCGATGGCGCTGCCGTCTGAAGAAGAGTTCGCTGAACGTAAGCGTCCGGAACAACCTGCGCTGGCAACCTTTGCCATGCCGGATGTGCCGCCTGCGCCAACGCCAGCTGAACCTGCCGCGCCTGTTGTAGCTCCAGCACCGAAAGCTGCACCGGCAACACCAGCAGCTCCTGCACAACCTGGGCTGTTGAGCCGCTTCTTCGGCGCACTGAAAGCGCTGTTCAGCGGTGGTGAAGAAACCAAACCGACCGAGCAACCAGCACCGAAAGCAGAAGCGAAACCGGAACGTCAACAGGATCGTCGCAAGCCTCGTCAGAACAACCGCCGTGACCGTAATGAGCGCCGCGACACCCGTAGTGAACGTACTGAAGGCAGCGATAATCGCGAAGAAAACCGTCGTAATCGTCGCCAGGCACAGCAGCAGACTGCCGAGACGCGTGAGAGCCGTCAGCAGGCTGAGGTAACGGAAAAAGCGCGTACCGCCGACGAGCAGCAAGCGCCGCGTCGTGAACGTAGCCGCCGCCGTAATGATGATAAACGTCAGGCGCAACAAGAAGCGAAGGCGCTGAATGTTGAAGAGCAATCTGTTCAGGAAACCGAACAGGAAGAACGTGTACGTCCGGTTCAGCCGCGTCGTAAACAGCGTCAGCTCAATCAGAAAGTGCGTTACGAGCAAAGCGTAGCCGAAGAAGCGGTAGTCGCACCGGTGGTTGAAGAAACTGTCGCTGCCGAACCAATTGTTCAGGAAGCGCCAGCTCCACGCACAGAACTGGTGAAAGTCCCGCTGCCAGTCGTAGCGCAAACTGCACCAGAACAGCAAGAAGAGAACAATGCTGATAACCGTGACAACGGTGGCATGCCGCGTCGTTCTCGCCGCTCGCCTCGTCACCTGCGCGTAAGTGGTCAGCGTCGTCGTCGCTATCGTGACGAGCGTTATCCAACCCAGTCGCCAATGCCGTTGACCGTAGCGTGCGCGTCTCCGGAACTGGCCTCTGGCAAAGTCTGGATCCGCTATCCAATTGTACGTCCGCAAGATGTACAGGTTGAAGAGCAGCGCGAACAGGAAGAAGTACATGTGCAGCCGATGGTGACTGAGGTCCCTGTCGCCGCCGCTATCGAACCGGTTGTTAGCGCGCCAGTTGTTGAAGAAGTGGCCGGTGTCGTAGAAGCCCCCGTTCAGGTTGCCGAACCGCAACCGGAAGTGGTTGAAACGACGCATCCTGAAGTGATCGCTGCCGCGGTAACTGAACAGCCGCAGGTGATTACCGAGTCTGATGTTGCCGTAGCCCAGGAAGTTGCAGAACAAGCAGAACCGGTGGTTGAACCGCAGGAAGAGACGGCAGATATTGAAGAAGTTGTCGAAACTGCTGAGGTTGTAGTTGCTGAACCTGAAGTTGTTGCTCAACCTGCCGCGCCAGTAGTCGCTGAAGTCGCAGCAGAAGTTGAAACGGTAGCTGCGGTCGAACCTGAGGTCACCGTTGAGCATAACCACGCTACCGCGCCAATGACGCGCGCTCCAGCACCGGAATATGTTCCGGAGGCACCGCGTCACAGTGACTGGCAGCGCCCTACTTTTGCCTTCGAAGGTAAAGGTGCCGCAGGTGGTCATACGGCAACACATCATGCCTCTGCCGCTCCTGCGCGTCCGCAACCTGTTGAGTAATAATTAGCTCAAAGTAATCAAGCCCTGGTAACTGCCAGGGTTTTTTTATTTCATCTTTGAATCAACATATTAAAATTCATCGAATGGCATCCTTGCTAACCAACAATGCAAAATAGGCAAAAAAATGCCCGCCCCAGCGATCCCAGAGCAGGCAGACAAAACATACCCAGTTTCATGATATGTTTTAAAGCGAAATTATTTGCTGAGCTGGAAGAGCGACAATCCCTGCATATCGGTAAATGCTTTATACGATGCCTGCAATGCCGTTTGCTGCATGATGTAAGATGAAATAGTTGCATTCCAGTCCACATCAACCAGATCGCTCATCTGCTGCGTTTGCCCTAAAGCGCGATCGCTACCTAATGAATCCAGCGACTCCAGTTCGTTCAGCTGCGTGCCTAATTCCGCGCGAACAGTCAGCACATTGTTCAGCGAGTTTTTCAGTCCGCAGTTGGTTTTATCTAACGCCGCAGCGGCGGTTTCTTTATCCGCTTCGCTATCCGCGACCGGCGTTTTCAGGGCTGCGATGGCACTATCCAGCATGGCAAAAAGATTGGTTTCAGAAGCGCTACCGTCTGGTTCCGCTACCGCGTTGCTGGTAATACTGTCGAAAATTTTGTCACCCGTGTGCCCTATCACCATCGAACGCGAAGCATCGACCTGTTGTTTAATACTTTCTGCTCCACCGACGTATTTCCCTTTCTCTTCGCTAAACGGCGCAGTCTCTGTTTTATAACCGGCAAAAATGTAGCGCCCGTTACCGTCAGTGGTGTTTGCCAGATTCAGCAACTGGTCACGAAGCCCCTGAATATCCGTAGCCAGCGAGGCCCGGTCATCGTCACTCAAGGTGCCATTGCTGGCGTAGACAATTTTTTCCTGAGCATTCTGGATAGCAGTGGTGACCTGGCTAAGTACACTCTCTTCCAGTGACACTTTTTGAGTGGCGAAAGTACGCGCCAGCGTGTACTGGCTGTTTTGCGCCTGTGCCTGGGAGAGAACTACGGCTTGTGATGCAGCAATGGGATCGTCAGAAGGGTTAACGACTCGCTTACCCGTCGACATCTGTTCGCCGTACTTCATCCATTCTGCCTGAGAATTGGTGATACCACGCATGTTTTGCTGGTACATCATCTGTGTACTGAAACGCATCTTATCTCCCCTTAGCGAATGTTAATCAGCGCATCAAAAATCGCGTTTGCCGTCTGCAGAACCTGCGCATTCGCCAGGTAATACTGCTGAAAACGTTGCAGATTTCCGTACTCCTCATCGAGATTGACACCGGAAATCGACTGCTGCTGATTGGAAAGCTGCGTCACCACATTACCTTGCGTGGCGCTACTGGTTTTCAACGTCGCGGTTTTATTACCGATATCACTCACTAACGAGGCATAAGCGTCGTTAAAGGATTTCGCACCGCCCACCGTTTTACTGTTGCTTTGCAGATCCAGCAGGGCCTGACCGTTGCGGTTATCGCTATCACCCGCATCTTCTTCGCTCGCCATCGCTATTTTCGCTTCGTCGGTGATTAATACATCCATGTTGACGATGGCGTCACTTACTGGTTTCAGCGTGAAGCTGTCGTTAACGGCAGGCGTTCCTGTAAACGTCAACTCCAGACCATCAAATGCCACTTTACCGTTGGCATCCGGCGTCACCGTAAAAGTGGTATTGCTGGCAAGGCGGGTGACCTGCCACTGATTATTATCGAACGAGATTTTGTAATCTGTCGCCAGTACCGCGGAGGCATCAGTTACCGTGGCACCGATCGCAACGTCACCTTTGTTTTTCGTGTTTTGCAGAACCGCGGGCTTACCGATAGCAAAGAAATCTTCACCGGCATCGCCGTTAGCATCAAATCCGGCTTTGTGTTGGGTGTTGAAAGCCTCGGCAAATGCCAGCGCCAGTTGTCCAAGCGTATTACGCGTCTGGTCCAGATCCTGAGAACGGAATGTCAGAATGCCGCCCAGCGACCCGGTATTCAGTAATTTCTCCGGGATCTCAATATTGCCTGCCGTCCCATCAACATAAGCGACAGTCGTACGAGAAGGGTCAGCGCTGGAAGGAACTGCCGCCAGTTGCCGCGCCGTACTTCCCTGAACCAGTGAGTAACCATTGGCCATCGTGATGTTATAAGTGCCGCCATCCTGAACGCTGACTTCTACACCAACAATCTGGTTTAATTCGCTCACCAGTTGATCGCGTTGATCCAGCAGATTGTTAGGTGACGCCCCTGCCCCCACGCCTGTCAGGCGCGAGATTTGATCGTTCAGGCTGGCAATTTGTTTAGCGTAGTTGTTGATCTGATCAACGCTGGCACCTATCGCGATATTGACCTGTTTGTCCTGGTCGCGCAGATATTGATCGGTGGTTTTAAACTGATTCACCAATCCTTCTGATTTCCCAATCAGCGCCTGGCGCGCTGCCGGGTCTTCCGCGTTACTCACCAGCGTTTGCAGGCTGGTGAAGAAATCCTGCATCTGTGTTGCCAGCGAAGAGGTACTGGTGGAGAGCATATTGTCGATTTTCGACATCTGCTCATAGCGGGCAGTCAGACCGCTACTTTGCGTCTGCGCCGCACGTAACTGGTTGGTAATAAACGCATCATACTCACGCTGCACACCAGAAACGTAGACACCATTGCCAACCCAGCCGCCAGCGCCCAACGTGCTATTGGCCTGCGCCATAATAGTGGTTTGGCGGGTATATCCGGCAACGTTATAGCTGGAGATATTATTACTTGCCGTATTTAACGCCGCCTGGGCCGCGTTCAGTCCGCTCATGGCGTTATTAATCAAGCTGGACATGGAGGTTCCTTATAAGCCTTCAATTACAGAGTATTATCGGCAGCGACCCGCCGGACTTGAGTTATTCAGAACAGATTATCAATGTTCATACTGTAGGTTTTGCTCACCTTGTCGCTTATCGATTTCATCTGCTGAATCATGTTGGTGAGTTTGCGGGCATAGTGAGGATCGGTGGCATAGCCCGCGTCCTGTAGGGCCTGCGCCCCCTGTTCCGCACTCGCGGCGGTCGTCACGGCGGCGTAGCGCGGGTTACGCGTTAACAGCCCAACGTAATCCGACAAGGCTTCCAGATACGAGCTGTAGACGCGAAACTTCGCTTTTACTTTCTTCGCTTCGCCGTTTTCATATTCAGTCGTGGTGATTTCAGTAACTGGCCCTTTCCAGTTGCCAGAGGCTTTGACACCAAACAGGTTATAGCTCGGCTCGCCGTTTTCGCGGCGGATTTGCCGTTGCCCCCAACCAGATTCCAGTGCCGCCTGAGCGAGGATCAAATGATGTGGCACACCGCTTTGCTGGCTTGCCAGTTGGGCGGGCAGCGAGAGTTGCGCGAGGAATGCTTTACTGTCACCCGGCAGCGAATCATCGTAGTTACGTGGCACGGCCTTTTGCACCAGCTGCGAAAGCGCCTGATTTTGATAACGCACCACAGTTTCGAGCGGGAATTTCATCGGTGCTGCTGGCGTGGACTCCTCTGGCAATGGTTGTTCTGGCGTCATCTGTTTAACCATCATCTCTGCAAGCCCCAGACCTTTGCCCGCCGTCATCTGTTGGGCAATCTGCTGGTCATACATACTGGTATACAGGCGAGTGTGCTCGCTGCTGAACAGGCCATCTTTTGGTAAAGCGTCGCGCATGCTTTTCAACATCATCTGCACGAACATCCCTTCCACCTGACGGGCCACCGGACGGATATTTGCCGCCGGATCTTCGCCCGCTTTCGCCTTTAGTTCGTTGAGTGATTGCGCATCCCAGGCCGCACTTGCCAGTAGTTTGCTGTCGCTGATCATCAGATGATTTCCAGTTTTGCCCGCAGACATCCCGCACTTTGCATTGATTGCAGTATGGACATCAGATCCATCGGCGTAGCGCCCAGCGCATTGAGCGCGTGCACCACGTTATTGAGGCTGGCGCTGGAACGTACGCTTTGCAGCGAACCGCCGCTCTGGCGTAAATCGATCTGCGTTTGTGGAGTAACCACAGTCTGTCCACCACCAAACGGTGTATCTGGCTGGCTGACATTGGCCTGACGATTAACTGTTACTGAGAGATTCCCCTGCGCTACCGCGCAGCTGTCGAGGGTCACTTCGCGATTCATCACCACCGAACCGGTGCGCGAGTTAATCACTACTTTAGCGTCCTGCGGGGTGACATTAACCTGCATATTCTGAATATCGGCAAGGAAGCGGACCTGGGAACTGTTGCCACTCGGTACGCGCACCTGAATAGTCCGCGCATCTAACGCGGTGGCGCTGCCATATCCACGCACGCGGTTGATGGTGTCAGCGATTTGCTGCGCCATGCTGAAATCTTCGTCGTTAAGTTGCAAATTAAGGGTATTCCCGACGCCAAACTGGCTGGGCAATTCACGTTCAATAACCGCACCATTGGTGATCCGTCCACCGTTCAGTTGGTTAACCTGAACACTGCTACCGCCAGCGGAGGCTCCTGCGCCGCCAACCAGAATATTGCCCTGCGCCAGCGCATACACCTGACTGTCAACGCCCTTAAGCGGTGTCATCAACAACGTACCTCCACGCAAGCTTTTGGCATTTCCCATGGAAGAAACCACCACATCGATGGTTTGCCCCTGACGTCCAAACGGAGGAAGTGACGCTGTCACCATTACCGCAGCGACGTTTTTTAGCTGCATATTGGTGCCCGTCGGAACGGTAATTCCCAGCTGTGAGAGCATGTTATTAAGCGTTTGTGTGGTAAACGGCGTCTGGGTTGTCTGGTCACCGGTGCCATCCAGCCCCACCACCAGACCATAGCCAATCAGTGAGTTTTGCCTTACCCCCTGAACACTGGTGAGATCGCGAATACGCTCAGCCTGAGCCGCCGTCGTGACCAGTAGAAGAATTAATGCAGAGAGAAATTTAATCACCACAGCCTCACTTACATTGGCGACAGGTTAAGGAAGAAACGCTGCAACCAGCCCATATTTTGCGCTTCGTTAATGTAGCCATTGCCTACGTATTCAATGCGCGCATCCGCCACCTGAGTAGACGGTACGGTATTGCTGCCGCTGATAGTGCGTGGATTAACCACGCCAGAGAAGCGAATAAATTCGGTACCCTGATTAATGGCAATCTGTTTTTCACCCACCACATGCAGGTTGCCGTTGACCAGTACCTGGTCAACCGTCACCGTCAACGTGCCGCTAAAGGTATTGCTGGCATTGGCCCCGCCCTTTCCGTTGAACGTGTTACCACCGGAGGCTTCGACATCGGCACGAGCGTTACCAAACAGCCCCTGCAAATAGCGCGGCACAGTATCAAAGCCAAAATTAGTTTTACCGTCACGGCTGGCATTCGCAGAGGAGCTTTTGCTGGCGCTGACGTTCTCCTGCAACACGATGGTCAGCGTATCGCCAATATTGCGTGGTCGACGATCTTCAAACAGCGGTTGATAGCCATAGTTAATCGGCTGAGCAGACTGGAAAATAGAACCGTTGGCGACGGGCGTCGGACCGGGAACCGGTTGTGCACTGGTCGCCCCCTGCACCAGCGGCGTGGAGGGTATCCAGGCGCAGCCGGTTAGTGAAAGCACCAACAAGCTGGAAATGGCATAAGTATGCGCAGCGTTTTTTTGCATGGCTATCATCTTCAAAAATCAGTAAACCGGTGAACCTGCCACCGGTTAAGCCTTAGAGTTGCGTCAGTTTTTGCAGCATCTGATCGGTGGTGGACACCGCTTTACTGTTGATTTCGTAAGCGCGTTGCACCTGAATCATATTGACCAGTTCTTCCGCCACGTTGACGTTAGACGTTTCAACATACCCTTGATACAGCAGTCCCGCGCCGTTCAGGCCCGGCGTGCTTTCGTTCGGTGCACCAGAGGATTGCGTTTCGGTGTAGAGGTTTTCGCCAATGCTCTCCAGCCCGGTGTCATTCATAAAGGTGGTGAGATTGAGCTGCCCAACCTGAACCGGAGCTGCCTGGCCTTGTTGGGTTACGCTGACCACGCCATCACGACCGATGGTGATACTTAACGCATTCGCCGGAATGGTGATCGCTGGCTGCACCTGAAAACCACCAGCCGTCACCAGCTGCCCGTTCTGATCCACCTGGAAAGAGCCGTCACGGGTATAGGCTGATGAACCATCTGGCAACATCACCTGGAAAAAGCCCTGCCCTTTAATCGCGACATCTTTGCTGTTGTTGGTCTGCGACAGGTTTCCCTGGCTGTGTAAGCGTTCAGTGGCGACCGGGCGTACCCCCGTGCCGATTTGTAATCCGGAGGGTAAGGTGGTTTGTTCGGAAGACTGTGCCCCCGGCTGGCGAATGGTTTGATAAAGCAGATCTTCAAACACCGCGCGCTGACGCTTAAAACCGTTAGTACTGACGTTTGCCAGGTTGTTGGCAATGACGTCCATATTGGTTTGCTGGGCGTCAAGGCCCGTTTTGGCGATCCATAATGAACTGATCATAAAATGTCCTGTAGTGGATTAGTGACAAAGTGCATATGTCTTCTTGCCGGATGCGGCGTAAACGCCTTATCCGGCCTACAAGTGCTCGCAAAATCGATAAATTGCGATTGCCCCCATAGACCCGATAAACTTGCGCATCGGGCAACTTATACTTGTCATGTATCCTTTCAATTAACTCATCGACAGCAGTTGGTTGGCACGGCCTGCGTTATCATCGACGCTGCTGATCACCTTCATCTGCATTTCAAAACGCCGCGCGCTGGCAATCATGTCGCTCATTGCCGCAACGGCATTGACGTTACTGCCTTCCAGAACCCCCGACATCACACGCAAGGTTGGATCTGCCTGCAGTACCGGCCCACGCGTGGCCTGGGTTTCTGCGCTTAAACGAAAAATGCCGTCGTCACCGCGCTGCACTTCGCTGCCCGTGGCTTTCACCAGTTTAAGACGCCCTACTGGCGCAACCGTATTTGCCGGATCGCCCGGATTGAGCGCCGAGATTGTGCCATCGGCAGCAATAGTGATTTCCGCCCCTTCCGGCACAGCAATTGGCCCAGCCTCGCCTATCACCGGATGCCCCTGAATTGTCAGTTGCCCGGTGGGATCAACCTGAATGCTGCCATTACGCGTATACCCTTCGCTGCCGTCAGCGGTCTGCACGGCCAGCCAGCCATCCTGCTGCAACGCGACGTCCAGCGGGCGCGAGGTGTAATCCATTTTGCCGGGCGTCATATCTGCGCCCGGCGTTGACGCCGTGACCAACGTGCGCGTGGGCAGAGAAAGCCCTTCCACTGGCACCGCGCGTAAAGCATTCAACTGCGCGCGAAAACCGGGCGTTGAGGCATTGGCCAGATTACTGGCGGTTACCGCCTGTTGATTCAGTGTCTGGCTGGCTGCTCCCATCGCGGTATAAATTGCGTGATCCATTGAGCTATCCCGTCAGCGATTAGCGTAAGTTAACCAGCGTGTTGAGGATCTGGTCCTGGGTTTTGATGGTCTGGGCGTTAGACTGATAGTTACGCTGGGCAACGATCATATTGACCAGTTCTTTACTGAGATCGACGTTGGACGCTTCCAGCGCACCGTTGGTCAGGGTGCCAAAGTTTCCCGTCCCGGCTGTCCCCAACAGCGCCACGCCAGAAGATTGCGTCGCAGACCAGACGTTGTCGCCTTCGGATGCCAGACCTTCGTTGTTGGCAAAGTTCGCCAGTACAATCTGCCCCAGCAGTTGGGTTTGTTCGTTGGAATAGTTGCCGACAACCGTACCGTCATCATTGATTTGATAACTCACCAGATCGCCCGGTTTGTAGCCGTTCTGGGTGGTTGCCACAATATTGTTAGCGCCGGTATTTTGCTGCATGGAGTTGAGGAAGCTCAGACTAAACGTGGCGGGTTCTGCACCGTTAATTGCGCCGGTTGCGATATTATTCGCCATCGCACCATCCACTAATGTGCCATTAGCATTAAATTCCAGTGTTGTCGCTGTCTTCGCAATGCTGTTTGGATCACTGCTATCCTGGGTGTAGACCTGCCAGTTATTATCCCCGGTCTTCACAAAGTAGACGCTCATGTCATGAGCATTACCCTGACTGTCGAAAACAGTCACCGAACCTTTTTTGTTATAGCTATCCGCATTGCTGGCGCTGAATGGCGTAACAGTAGGAAGCGGATCACTGGAATTCAGGTTGATCTGCATCGATGCCGTGGTGGTAGTTTTCGCTGCCATCAGGGTATTCGGGATCGAAATATTGGTCGGATTCGCCCCTTGCTGAATAGTCGGCGGCGTACCGGTTGCCGGGTAACCCGTCAGCTGTAAACCTTGCATATTCACCAGGTTACGGTTTTCATCCAGCTTAAATTGTCCGTTACGGCTGTAGAACACCGAACCGTTGCTGTCTACCAGACGGAAAAAACCGTTCTGGCTGATAGCAACGTCCAGACCTCGCCCGGTGTTGGTGGTCGTGCCATCGGTAAAGTCCTGAGTGATACCGGCAACTTTTACCCCCAGTCCCACTTTCGAACCGGCAAACATATCGGCAAAAGAGGCCGTGCCTGATTTAAAGCCGTAGGTGGCGGAGTTGGCGATATTGTTGCCAATAACATCGAGGTTGGTGGCGGCAGCGTTTAATCCGCTAACCGCTTGAGAAAAGGCCATGACTGACTCCTGAAATGTGAAGGCTTAAATTATCTGCCGTACTTCGTCGAGGGTGGTGGTGCCGTAAGTGCCGAGATCCAGCGTATTACCGCTGTTGCCGCGGATCACACCCTGCACCAGAGCAAACTGCAGCGGCTGGGCAACCAGTTGTGTACCACCGTTACTGGCGCTAATCGCTACATTGTAAGAACCGTTCGGCGCAGTGCTGCCATCAGTCAACGTACCGTCCCAGGTGAAACTGTGAACTCCGGCGGTCAGTTCACCAATATCAATGGTGCGCACAACCGCGCCATTTTTATCGGTGATGGTGGCCGTAACTTTGTCTGCCGCCTGTTGCAGCTCAACACCAAACGGCGTGGTCGTGGTCACAGCCCCTTCTTCACTGCCGGTTCCCGCAAGAACAGTGGTGCCGGGGATCATCACGCCGTGACCGATCAGGTTACTGGCCTGTAACGACTGGCTGTTATCAATCTGTCCGGAAATAGATCCGAGCGTGGTATTGAGTTTTTCAATCCCGCTGACCGTGCTGATTTGTGCCAATTGCGACGTCAGCTCGTTGTTTTCCATTGGATTGGTCGGGTCCTGGTTTTTCAGCTGCGCCACCAGCAAAGTCAGAAAACTGCTTTGTAAATCTGCGGCGTTGCTGCCCGTGAGCGAACTACTGCTGGTGGTACTGACGCCGGTATTTGTCGGATCGGTGGTGGTTACCGCAATGGACATAGCTTTCTCCTTTATTGACCGAGCGTAAGGGTTTTCAGCATCATGCTTTTCACCGTGTTGAGCACTTCAACATTGGCCTGATAGCTGCGTGACGCCGACATGGTGTTAACCATCTCTCCGACAACATCAACGTTCGGCATTTTTACGTAGCCCTTTGCATCTGCCAGCGGATTACCCGGTTCATAAACCAGTTTGTCCGGGGCCTGACTTTCTATAACATCGGCAACCTTTACGCCGCCTGTCGCAGCACCTGGTGCAGCGTTAACCTGGAATACCACCTGTTTTGCCCGATATGGCTGTCCATCGGGACCGGTCACGCTATCAGCATTCGCCAGATTACTGGCCGCCACGTTCAGGCGCTGGGACTGGGCAGTTAACGCCGACCCGGCGATATCAAAAATATTCAGCAGTGCCATCCGTTAATTTCCGCTCTGTAAAACGTTCATCATGCCTTTGATTTGCCCGCTCAACGCGCTAAGGCTCATCTGGTATTGCAGGCTGTTATCGGCAAACTGGGTGCGTTCGCGATCCATATCGACGGTATTACCGTCAAGCGAAGGCTGGTCCGGAATACGGTATTGCAGTTCTGCGGTAGGAGGCGTCAGCGCCTGCGCCGGAATGTGTTGCGTTGAGGTCATCGTCAGTGCAACCACACTGGTTGCATCCCGTCCACGTTGCATGACTTTTTTAAGTTCACTGGCAAAATCGATATCGCGCGCCTGATAACCAGGGGTATCGGCATTGGCGATGTTTGCTGCCAGCACTTCCTGACGCTGGGCGCGCAGATTGAGCGCCTCTTGTTGAAAACGTAAGGCGGCGTCGAGCTTATCGAGCATATCTCCTCCGCAGGTATCAAAATTCTGCCATCAGCTTAAATGCCTTTACGCGCGCGTTATCGGCGGAATAAACGCAAAATGGGTCGCTCTATTTATGCCGTTGATGGTCATTGCGGACAGGTACAATTCACGTTGTAGAAATGGCTGGGGGCGAAAATGCTGATAATAAAACGTAGCGTGGCGATCATCGCGATACTGTTCAGTCCGTTAAGTACGGCGAGCAATCTCACATCGCAATTGCACAACTTTTTTAGCGCCCAACTCGCGGGGGTAAGTGATGAGGTTCGTGTTTCTATTCGTACAGCGCCCAATCTACTACCGCCATGCGAGCAGCCATTGCTTTCGATGAGCAATAATTCCCGCCTGTGGGGCAATGTGAATGTGTTGGCACGCTGCGGTAACGACAAACGATATTTACAGGTTAATGTACAGGCCACAGGAAATTATGTGGTTGCCGCGATGCCCATTGCGCGGGGAGGAAAGCTGGAAGCTGGCAATGTCAAACTGAAACGCGGACGGCTGGATACCCTGCCACCGCGTACGGTGCTGGATATCAATCAACTTGTTGATGCCATTAGCCTGCGCGATCTATCACCCGATCAACCTATCCAGTTAACCCAGTTTCGCCAGGCATGGCGGGTAAAAGCGGGACAACGCGTCAATGTGATCGCCAGCGGTGATGGGTTTAGCGCCAACGCAGAAGGTCAGGCGCTGAACAATGCAGCCGTCGCACAGAATGCGCGGGTGCGCATGGTATCGGGACAGGTAGTCAGCGGCGTTGTTGATGCAGATGGGAATATTCTTATAAACCTGTAAGCTGTTAAAGATTACCCGTCCCTTGCCGATAAATAAGCAACACATGATAAAAGCGCCCTCAATGAGGAATAAACCATGAGTATTGATCGCACTTCGCCTCTGAAGCCTGTAAGCACCGTTCAACCGCGCGAAACCACTGACGCGCCGGTAACGAACAGCCGGGCGGCAAAAACAACCGCCTCCACCAGCACCAGTGTGACGTTAAGCGACGCGCAAGCAAAACTGATGCAACCCGGCAGCAGTGATATCAATCTTGAACGTGTCGAAGCGTTAAAACTGGCGATTCGTAACGGTGAACTAAAAATGGACACCGGCAAAATTGCCGATGCGCTGATCAACGAAGCGCAGCAAGACTTGCAGAGTAACTGATCGTATGACACGTCTTGCAGAGATCCTCGACCAGATGTCCGCTGTGCTTAACGATCTCAAAACGGTAATGGATCAAGAGCAGCAACATCTCTCTATGGGGCAGATCAACGGCAACCAGTTGCAATGGATTACAGAACAAAAAAGCTCACTGCTGGCGACGCTGGATTACCTCGAACAGTTACGCAGGAAAGAACCCAATACAGCAAATAGCGTTGATATTAGTCAACGCTGGCAGGAAATTACTGTGAAAACGCAGCAACTACGCCAAATGAATCAACATAACGGCTGGTTACTGGAAGGACAGATTGAGCGCAATCAACAGGCGCTGGAAATGTTGAAACCGCATCAGGAACCGACGCTATATGGGGCGAACGGTCAGACCTCAACAACCCATCGCGGCGGTAAAAAGATTTCGATCTGAAGATTATCTCCGGCCTGCACTGCAGGCCGGAATGCATTGTTACACCGTCCGGCGGGCAAATTCTTTAACTTTGAAGCCCAGTACCGCCAGTGCAGCGAAGTACGCGGCAATCCCCGCCAGCACGACCGCCATTAAACGCAGTAAACGCCAGGGCATGGTACCCAATGACCACTCCGGCATGATATGTAACATACCTAAAAGCACGCCAGACATCACCAGTACCGCCACCACCAGACGCAACAGAAACGCCATCCAGCCGGGTTGCGGGGTAAAGATTTTCTGCTTACGCAACTGCCAGTAAAGCAGCGAAGCATTCAGACACGCCGCCAGACCAATAGAAAGTGACAGCCCGGCATGTTTCAACGGACCAATAAACGCCAGGTTCATCAATTGCGTTAAAATCAGCGTAACGATGGCAATTTTCACTGGCGTTTTAATGTCCTGGCGGGAATAAAAGCCAGGAGCCAACACTTTCACTACAATCAGGCCAATCAAACCCACCGAGTAGGCAATTAACGCCCGCTGGGTCATCAGCGCATCAAACGCGGTAAATTTACCGTACTGGAACAGCGAAACAGTCAACGGACCGGAAAGAATGCCCAACGCAACCGCACTCGGCAGCGCCAACAGGAAACAAAGACGCAACCCCCAGTCCATCAAACGGTTGTATTCATCATGATTGCCACTGGCAAAACTTTTCGACAGCGACGGCAGCAAAATGGTGCCAAGCGCCACGCCCAGCACACCGGACGGAAACTCCATTAAGCGGTCGGCGTAATACATCCAAGACACCGAACCGGAAGCAAGAAACGAGGCAAAAATGGTGTTGATGATTAAGGAGATCTGGCTCACAGAGACGCCAAGGATCGCCGGTCCCATCTGTTTCACCACGCGCATTGCTCCGGCATCGTGGAAGTTAATGCGCGGCAGGACCAGCATGCCGATCTTCTTCAGGTGCGGTAGCTGATACACCAGCTGCAGGACGCCGCCGACCGTAACAGCCCACGCCAGCGCCAGCACCGGTGGGTTAAAGTACGGTGCGGCAAACAGCGCGAAACCAATCATGCTGATGTTAAGCAGTGTTGGAGCAAACGCCGGAATCGAGAAGCGGTTCCACGTATTCAGAATCGCTCCCACCAGCGACGCCAGGGAGATCAGCAAGATATAGGGAAAGGTAATCTTTAGTAGCTGGCTGGTCAGGGCAAATTTGTCAGCTGTGTCAGCGAAGCCTGGCGCGGTCACCATGATCACCCACGGTGCGGCGAGCATGCCAGCGACCGTCACAACCGCCAGCGCAAGTGTCAGCAGGCCAGAAACATAAGAGACAAAGACCCGCGTGGCGTCTTCACCCTGCTTACTTTTATATTCCGCCAGAATCGGTACAAATGCCTGGGAAAATGCCCCTTCGGCAAAGATACGGCGTAACAAGTTAGGAAGTTTAAAAGCGACGAAAAAGGCGTCGGTTGCCATCCCTGCGCCAAAGATTCTGGCGACAATTGCGTCTCGTGCGAAGCCAAGCACACGCGAAAACATGGTCATCGAGCTGACGGCGGCCAGCGATTTTAATAAATTCATCGGTGTTCTAATCCAGACCCACGGGCAAAACGCCTGCAAGGCAGGCGCTGAAAGAGGCGAATAGTCTACCTGGATTATGGTGAATTGCTACCGCCAGATGTTACAGGGTTTATTCACTCATCGCATCGCGCCAGATCTTGTCAACGATACGTTGCGCCAGCACGGCCTGTTCGCCGGCGGTTTGCGGAACTGTCTGGTTTTGCACACATTCAATGAAGTGCCGCGCACAGCCGACAAACCCACGTTGCTCAAGCGTACTCTGCCAACCAGGAATCGGTTTATGCACTACGCCCTGCCCGCGCTCCTCACGCCATTCGCGCATATCCGTAATGTCGATGAGCGCACCGTCAGTCACGGCCTGCACGGTTTCACGCTGACTTCCGGCACGGCGATGCATACAGGTGGTGATCTGCAAAGGACCAGCCGAAAAATGGTGCTCGGCAAACAGCATTTCGCCAGCGTCGTTAGTCAGTAGCGTACCGCCATCCAGAGAGGCTTTGCCGCCCGACAACCACAGCGCGGTATCCACCACATGCAGATAATCATCCAGCAACGTGAAATAAAGATCGTGTGGCCCGACGCTATTGCTACGATGTTTATCCATTCTTAGCGAGGCTGCGGTGGCGAGTTGCGTTTTTAACTCACCGTAGAGTGGTGCGAAACGACGGTTAAAACCGACCATCAACGTCAGTTTTTTCCGCGCCGCCAGTTCCACCAGCCGTTCAGCATCGCGCAGATTTTCTGCCAGCGGTTTATCGACACAGACATGTACCCCCGCATTGAGTAACGTACTGACCACGTCAAAGTGGCTGGCGGTGCTGGAATGCACAAAAACCGCATCGCAACTGGCGGCAAGGCTGGATAACGAATCGGCATAAGGAATGCGCCAGCTTTCACAAATTGGCAGGGCTTTCGCGCGCGTAGGCGACCAGGCTCCTTGTAACGTCCAGTCAGACGCTGCCGCCAGCACCGGTAACCACGCTTTTTGCGCAATGCCACCTAATCCCACTACGCCGATACGTAATTTTTTCACTTTAATCTCCCAGATGGGCCAGCAACGAATCAAGACGCTGTTTCAGTTCTGCCACTTCGATTTCCAGGGCTTCGACGCGGGCCTGTAAATCACCGTCAACCGCGTTCGACATATCCGTCACCGCCGGCTGATATTCAACCTCACCACTGAAAAGATGCATGTAGCGGTTTTCGCGTTTACCCGGTTCGCGGGCCAGACGCACCACAAAAGGACCATCTTCGCGATTTGCCAGTTGTTCCAGCGTCGACTCCACTTCCGCCATATCGCTGAATTCATACATTCGCGCGGCGCGGCTGCGCAGTTCACCTGGCGTCTGGGCACCACGCAATAACAACGTGGTGATTAACGCCACTTCCGCTGCGCTCAGTTTCAGATCGCCAAATTCTGAATTACAAAAACGTTGCTCATATTTGGTGACCCGATTACCAAAACCGCTCACTGTGCGTAGATAATGACGTTTGACCAGATTATCCAGCTGTTCCTGCACTTCGGATTCACTCAGATTCATGACCGGTTCACGGTTCGTTTTCTGATTACAGGCCGTGACTACACCATTGACTGAGAGCGGGTATTGCTCCGGCGTGGTCACCTGCTTTTCCAGCAAGCAACCAATCACGCGAGCTTCAAGGGCAGTAAGTTGATATTTCATGAGATTCTCCTTAGCGGCCGGGCGTCCAGTCTGGGGTAGTTAATGCCGTCAGTACGTGATCGCGCCATTGTCCATCAATCAACAGATAGTCTTTCGCATAGCCTTCTTTTTCAAAACCCAGTCGCGCCAGTAAATCACCGCTGCGTTTATTGTGCGGCATATAATTAGCCATAATGCGATGAATATGTTGGGTGCGCTGCATATAACGAATGGCTGCGGTCAGGGCTTCAAACATGAGTCCTTTGCCCTGCCATTTTTGCCCAATCGAATAACCGAGATAGCAGGCATGAAAAGAGCCACGAACAACATTGGAAAAATTGGCAACGCCAATAATCTCTTTTTCGTCCGGGTCGAATAAGCCAAAGTAGAAAGCTGAACCTTGTTTATGAAATTCGTTAATCATCCCCAGCCTGGCCTGCCAGCCTGATGGATAACAGTGGCTTTCGTCGCGCACTGGCTCCCAGGGCTTGAGGAAATGGCGATTCTCTGCGTAATAATCCGCAAGACGCCAGGCATCACGATCATGCACCAGACGCACGACCAGTCGGTCTGTGGTTAAGCGCACTTTTGGCACGTTACTGCGATAGCCAAACATTCTATACCTACTCCTTCCCGTAACGTCTTTAATACGCTGTAAGTATTACTATACCTGCGCAACCAGACCCTGTGAAAAGTCCAAAATGCCATTTTCTGCATTATTCACATATTTGATAAAAACTCTCTATCAAAGCGACGTTTTGATAAAAAAATATTGTCCCCGAAGTGATGGGAAAAGTCTTAGCGGCAATGCAGAATAGAAAGTGCTCATCTTTTATTTCCCGGGAGGGGAAATGTCCCGCGTGTCGCAGGCGAGGAACCTGGGTAAATATTTCCTGCTCATCGATAATATGCTGGTCGTGCTGGGGTTCTTTGTTGTCTTCCCGCTGATCTCTATCCGCTTCGTTGATCAAATGGGCTGGGCCGCCGTCATGGTCGGTATTGCTCTCGGTCTACGCCAATTTATTCAGCAAGGTCTGGGTATTTTCGGCGGTGCAATTGCCGACCGCTTTGGTGCCAAACCGATGATTGTTACCGGTATGCTGATGCGCGCCGCCGGATTCGCCACAATGGGTATCGCCCACGAACCGTGGCTATTGTGGTTTTCATGCCTGCTCTCGGGACTCGGTGGCACGTTGTTTGATCCGCCGCGTTCGGCGCTGGTGGTGAAATTAATCCGTCCACAGCAGCGTGGTCGTTTTTTCTCGCTGTTGATGATGCAGGACAGTGCCGGTGCGGTCATTGGCGCATTGTTGGGGAGCTGGCTGTTGCAATACGACTTTCGCCTGGTCTGCGCCACAGGGGCAGTTCTATTTGTGCTATGTGCGGCGTTCAATGCGTGGTTGTTACCAGCATGGAAACTCTCCACCGTACGCACGCCCGTTCGCGAAGGCATGACCCGCGTGATGCGTGACAAGCGTTTTGTCACCTATGTTCTGACGCTGGCGGGTTACTACATGCTGGCTGTACAAGTGATGCTGATGCTGCCAATTATGGTCAACGACGTGGCTGGCGCGCCCTCTGCCGTTAAATGGATGTATGCCATTGAAGCGTGTCTGTCGTTAACGTTGCTCTACCCTATCGCCCGCTGGAGTGAAAAGCATTTTCGTCTGGAACACCGGTTGATGGCTGGGCTGTTGATAATGTCATTAAGCATGATGCCGGTGGGCATGGTCAGCGGCCTGCAACAACTTTTCACCCTGATTTGTCTGTTTTATATCGGGTCGATCATTGCCGAGCCTGCGCGTGAAACCTTAAGTGCTTCGCTGGCGGACGCAAGAGCTCGCGGCAGCTATATGGGGTTTAGCCGTCTGGGTCTGGCGATTGGCGGCGCTATTGGTTATATCGGTGGCGGCTGGCTGTTTGACCTGGGCAAATCGGCGCACCAGCCAGAGCTTCCGTGGATGATGCTGGGCATTATTGGCATCTTCACTTTCCTTGCGCTGGGTTGGCAGTTTAGCCAGAAACGCGCCGCGCGTCGTTTGCTTGAACGCGACGCCTGATTTGATACTCCCCCCTGACTCCTCCATACTGAAAGTGAACTGACAGCCAAATGGAGGAGTCACGTGAAGCTATACATTTACGATCACTGCCCTTACTGCCTCAAAGCCCGCATGATTTTCGGCCTGAAAAATATCCCCGTCGAATTACATGTTCTGCTCAACGACGACGCAGAAACACCCACCCGGATGGTCGGTCAAAAACAGGTTCCCATTCTGCAAAAAGATGACAGCCGCTATATGCCAGAAAGCATGGACATCGTTCACTATGTCGATAAACTCAACGGCAAACCGTTACTGACCGGCAAACGTTCCCCTGCCATTGAAGAGTGGCTGCGCAAGGTCAATGGCTACGCCAACAAACTGCTGTTGCCGCGTTTTGCCAAATCGGCATTTGATGAGTTTTCTACTCCCGCCGCGCGCAAATATTTCGTCGACAAGAAAGAGGCCAGCGCGGGTAATTTTGCCGACCTGCTGGCCCACTCTGACGGTCTGATTAAGAATATCAGCGATGATTTACGTGCGCTGGACAAACTGATCGTCAAACCGAACGCCGTGAATGGCGAACTTTCGGAAGATGATATTCAGCTATTCCCGCTACTGCGTAATCTGACGCTGGTAGCCGGAATTAACTGGCCAAGCCGCGTTGCTGATTACCGCGATAATATGGCGAAACAGACACAAATCAATTTGTTATCATCAATGGCGATTTAATCCTGACCCGCCGCGGCAGCCTGTATTCGCGGGTTGCCGCCGTTTTCAGTTTTTTCTGCTGGCGAGTTTATCGCTGGTGACACATGCTGCGTTGTGTCAGGATATTGACGCAGATTTCATGTCGAGGACTACCATGAACAAGTTTTTATTTGCCGCTGCATTGATCGTCAGTGGCCTGCTCGTTGGCTGTAATCAACTCACCCAATACACCATCACCGAACAAGAAATTAACCAGTCGCTTGCGAAACATAATAATTTCTCAAAAGATATCGGTTTACCCGGCGTGGCTGACGCCCATATTGTTCTGACAAACCTGACCAGCCAAATTGGTCGCGAAGAGCCGAATAAGGTTACCCTAACCGGAGACGCCAATCTGGACATGAACTCCCTGTTCGGTAGTCAGAAAGCGACCATGAAACTGAAGCTGAAAGCGCTGCCCGTGTTTGATAAAGAAAAAGGTGCGATCTTCCTGAAAGAGATGGAAGTGGTCGATGCGACGGTACAACCGGAAAAAATGCAAACGGTGATGCAAACGTTGCTTCCCTATTTGAACCAGGCATTACGCAATTACTTTAACCAGCAACCTGCTTACGTCCTGCGCGAAGATGGCAGCCAGGGCGAAGCAATGGCGAAAAAACTGGCGAAAGGCATTGAAGTGAAGCCAGGCGAAATTGTCATTCCATTTACTGATTAATCACGAGGGCGCATTCGCGCCCTTTATTTTTCGTGCAAAGGAAAACGTTTCCGCTTATCCTTTGTGTCCGGCAAAAACATCCCTTCAGCCGGAGCATAGAGATTAATGACTGCACCATCCCAGGTATTAAAGATCCGCCGCCCAGACGACTGGCACCTTCACCTCCGCGATGGCGACATGTTAAAAACTGTCGTGCCATATACCAGCGAAATTTATGGACGGGCTATCGTAATGCCCAATCTGGCTCCGCCCGTGACCACCGTTGAGGCTGCCGTGGCGTATCGCCAGCGTATTCTTGACGCCGTACCTGCCGGGCACGATTTCACCCCATTGATGACCTGTTATTTAACAGATTCGCTGGATCCTAATGAGCTGGAGCGCGGATTTAACGAAGGCGTGTTCACCGCTGCAAAACTTTACCCGGCAAACGCAACCACTAACTCCAGCCACGGCGTGACGTCAATTGACGCAATCATGCCGGTACTTGAGCGCATGGAAAAAATCGGTATGCCGCTACTGGTGCATGGTGAAGTGACACATGCAGATATCGACATTTTTGATCGTGAAGCGCGCTTTATAGAAAGCGTGATGGAACCTCTGCGCCAGCGCCTGACTGCGCTGAAAGTCGTTTTTGAGCACATCACCACCAAAGATGCTGCCGACTATGTCCGTGACGGAAATGAACGGCTGGCTGCCACCATCACTCCGCAGCATCTGATGTTTAACCGCAACCATATGCTGGTTGGAGGCGTGCGTCCGCACCTGTATTGTCTACCCATCCTCAAACGTAATATTCACCAACAGGCATTGCGTGAACTGGTCGCCAGCGGTTTTAATCGAGTATTCCTCGGTACGGATTCTGCGCCACATGCACGTCATCGCAAAGAGAGCAGTTGCGGCTGCGCGGGCTGCTTCAACGCCCCAACCGCGCTGGGCAGTTACGCTACCGTCTTTGAAGAAATGAATGCTTTGCAGCACTTTGAAGCATTCTGTTCTGTAAACGGCCCGCAGTTCTATGGGTTGCCGGTCAACGACACATTCATCGAACTGGTACGTGAAGAGCAACAGGTTGCTGAAAGCATCGCACTGACTGATGACACGCTGGTGCCATTCCTCGCCGGGGAAACGGTACGCTGGTCCGTTAAACAATAAAAATCGTAGCTTCCTGTTGTCATTAGGTTATTTTACCTGTATAAATAACCAGTATATTCAACAGGGGGCTATTATGCGAATTGAAGTCACCATAGCGAAAACTTCTCCATTGCCAGCTGGGGCTATTGACGCCCTGGCTGGCGAACTTTCCCGCCGTATTCAGTATGCGTTTCCTGATAATGAAGGCCACGTATCGGTACGTTATGCCGCAGCGAATAATTTATCGGTTATTGGCGCGACAAAAGAAGATAAACAGCGCATTAGTGAAATTCTCCAGGAAACGTGGGAAAGCGCCGATGACTGGTTTGTCAGCGAATAATATGCAGTGATTTTTTTTTGCCGGGTCGCCCCGGCTTTTTTATTTTACTTACGAATTTTGAGTACAAAATTTCTACACTTCCTCAAAATAATTGCACAATATGCTAAAAAAATATGAATGACATGCTGTTTTATTGTTCATATAAATCTTAAAAGCAGAAATTTATCTGTTTCCCCCTTTAAAAATTCGGTGAATACCCTTACTTATTGGTATACTGAAGTTGCTTCAGATAAAAACGCATTGAACCTCGAATAACGTTGTCTAGTAACACGAATTAGGGGGCCATGATGGAAAAAAATAATGAAGTCATTCAGACTCATCCGCTCGTAGGGTGGGACATCAGCACCGTTGATAGCTATGATGCGCTGATGTTGCGTTTGCACTACCAGACCCCAAATAAGTCCGAGCAGGAAGGGACTGAAGTTGGTCAGACGCTCTGGTTAACCACTGATGTTGCCAGACAATTTATTTCGATATTAGAAGCAGGAATCGCCAAAATTGAATCCGGTGATTTCCAGGTAAACGAGTATCGGCGTCATTAACATGACATGACCATCCACCCAAAAGGCACCTCACCGGTGCCTTTACCATTTCTGGGTTGTATATCTGCATTCAGTTAATTACTCTGCTTAAACCATGAGAGCAGAGAGAAAAAAATGAAATACGATCTCATCATTATTGGCAGCGGTTCCGTAGGCGCTGCCGCCGGGTATTATGCAACCCGCGCCGGTTTAAACGTGCTAATGACCGACGCCCATATGCCACCGCATCAACACGGCAGCCACCACGGCGATACGCGATTAATTCGCCATGCTTATGGTGAAGGCGAAAAGTATGTCCCGCTGGTCCTCCGCGCGCAAACGCTGTGGGATGAACTCTCCCGCCACAACGAAGAAGATCCCATTTTTGTACGCTCTGGCGTCATTAACCTTGGCCCGGCTGATTCCACATTTCTCGCCAACGTCGCCCACAGCGCCGAACAATGGCAACTCAACGTTGAAAAGCTCGATGCGCAAGGGATTATGGCCCGCTGGCCGGAAATACGCGTCCCGGACAACTACATCGGCTTATTTGAAACTGATTCCGGTTTTTTGCGCAGCGAACTGGCGATTAAAACCTGGATCCAACTGGCGAAGGAAGCGGGCTGTGCGCAACTGTTCAACTGCCCGGTCACCGCAATTCGTCATGACGATGATGGCGTAACTATTGAAACGGCTGACGGTGAGTATCAGGCGAAAAAAGCGATTGTCTGCGCGGGAACATGGGTAAAAGACCTGCTCCCGGAGCTGCCTGTCCAGCCCGTACGCAAAGTATTTGCCTGGTATCAGGCCGATGGCCGCTATAGCGTGAAGAATAAATTCCCGGCGTTTACCGGTGAACTGCCCAATGGCGATCAATATTATGGTTTTCCGGCAGAAAACGACGCGTTGAAGATTGGCAAACATAACGGAGGCCAGGTTATCCATTCAGCGGATGAACGTGTTCCGTTTGCGGAAGTGGCCAGTGATGGGTCAGAAGCCTTCCCGTTCTTGCGCAATGTATTGCCGGGTATCGGTTGCTGCCTGTACGGCGCTGCCTGCACCTATGATAATTCGCCTGACGAAGATTTTATTATCGATACCCTACCCGGCCACGATAATACACTGCTCATTACCGGCCTGAGTGGGCACGGTTTTAAATTTGCGTCAGTTTTAGGGGAAATAGCTGCCGATTTTGCGCAAGACAAAAAAAGCGATTTTGATTTGACGCCATTCAGGCTTTCCCGCTTCCAATAATCATCATTACGGCCTCCAGAATGAGGCCGTTTTTACAGGAGTATTTAATGCGTCGGCTGTTGCACTATCTCATCAATAATATTCGCGAGCATCTGATGCTTTATCTTTTTCTCTGGGGATTGTTGGCAATTATGGATCTGATCTATGTGTTTTATTTTTAGTTTTCCGCACTGACATAAACTGACAAATATTTAATCTCCCTTTCATTTAGCGTGAAAAATTGAATGAGATTATTCCTGCTTCTACAGCACTCACCAGACATCTCTGATGCTGAACCCACTAAACTTATGAAGATTCTTTCATTATTAATTCAAAATTATTGAAATAAAAATAAATATCATTCAATTTGTTATTTTTGTGTTGCAATTCATTCTCCGACACGCCATTTTCTTTCTCTCGCAAATTCGTTTTGGATGCACTTATGTCATTCACAAATACCCCTGAACGCTATGGTGTTATATCTGCGGCCTTCCATTGGCTAAGCGCAATTATTGTCTACGGCATGTTTGCTTTAGGTCTGTGGATGGTCACGCTCAGTTATTACGATGGCTGGTATCACAAAGCACCCGAACTGCATAAAAGCATCGGTATTTTGTTAATGATGGGGCTGGTTATTCGCGTTCTGTGGCGTGTCATATCTCCACCGCCGGGTCCGCTGCCGAGTTATTCGCCCATGACTCGTCTTGCCGCAAGAGCTGGACATCTCGCATTGTACCTATTGCTTTTCGCCATCGGCATCAGCGGCTATCTGATCTCAACTGCCGATGGTAAACCGATCAGCGTTTTTGGCTGGTTTGACGTCCCCGCGACCCTTGCCGACGCTGGCGCACAGGCAGACTTTGCCGGTGCCCTGCATTTTTGGCTCGCGTGGAGCGTCGTAGTACTGTCCGTTATGCACGGATTTATGGCCCTGAAGCATCATTTCATCGATAAAGACGACACTCTGAAGCGCATGCTGGGAAAGTCGTCATCTGACTATGGAGTATAAAAAATGAAAAAAAGCCTGCTTGGTTTAACCTTCGCGTCCCTGATGTTCTCTGCCGGTTCAGCGGTTGCCGCCGATTACAAAATTGACAAAGAAGGTCAGCACGCCTTTGTTAATTTCCGCATCCAGCACCTTGGCTATAGCTGGTTATACGGCACCTTTAAAGATTTCGACGGTACTTTTACCTTTGACGAAAAAAATCCGGCTGCCGATAAAGTGAATGTGACAATTAACACCACCAGCGTCGATACTAATCACGCCGAACGCGATAAACATCTTCGCAGTGCAGATTTCCTCAATACCGCAAAATATCCACAGGCAACATTCACCTCCACCAGCGTGAAGAAAGACGGTGACGAACTGGATATTACCGGCGATCTGACGCTGAATGGCGTAACCAAACCCGTCACGCTGGAAGCGAAATTAATTGGTCAGGGCGACGACCCATGGGGTGGTAAACGTGCAGGCTTCGAGGCCGAAGGCAAAATTAAGCTCAAGGACTTCAATATCAAGACAGATTTAGGTCCAGCTTCTCAGGAAGTGGATCTGATTATTTCAGTGGAAGGCGTACAGCAGAAGTAAGCGTGAAATGTTGCCGGATGGCACGCATCCGGCAATGATATTTATTCTGTTGGATCAGGAATGCACAGTGTTGTATTCAGACGTCCACGAGACTTATTAAAGATCTTATTGCCATTTTCACGTCCTGCCCGACGGCGTCGCTGTTCTTCTGGCGGTAACGCGCTTTCTTCGCAGCAAATCTCACTACAACAACCTTTGTATTTTTCCGCGCATACTGGACACTGAATAAACAGCAGGTGGCAGCCATCATTTTTACAGTTGGTATGGCTGTCGCACGGCGCGCCGCACTGGTGGCAATGCGCGATAATCTCATCCGATATACGTTCGCCCATCCGCTCGTCAAAAACAAAATTTTTGCCAATAAAACGCACCGGCAAGCCCTGCTCGCGCGCCTTACGGGCGTATTCAATAATTCCGCCCTCGATATGCCAGACTTTGTTGAATCCGTTATGTTTCATCCAGGCACTGGCCTTTTCACAACGAATGCCGCCGGTGCAGTACATGACGATTTTTTTATCTTTATGTGCCTGCATCATCTCGACTGCTTTTGGCAGCTGCTCACGGAAGGTATCTGCCGGAATTTCGAGCGCGTTTTCAAAGTGCCCCACTTCATACTCATAGTGGTTACGCATGTCGATAAATAGTGCATCGGGATCGTCAAGCATGGCGTTCACTTCCGCCGCTTGCAGATACTCACCAACATTGCTGGCATCAAAGTGAGGATCGTCAATACCGTCGGCAACAATGCGATCGCGTACCTTCATGCGCAGTACCCAGAAGGATTTCCCGTCATCATCCAACGCGATATTCAGGCGTAAACCCTCTAAAGCCGGGTCGAAGGCATAGAGCTGCGCGCGAAATGTTTCAACATTGCTCGCAGGTACGCTGATTTGCGCGTTAATGCCCTCATGCGCCAGATACACTCGCCCAAAAACATTCAGCGCGGTAAACAGCTGATATAAAGCGTCACGGGTCGCCTTAGGATCGGCGATGTGGAAATACTTGTAAAACGAAATGGTGGTTCGCGGTTCGCTCTCAGCCAACATTTTGGCTTTTAGCGCGTCGTTGGAAATGCGGTTGTGTAACACTGGCATGGTGTACGGTTCCTGCGAGATGGGAAAGTAAAAATCCGCGGCATGATATAGCAATTATCGATAATTAACATCCACACATTTTACGCTACATTTGCGCATTAAAAATTATTTGTTATTTACAAGCGCGGCAATTTCGCCCAGTCTTCAGCCACAAATTTTGGTTGCGGGCGAAAAAATGCGACAATACATACAATTGCCCGAATAGGTTGAAAAACAGGATTGATATGACGAATCTACCCAAGTTCTCCACCGCACTGCTTCATCCGCGTTATTGGTTAACCTGGTTGGGTATTGGCGTACTTTGGTTAGTCGTGCAATTGCCCTACCCGGTTATCTACCGCCTCGGTTGTGGATTAGGAAAACTGGCGTTACGTTTTATGAAACGACGCGCAAAAATTGTGCATCGCAACCTGGAACTGTGCTTCCCGGAAATGAGCGAACAAGAACGCCGTAAAATGGTGGTGAAGAATTTCGAATCCGTTGGCATGGGCCTGATGGAAACCGGCATGGCGTGGTTCTGGCCGGACCGCCGAATCGCCCGCTGGACGGAAGTGATCGGCATGGAACACATTCGTGACGTGCAGGCGCAAAAACGCGGCATCCTGTTAGTTGGCATCCATTTTCTGACACTGGAGCTGGGTGCGCGGCAGTTTGGTATGCAGGAACCGGGTATTGGCGTTTATCGCCCGAACGATAATCCACTGATTGACTGGCTACAAACCTGGGGCCGTTTGCGCTCAAATAAATCGATGCTCGACCGCAAAGATTTAAAAGGCATGATTAAAGCCCTGAAAAAAGGCGAAGTGGTCTGGTACGCACCGGATCATGATTACGGCCCGCGCTCAAGCGTTTTCGTCCCGTTGTTTGCCGTTGAGCAGGCTGCGACCACGACCGGAACCTGGATGCTGGCACGGATGTCCGGCGCATGTCTGGTGCCCTTCGTTCCACGCCGTAAGCCAGATGGCAAAGGGTATCAATTGATTATGCTGCCGCCAGAGTGTTCTCCGCCACTGGATGATGCCGAAACTACCGCCGCGTGGATGAACAAAGTGGTCGAAAAATGCATCATGATGGCACCAGAGCAGTATATGTGGTTACACCGTCGCTTTAAAACACGCCCGGAAGGCGTTCCTTCACGCTATTAAATCTCCCATGCCGGATGCTTCAGAATGGCATCCGGCATTACCACAGCAAATCCCCCTGATTTAGCGATAAAAGCTCTCTGGATTGCGCCCCCTGGAAGTCGGGCGCATAATTAGTGTGCTTATCTTTTCTTCTTATGTTCACCGCGCCTGGCGCACCAACAGCGGATTGCTATGTCACCCTGTGAAAATGACACCCCTATAAACTGGAAACGAAACCTGATCGTCGCCTGGCTAGGCTGTTTTCTTACCGGTGCCGCCTTCAGTCTGGTAATGCCCTTCTTACCCCTCTACGTTGAGCAGCTTGGCGTTACCGGTCACTCCGCCCTGAATATGTGGTCCGGTATTGTCTTCAGCATTACATTTTTATTTTCGGCCATCGCCTCACCGTTTTGGGGTGGACTCGCCGACCGTAAAGGCCGAAAACTCATGCTATTACGCTCTGCCCTCGGCATGGGCATCGTGATGGTGTTGATGGGGCTGGCACAAAATATCTGGCAGTTTTTGATCCTGCGGGCGCTTCTTGGGTTACTTGGCGGATTTGTCCCCAACGCTAATGCTCTTATCGCCACACAAGTACCGCGTAATAAAAGCGGCTGGGCGCTGGGTACGCTCTCCACAGGCGGCGTTAGTGGTGCGTTGCTCGGCCCAATGGCTGGCGGCCTGCTCGCCGATAGCTACGGCTTACGTCCGGTATTCTTTATTACCGCCAGTGTGCTCATACTCTGCTTTTTCGTCACCCTGTTTTGCATCAGAGAAAAATTCCAGCCGGTCAGCAAAAAAGAGATGCTGCACATGCGGGAAGTGGTGACATCACTTAAAAACCCGAAACTGGTACTCAGCCTGTTTGTCACTACGTTAATCATCCAGGTGGCGACGGGCTCAATTGCCCCCATTCTGACGCTGTATGTCCGCGAACTGGCGGGTAACGTCAGTAACGTCGCCTTTATCAGTGGCATGATCGCCTCGGTGCCAGGCGTGGCGGCTCTGCTAAGTGCACCACGACTCGGCAAACTTGGCGATCGAATCGGACCCGAAAAGATCCTGATTACAGCGCTGATCTTTTCTGTACTGCTGTTGATCCCAATGTCTTACGTTCAGACGCCATTGCAACTTGGGATTTTACGTTTTTTGCTCGGTGCCGCCGATGGTGCACTACTCCCCGCCGTACAGACACTGTTGGTTTACAACTCGAGCAACCAGATCGCCGGGCGTATCTTCAGCTATAACCAATCGTTTCGTGATATTGGCAACGTTACCGGACCATTGATGGGAGCAGCGATTTCAGCGAACTACGGTTTCAGAGCGGTATTTCTCGTCACCGCTGGCGTAGTGTTATTCAACGCAGTCTATTCATGGAACAGTCTACGTCGTCGTCGAATACCCCAGGTATCGAACTGATTTTTCGCCTTTCATACTTGCAAAAGCGGAGAATCAGCTATCCTTTTCCCTGAAACCTCATCAACTCAAAGGGAGAATCGTGATGACCATGTACGCAACGCTTGAAGAAGCCATTGACGCTGCACGCGAAGAATTTCTTGCAGACAACCCCGGCATCGACGCCGAAGATGCGAATGTGCAACAGTTCAATGCCCAAAAATACGTTTTGCAGGACGGCGACATCATGTGGCAAGTTGAGTTTTTTGCCGACGAAGGGGAAGAAGGTGAATGTTTACCTATGCTTAGCGGTGAAGCCGCGCAAAGTGTTTTTGATGGCGACTATGATGAGATAGAGATACGCCAGGAGTGGCAGGAAGAGAATACATTACATGAATGGGACGAGGGGGAATTTCAGCTTGAGCCACCGCTGGATACCGAGGAAGGACGCGCAGCAGCTGATGAGTGGGATGAACGTTAATCACTCATACGGGCCATGATGAATGTCGATCGGCAGCAGTAAAGTATCAAAAACCAGAGAGAATGGCAGATCAAGGATCGTGACATAACGCCAGGCGGAGTCACGCACATCCCATTGCACACCGGGATAATATTGGTTGCCATGCCCCTGCCCCGGTATAGTGCGACTAATAATGCTGCCACAGCCACTCAGCAAGGTCACCATGATGCTCACCACAATTAAACGCATTTGATACCTCTTTCGTAAAAAAATACCGGCATAACGCCGGTATTTTTATTGGCTCGTTGTTTTTGCCGGATGCGGCGTGAACGCCTTATCCGACCCACAAAGTCTTGCAAAATCAATAAATTGCAGGAACGATGTAGGCCTGATAAGCGTAGCGCATCAGGCAACTACGTTTTTATTGCGAAGCCGCATCCGGTTTACGCAATGCCAGTGGATTGAGCTTTATCCCTTCGTAATAACTCACCCATGAAGAATATCTCTCCGGGGAATTCCAGACACGGAAATGCAGACGGGCCATCGTCACCGGATCGCTTAGCAGCACCAGGCGACGATCGCGATTCAGCTTCTCTGGCGTCTCGTTCAGCGCCTGTTCAACGTGGCGGTCACGGGCGATTTCCAGCACCTTACTGGCGCGGTGACGCGCGGTCGCCATTGCGGTTGCCAGAGCGTTAAATGACGGGTTAAACACTGCGTGCATAAAGCCATCATCAAGGGAGCGTTGACGATTCATCTCAAGGAACCGATCGGTATCAACCAGCACCTGCGGCGGCGAATACTCTTCCGGGATCAGGAACAGTTTCCAGCGTTTGGTGCGCAGACCAACGGTGGCACGGCTGGAAATCACCGAAACAAACGGTGACAGGATCAACGAGAAGACAATCGGTGCCAGCCAGAACAGGAAACGCAGATCCAGCCACGCCATCCCAACAGCCCACACTAACCCTAACAGCAGCTGTGAGCCGTGGCGTTTGAACGCTTCACCCCAGGAAGTGGAGTCATCATCACGCTGCGGTGAATTCCACACCACTTCCCAGCCAAGGAACGCGCTGACAACGAAGACCGTATGGAACAGCATGCGTACCGGAGCCAGCAGCACGGAAAAAAGCACTTCCAGCAGCAACGATAATGTAACGCGCCAGAAACCGCCGTATTCTTTCGTTCCTTTGCACCAGATAAGCAAAATGCTCAATAACTTCGGCAGGAACAACAGCACCATGGTCGAAGCAAAAAGTGCAATCGCCAGCTCAGGACGCCACTGCGGCCACACTGGGAACAACTGCCGTGGTTGCAGGAAGTATTGCGGTTCGGTCAACGCATGCACTACCTGCAATGCAGTAGAGAGCGCGAGGAACATAAACCACAGCGGAGCGGAGAGATAAGACATCACGCCCGTCAGGAACACCGCACGGTGAACCGGGTGCATACCCTTCACCAGGAACAGACGGAAGTTCATCAGGTTACCGTGGCACCATCGGCGGTCACGTTTTAGCTCATCAAGCAAGTTAGGCGGCAATTCTTCATAAGAACCCGGGAGATCGTAAGCAATCCAGACCCCCCAACCTGCACGGCGCATCAACGCCGCTTCCACGAAGTCATGTGACAGGATTGAACCGGCAAAGGAACCTTCGCCCGGCAGCGGAGCCAGTGCGCAGTGCTCGATAAACGGTTTCACGCGGATAATCGCGTTATGTCCCCAGTAGTGCGACTCGCCAAGTTGCCAGAAGTGCAAACCGGCTGTAAACAGTGGCCCATACACGCGGGTCGCGAACTGCTGACAGCGCGCATACAGCGTATCCATACCGGACGCTTTCGGCGACGACTGAATGATCCCGGCGTTCGGGTTGGCTTCCATCAGGCGCACCAGCCCGCACAAACAATCACCGGTCATTACCGAGTCAGCATCCAGCACCACCATGTAGCTGTACTGGCTGCCCCAGCGACGGCAGAAGTCATCGATATTACCGCTTTTACGCTTCACGCGGCGACGGCGGCGGCGATAGAAAATCTGACCTTCGCCACCGACTTCAGCGATAAGCTCCATCCAGGCTTTTTGCTCTGCGACGCAGATATCCGGGTTATAACTGTCACTAAGAATGTAGACATCAAAGTGTTTGGCATTCCCGGTGGCTTTTACTGATTCCCACGTTGCACGCAGGCCAGCAAAAACACGGTTCACGTCTTCGTTACAGATAGGCATGATCAACGCCGTGCGATGCTCCGGGTTTAATGGTTCATCGCCAACTGTTGACGCAGATATACTGTATTTATCGCGACCAATAAGCAGTTGCAGGAAGCCCATTAACGCCGTCCAGAATCCGGCGGACACCCAACAGAACAGTACCGCAAAGAGGATCAGGATACCGGTTTGCAGCATATAAGGCAGAAGCTGCATAAAGGAAACCCACAAATCCTGACCAACCATATCCATAGGATTAATCAGCGCCCAACCCTGATAAGGAAGAATGGTCTTCATATACCAGGTCGCGACGACAGTTTGCGCGAGCGTCAGGATCAACAGAATGTAACGGCGGATGGTACCGACGGTACGCCACTTTTGCTCGCTCTCCTGCTCTTCTTTGGTCAAACGAGCCAGATAGCGCGGCGTGACATCGCGTCCACGCAGGCGATCCCAGAAACGGCCTACCGGGTTGGTACGCCACGGGTCGGGAAACATCGAGGAGCGTTTTGCTTCTGGCATCGCCTTCAGCTGATCGCGCCCTTCGTCGTCTTTAATTAACTGTCCATCAGCAAGTGAATCTGGCCAGGCTTGTTCCAGACGCGCCTTTACCGAGCCTTGCGGGGAATCATCCTCCCGCGCCCAGGTGCGGTGTTCGGCATCCAGCGCCTGATGAACGGCGCGGATATCAGTCTTCGGCAATGCCGCTTTCTCGCTTGCGGCGATGGGCATTGCGTCAATGTACTCAGTTGTCTTATTCATTGGCAGGTAACTGGTAGCTCCAGGTTTCACTCAACGTCTGATCGGCATTCACCAGCGCAGCACGCATTTCAGTGGTTTTCTTGGCATCTTTCACTTTCACACGCATCACCAGACGCCAGCCTTTGGTAACCGGGTTATAGCGCACCGTGCTTTCAACTATCTCACCATTATCACCAATGCTGGTTTGCGCTGTGACCGGGGTATCCTCTGGCAGTTTTTTCATCTCTGCGCCGGTAAAATCGACCACAAAGGCGATAGTACCGTCAGGCTGGCGAATCAGGTTCGACTGCTTCACATCCCCCGTTGAACGACGCGTTTGTTGCACCCATGCGTTATCTGGCGCATGCAGTTTGTCTTCATCACGGCTGAAGGTGATGGTGTATTTAAAGTTCATCTCTTTACCCGGCTCCGGCAGCTGATCCGGCGTCCAGTAAGCGACGATGTTATCGTTGGTTTCATCGTTGGTTGGAATTTCCACCAGCTCAACGCTGCCTTTACCCCACTCCCCTTTCGGAGTCACCCATGCGCTTGGACGGAGATCGTAACGATCATCGAGATCTTCAAAGCGGGAGAAATCACGACCGCGCTGCAACAGACCAAAGCCTTGCGGGTTTTCCATGGAGAAGCTGCTGACCGCTAAATGTTTCGGGTTATTCAACGGACGCCAGATCCATTCGCCATTACCGGCATGGATAGAGAGACCGTTAGAGTCGTGCAACTCCGGACGATAGTTATTTGCAGGCGACGGTTGGTTCGGCCCAAACAGGAACATACTGGTTAACGGTGCAACCCCCAGTTTGCCGACTTTATCGCGCAGATAGATTTTCGACTGCACATCCACAACCGTGTCACGCCCTGGCATAACCACGAATTTGTAAGCACCTGTCGCACGCGGCGAGTCAAGCAATGCATAGATGGTTAAACGTTTATCAGTCGGTTTTGGACGCTCGATCCAGAACTCTTTGAAGCGCGGAAATTCTTCACCCGATGGCAAGGCGGTATCAATTGCCAGGCCGCGGGCAGAAAGGCCATAAACCTGACCTGCACCAATCACGCGGAAATAGCTGGCCCCGAGCATGCTGACGATTTCATCGTTTTTATCTTTGCTGTTGATCGGGTAAAGCACTTTAAAACCGGCAAAGCCAAGGTCTTTTACCGTATCTTTGTCATGCTGAACATCGCCGAAAGTGAAATAATCCGGGCTGTATTTGATTCGTTTGACTGCGGTGGCAGTCACTTCATTTATTTTGACCGGGGTATCGAAGTACATACCCTGATGGTAGAACTCGAGTTTGAATGGGGTCTTCAGATTGTTCCAGTACGCTTTGTCATGATTAAACTGGATCTGCTGATAGTCCGCGTATTTCATATCGCGGAAAACGGAGGACAAGTTGCTTTTGGGCGTCTCGTAGCCTTTCCCGGCTAAAGATTGAGCTTGCTTTGCGACATCATCAATACTGAAAGCCCAGCTTGAAGATGTATACAGGGTTAACATTACTGCAGCACTCAACCAACGCATTTTCATCATTTGTAGTTTATGTTTCATAATTAGTAAGCACTTCCCCCTTTGTGTGCTTATATCGATCCGATCTATTTTAATGGATAACCAGCCATTCCGACAACAGAATCCCGGTATCGTTCAGCACGCTGGCTCATGGATTAAGCACCTGATTGCAACCGTTTTCACTTTCCGTGCTTCTCCTAAAGACAGAAGCATCGACTTCGTGTAGGGTTTGCCAGCAAATTTATTTATCAACCGTCTTACAGACGCTTCCATTCTGGTTAGTGGTAGCGATGATGCTATGCATAAAAACCTTGAAGCCTGCGCCTGGCGCGGTCAGGTCGGTGTCACTATGGCAACAAGCCTAAAGGCATAACCCGACAGGGATAAGACGAAAAATCCGAGATTAGTTAACCATATATGAACCCAGTACCCGCGCAACGTGAATATTTCCTCGACTCCATCCGCGCCTGGCTGATGTTGTTAGGGATACCTTTTCATATTTCTTTAATCTATTCGAGCCATACATGGCATGTGAATAGCGCCGAATCATCATTGTGGCTGACCCTTTTTAATGACTTCATCCACTCGTTCCGCATGCAGGTATTTTTCGTTATATCCGGCTACTTTTCCTACATGCTTTTTTTACGCTATCCCTTGAAAAAATGGTGGAAAGTACGTGTCGAACGTGTAGGTATCCCGATGTTAACAGCCATCCCCCTACTGACATTACCGCAATTTATTATGCTGCAATATGTCAAAGGAAAAGCGGAAAGTTGGCCTGGGCTGTCATTGTATGACAAATATAATACGTTGGCCTGGGAATTAATATCACACCTGTGGTTTTTACTGGTGTTAGTGGTCATGACGACGCTGTGCGTATGGATATTTAAGCGCATCAGAAATAATTTAGAAAATTCTGATAAAACGAATAAAAAATTCTCGATGGTAAAACTATCGGTGATTTTTTTATGCCTCGGCATCGGTTATGCGGTAATAAGAAGAACGATTTTTATTGTGTATCCGCCCATTCTGAGTAATGGCATGTTCAATTTTATTGTCATGCAAACGCTGTTTTATTTGCCGTTCTTTATCCTCGGCGCACTGGCTTTCATTTTCCCTCATCTTAAAGCCTTGTTTACCACGCCGTCTCGTGGCTGTACCCTTGCAGCAGCATTGGCGTTTGTCGCTTATTTACTCAACCAGCGCTATGGCAGTGGCGATGCCTGGATGTACGAAACCGAGTCGGTGATCACCATGGTCCTCGGTCTGTGGATGGTGAATGTGGTCTTCTCCTTTGGCCACCGTTTGCTTAACTTCCAGTCAGCGCGGGTGACTTATTTTGTTAACGCATCGCTGTTTATCTATCTGGTTCACCACCCGTTAACGCTGTTTTTCGGCGCATACATTACACCGCACATCACCTCCAACTGGCTTGGTTTTCTCTGTGGCCTGATATTTGTAGTAGGGATTGCGATAATTCTGTATGAAATTCATTTGCGCATCCCGTTACTGAAGTTTTTGTTCTCTGGTAAACCGGTTGTTAAGCGTGAGAACGATAAAGCACCAGCCCGTTAAGCCACATTTACAATAACCATTCCACGGGCAATATCGACGCCAGTCTGACCATAACCCGCTTCCAGAAACTGGTGGCGGGTTCTTTTTTGAGAATAATCTCTTTCTTTGCATGACGATCAACCCAGTTGATCCGTCCCCACCTGTCCAGACGGAGCTGCCAGGCCGCATCATACTGGCTCTGAATAAAGCGTTTATCAATTAACTGTGCCAGCGTTTCGCTCTCTATCACGAAGCCCATTTCAGTATTGAGCAATGTTGAACGCGGATCGAAATTGAAAGAGCCGATAAACACCGTTTTACCATCGATGCTAAAGGTTTTAGCATGCAGGCTGGCTCCGGAATTACCGGTTATGCCGCGATCGTGTAACGTACTACTTTGTTCACGCGTCGGCTTGAGTTCATATAATTCCACGCCATAGCGGAGCAATTTTTTGCGCCAGCGCGCGTATCCGGCATGGACGACAGCAACATCGTTAGCGGCAAGAGAATTGGTTAGGATCGCAATCTTTACCCCTTTTCTCACCATCCGTAAGAGTTGCGCCACACCTGCGCGTGTCGGTACAAAATAGGAAGAGATAATATCGATGCGTTCACTGGGTGAGCCCATGATATCGAACAGGCGCTGCGGTAACAGTGAATGCCGTTTTGCCTTGCCCTCCCCTTTCGCCGGATCATCACTTAATAAATGTGTCTTCGCCCAGATAAGCGGCAATGTTCCATCAACCAGATGATTTATAAATGGACTGGATTCCATTTTGCGTAAATAACGATGCGTCATGGCATCGTTATGCCAGGAGGCGGGTAACTCGATGCGATCCGCCATTTCACCCTCCGGGACATCCAGCACCTGCTGTAAGGGTGAAACCGATTTGCAATACCAGTAGCGGGCGAAATCATCGGCAACGTCCTCTACCACGGGTCCTATTGCCATGACATCTAAATCCGAAAAAAGTGGCTCCTCCCCTGCTCCAAAATAGGCATCACCAATATTTCGTCCTCCCACCAGGGTCACCACGCCATCGACAGTGAAACTTTTATTGTGCATACGGCGATTAAGACGGGAAAAGTCGGTGATATAACCAAGCGGACGCAGCAAGCGAAACGAGAAAGGATTAAAAAGCCGGACTTCAATGCGTGGATGACTGTCAAGCAAGCGTAAAATGTCGTCAAGTCCGGGCGTATTGTTGTCGTCCAGCAACAAACGGACGCGAACGCCACGCTTTGCTGCGGCTAACAGGGCGGAAAACAGTAACCGACCCGACATATCGTCCTGCCAGATGTAATACTGAACATCGAGCGTATGCTCTGCCATTTCGGCCAGACGATACCGGGCGGCAAACGCATCCAGACTTTTCTCCAGAGGAAAAAGGCCACACTGACCGGGATGTTGCGAACACAGTGGCAGCACCGCGCTCGCCAGCCGGGGCAAATCATTCATCTCCTTGTTGGGTAAGGAGTCTTTCGTAGAGGTGGGCGTTTTCTTCATCATAACAGACAAAGTATACCTGTTCGGGTAAAGCGTGACGGGTAATAAATTCTGAAACGGTTTTTACTGCGATTTCAGCCGCTGCCGCACGAGGGTAACCATAAACCCCAGTACTGATTGCAGGAAAAGCCACTGACGTATAGCTGTTTGCCGCCACCAGTCGTAGGCTATTGAGATAGGCATCCTGCAAAAGCTGGTCTTCGTTTTGTTCACCACCACGCCAGACTGGCCCGACGGTGTGCACTACGGCTTTAGCGGGAAGATCGCCTGCAAGCGTAATAACGGCATGCCCCGTAGGGCAATCGCCCTGCTGTTGCCTGACTTTTAAACAAGCATCCAGCAGGGCCGGACCCGCTGCGCGATGAATGGCCCCATCGACGCCGCCGCCTCCCATTAATGACGGATTAGCCGCATTCACAATCACATCAACGGCCAGTTTGGTAATATCACCCTGCACAACATGAATACGCGTTTTCATAACGCCTCCTTACACCTTCTTGTTTCTTAAGTGTACAGCAGGCTTTTTGGTTAAATCGCATTTTTCTGCTCAGCAACGTGAGTTGTTCAGAAACTTAGTTATATTCGATGTTCATTACAGCCAGCTTTTTCTGTTTATCAAGATACTGCACTTTTACTGAGGCTATTTGCGCGTTTTTGACATTGCCGCTCATTAACGCTTTGCTGGAGTAGGTTTTGCCCGGAATAGAACCATTCTGTGGGCAGTTCATTTCTACGGGTGATGACTGGGTGCTGACGTCACATGCCGGTTCCACAATTTGGCCATAAAAATGGATCACGCCCCCTTGCACGGTGCTTCCAGCAATGGCAATAAAAGGAAAAAACAAACTGCCGAGCATAAGAGAGTTTAAAAAAGGTCTGAACATTTATTCTATTTCCTCAATGATTAGTCATCCTTGAGGGTTGTGTTATCCATACTTTCAGGTTGGCTGATTCGCAGCAGACCATTCTCTCCAGATTCATCTTATGCTCGATATTTCAACAAATTAAGACTTTTCTGAAGAGGGCGGCCATTGTTGTGATAAATGAAGTGACTGTCCATCAGAAACAGTAACAACTATTTTCACCCGATCGTCCGGGGAAATATTTAAACTCAACTTCGTCAAAGCAATGGGTTGATTAGCAGGCAATGAAAGGGTCTTTTCTTGCTTCGTCTGACTTTGCCCTGAACTGCCTTCGCGCAGGGACAATATTTGTACTCTGCACAGACAAGATTGAGTAAGAGTGACTTCAGGAATAATGGTATACACATCCCCTTGCTGGGTCGTATTAAAGGTTATCTGACTGGAAAGTGCCGCAAGGAGTAATAACGTATTCATATTCTTCTCCCGAAAAAAAACAGGGCTTGCGCCCTGTTTCTGTAATACAAATGATGTATTAGTACTGATGAGCGGTCGCGTTGTTACCAAAGCCAACCTGAGTCACGTTGACGGAGGAGTTAGATGCAGTCTGGTCAACTGCAGCACCGTTGCCACCACCGAACTGTTTAACCGTCATTTCAGAATTTTTGCCGTTCCACTGATCAAGAGTAGCGCTGTTACCGAAGCCACGTTGGGTCAGATCGATTGAGCTGTCATCTGAGCCCTGACCAACATCTGCACCATTACCGCCGCCATGCTGGGTAATAGTCAAGTCAGAGTTACGGGCATCAGTTTGCAGAGCAAGTGCAGAGTTACCGCCACCGTACTGGTAAATGTTCAGCTCAGAATTTGGGCCGCTATTATTACCGCCACCACCGTGGTTACCGCCGCCGCCGTACTGAGGAACAACACCTGCCAGAGCGCTACCGGAGAATACGATTGCTGCAATTGCTGCTACTTTTAAAAGTTTCATGTAAAACCCCCATCGGATTGATTTAAAAGTCGAATGGAAATTAACGTTGTGTCACGCGAATAGCCATTTGCGACTGTCTCTGCACTACAATTGCCGTTTTTTGAGTACCATACTGTGTAATATTTGCTTTATTACCAGAACCTTTCTGGATAATCATCGCAGTATTACCATAAGCACCTTGCGAAATACTGGCATCGTTGGCACTGCCCGCCTGATCAATATATGCAAGGTTATAATCTCCTGTCTGGTCAATCTTTGCCCGGTTGCTACTACCTTCTTGCGCAACAACCGCCAAAAGTTTTGAGCCTCCCTGCCGTAACTGAGCACTATTATTAGTCCCAGCTTGACCAATTATGGCTGCCTGATTAAATGAAGACTTACTCAATTCATTTACCGCGAAGTTATATTCTGAATTAGCTAAATCATAACCTGCTGCGGCTGCAATCCCAGGCGCACCCAGTATTGTTAACATCATAAATAACAATTTGTTTTTCATGTTGTCACCCTGGACCTGGTCGTACATTTAAGAAATTAAATCATTTCAACTTGGTTGTTAACGCAACCTGTATTTTGTTAACGCTGCGTTACGATGGAAAGTATGTCTGCGGAAATATTTTTAATAACTCACCCGCGCGTTGTATTTTTCTTTTTTAGTTCATACCAAAGTATTAAAACCCACGTAAATACGCTGTTATCTACGCAAAAAAATATTTTGTTTTCTTTTAAATCTCCGTTTTCCGCTATCAAAAAGCACCAGACAGTCATTCTTCTTGCCCGTCGCTGATTGCTGCGATATGTCTTGCGCACAAGCCGTGACAAACCTCGTCTTTTTGCAGTAAAAAATTGTCCACGGAGGTGTGGAGAAAAAACAAGAACGTTTTACATGACGAAAGGACTACACCGAAATATTTTTTATATGCATTATTAGTAAGTTATCACCATTTGTATGATTTTTTAAAATTGTGCAATAAAAACCAAATGTACAACTTTTCTATCATTTCTAAACTTAATAAAACCTTAAGGTTAACATTTTAATATAACGAGTTACATTTAGTTACATGTTTAACACTTGATTTAAGATTTGTAATGGCTAGATTGAAATCAGATGTAATCCATTAGTTTTATATTTTACCCATTTAGGGCTGATTTATTACTACACACAGCAGTGCAACATCTGTCAGTACTTCTGGTGCTTCTATTTTAGAGGCAGCTGTCAGGTGTGCGATCAATAAAAAAAGCGGGGTTTCATCATGTTTAATGAAGTCCATAGTATTCATGGTCATACATTATTGTTGATCACTAAATCTTCTTTGCAGGCGACAGCTCTCTTGCAGCACCTTAAACAATCGCTGGCAATTACAGGAAAATTACATAATATTCAACGTTCTCTGGACGATATCTCTTCAGGCTCTATTATTCTTCTGGATATGATGGAAGCGGATAAAAAGCTTATCCATTATTGGCAGGATACTTTGAGCAGGAAAAACAACAATATCAAAATATTGTTGCTAAATACGCCTGAAGATTACCCGTACCGCGACATTGAAAACTGGCCTCATATCAACGGCGTTTTTTATTCCATGGAGGATCAAGAACGTGTTGTCAATGGGTTGCAAGGCGTCCTGCGCGGCGAATGCTACTTTACGCAAAAGCTTGCCAGCTACCTGATTACGCATTCAGGTAACTATCGTTATAACAGCACGGAATCAGCCCTCCTTACTCATCGGGAAAAAGAGATCCTGAATAAGCTGCGTATCGGCGCGTCTAATAACGAGATCGCTCGTTCGTTGTTCATCAGCGAAAATACGGTTAAAACGCATCTTTATAATCTTTTCAAGAAGATAGCCGTAAAAAACCGGACACAAGCGGTTTCCTGGGCAAACGATAACCTCAGGCGATAAAGCCATGAAACGTTATTTACGCTGGATTGTGGCGGCAGAATTTCTGTTCGCCGCAGGGAATCTTCACGCCGTTGAGGTAGAAGTCCCGGGATTGCTAACTGACCATACTGTTTCATCTATTGGCCATGATTTTTACCGAGCCTTTAGTGATAAATGGGAAAGTGACTATACGGGTAACTTAACGATTAATGAAAGGCCCAGTGCACGATGGGGAAGCTGGATCACTATAACGGTCAATCAGGACGTTATTTTCCAGACTTTTTTATTTCCGTTGAAAAGAGACTTCGAGAAAACTGTCGTCTTTGCACTGATTCAAACTGAAGAAGCACTAAATCGTCGCCAGATAAATCAGGCGTTATTAAGTACGGGCGATTTGGCGCATGATGAATTCTAAATAAAAAATTGTTCGGAGGCTGCAATGCGTGTCAAACATGCAGTAGTTCTACTCATGCTTATTTCGCCATTAAGTTGGGCTGGAACCATGACTTTCCAGTTCCGTAATCCAAACTTTGGTGGTAACCCAAATAATGGCGCTTTTTTATTAAATAGCGCTCAGGCCCAAAACTCTTATAAAGATCCGAGCTATAACGATGACTTTGGTATTGAAACACCCTCAGCGTTAGATAACTTTACTCAGGCCATCCAGTCACAAATTTTAGGTGGGCTACTGTCGAATATTAATACCGGTAAACCGGGCCGCATGGTGACCAACGATTATATTGTCGATATTGCCAACCGCGATGGTCAATTGCAGTTGAACGTGACAGATCGTAAAACCGGACAAACCTCGACCATCCAGGTTTCGGGTTTACAAAATAACTCAACCGATTTTTAAGCCCCAGCTTCATAAGGAAAATAATCATGCAGCGCTTATTTCTTTTGGTTGCCGTCATGTTACTGAGCGGATGCTTAACCGCCCCGCCTAAAGAAGCCGCCAGACCGACATTAATGCCTCGTGCTCAGAGCTACAAAGATTTGACCCATCTGCCAGCGCCGACGGGTAAAATCTTTGTTTCGGTATACAACATTCAGGACGAAACCGGGCAATTTAAACCCTACCCGGCAAGTAACTTCTCCACTGCTGTTCCGCAAAGCGCCACGGCAATGCTGGTCACGGCACTGAAAGATTCTCGCTGGTTTATACCGCTGGAGCGCCAGGGCTTACAAAACCTGCTTAACGAGCGCAAGATTATTCGTGCGGCACAAGAAAACGGCACGGTTGCCATTAATAACCGAATCCCGCTGCAATCTTTAACGGCGGCAAATATCATGGTTGAAGGTTCGATTATCGGTTATGAAAGCAACGTCAAATCTGGCGGGGTTGGGGCAAGATATTTTGGCATCGGTGCCGACACGCAATACCAGCTCGATCAGATTGCCGTGAACCTGCGCGTCGTCAATGTGAGTACCGGCGAGATCCTTTCTTCGGTGAACACCAGTAAGACGATACTTTCCTATGAAGTTCAGGCCGGGGTTTTCCGCTTTATTGACTACCAGCGCTTGCTTGAAGGGGAAGTGGGTTACACCTCGAACGAACCTGTTATGCTGTGCCTGATGTCGGCTATCGAAACAGGGGTCATTTTCCTGATTAATGATGGTATCGACCGTGGTCTGTGGGATTTGCAAAATAAAGCAGAACGGCAGAATGACATTCTGGTGAAATACCGCCATATGTCGGTTCCACCGGAATCCTGACAGATAAAAAAGCCGGAATTATCATCCGGCATTTTACTGTTTAAGCGAAAGCGTGAGTGCCCCTCACGCTTTATTTTTGATTTCCTGCTCACGGTGCGCCGTCTTTGCACTACGCGCCGCCAGCCACAGGCCACTGTTTTTCATTGCGTAACCAAATATCAGCCCAAGCGCCAGCGAAGGTAACACCAGTTTCCAGTCACCCTGCCCGGCAAACGTCGCGCATGCGCCTATAAACGTCCCCGGAACAAATGAAAGCAGCAGCTGTTTGGCCTGAATACACATCAGAAACGCGACAATACCGGTTATGACATAACCGAGAATTTCCAGATGTGGTGCCAGTGCACTACCGTAAATAATGACCATCGCCCACACCACGCCACTAAGCAGGGTTGCAGCGGAGATCGCCAGCCCTTTCAGCCCACCTTGCGGGCAGGCAAAGTAGGCCGTACAGCCCAGGAAGCCCGCCCAGCTTAGTAAGCCCAGGGAAACAGCCACCCATCCCCAGATACCGGAGAGAATGCCTGTTGTGATTGCAATAGAGAGAAGTATGTTCATGCCGCGCATGATAGCAGAAAACGCGGCCATGAATGAGATCGAGCACACATTTTATGCAACAACAAATTATCCGTTGCAGTTATGAGTGACGTAGATCACACTTATTCTTCAGAATCTTCTTCCAGCTCGTCCCACATTGCACTAATGGCATCGCGGGTTAGCGGTGCCATGGTGCGCCAGAAAGGCGTGGTTGCATGGGCCTCCACTTTGCCAAGGAACGCACCACACCAGGGTAACAGATACTCACTGAACAGTGTTTCCAGTGCTTCGCTCTCATCTTCCGTTGACTGATCTTCCAGCCAGGAAGCTGCGAGCAGCAATGTGCCGATGTGATCGGCTGGCGTATCCGCTAATGGCATCCCTCGCTCAGAAAGAAAAGCGCGCACTTCCGCTTCCGTCGCGCCCTCAACCCATGCGCTACGATATGGCGGCACAGCACATTCATCGCCGATAAACAACGCATTGTAATCGGCAGAGACTTGCGTCATATCACAGCTTTTCTGCAAACGTGTCAGCAACTCATCCTGCTCCAGTGGCCAGTTCGCAGCCAGTTTCCCCTCACGAATCAGGGTAAACAGCGGCACCAGTAAAGGATCTTGTGGTTGGCGGTAATAGAGCGAACCCAGCACACGACAGAGGATAGAAAACTCGTTCATTAATATATTTCCATTACTAGTAATTAAAGGTCTGCAAATTCCGCAATCGGTGCCATACCGCGAGATTCAAGGAAGTTCAGTAAGCGGCGCGGAGAAACATTCAAAATGCGCTCTGGCGGAAAATCTACCGCGTCGAGGATTTTAAGACACTCTTCAAATTCCCCCATGGTAAACGCGGTGTGAGAATCCGAGCCTAATGCCACCCAACCTCCAGCATCACGTACCGCTGCGGCTACCTCACGACAGTTGTCTTCACTGCCCTTACGTGAGTGTAAAAATGAGGAATTATTGATTTCCAGCGCCACCTGATGTTTCGCGGCTGCTTCAGCAACGGCTTTCACATCTATTTCATATTTGGGATTTCCGGGATGGCTTATTATATGCACATTGCCGCTGGCGATAGTGGCGATCATCGCTTGTGTATTGGTCGCTTTGTCATGTGGCGCAAAAACCGGCTCATGAAAACCGGCAATAATTAGATCCAGCGAGTCAAACATTTTACCGCTGCAGTCAATTTCACCATCAACATTTTTAATGTTAGCTTCGATGCCGCGCAGGATCCCTACCCCATCAACCACTCGCGGCCAGATACGCATGTTAATGAAGTGCCAGTGATGCGGCGCATCTTCCATATCCGGGCCATGATCGGTGATCGCAAAAAGTTTAATGCCCTTTTGTTTGGCCTGGGCAATGTAATCACTTAATGTGCTATATGCATGTGTGCTGGCAACGGTATGCATATGAAGGTCGACGGGATACATAACTCTCTCCTGTATTCAATTCCCGCCAAGGATAGCAGGAATCCTGATGCTTTATTAGTAGCCGCGTGCGCGGTCGACTTGCCCGCAGACCCTCTCCCCTTTTTCGAGCTGGGCAATGGTGCGAGAAATGTACTCCACAGCTTCAGCGGGACGGGTAATCGCGGCGACATGTGGTGTTATCGTCACGCGTGGATGTTGCCAGAGCGGACTTTCAGGCGGTAAGGGTTCACGATTAAAAACATCCAACATTGCGCCTTTAACTTTGCCGCTATCCAGCGCCGCGAGCAGGTCATCTTCCACAACATGAACACCACGCGCCAGGTTGAGGAGATACGCGCCATCCGGTAATTTTTCGAGTAATTGTTGATTAATAATGCCGACGGTTTCAGGGGTATTCGGTAACAAATTAATCAATACCCGACATTGGCTCAGAAATGCAGACAGTTCTTCCCGTCCGGCAAAGCTTTGCACGCCAGGCCACGATTTACGGGTTCGACTCCAGCAACGCAGCGGAAAGCGCCAGGTTTGCAGACTCTGAGCAACTTTACTGCCCAGTACGCCTGCGCCCAAAATGCCGATGGTAAAATCTTCCCGATGATATTCAGGCAGCGGTTGCCAATGCGAACTATTTTGCTGGATGCGATAATCGTCAAAACGTCGAAACCAATGCAGCACCTGACTGACAGCATATTCCTGCATTTGCTCGCCCATACCGGTATCTTCCAGGCGAAAAAGTGGAACAGAAGGGTTCAGCATTTCAGGGTGTGCCTGTAGCTTGCTCAAAATAGAATCAACACCGGCCCCGAGTGCGAACACCGCTTTAAGATCGCGCCCTGCCAGCATTTCAACAGGAGGATGCCAGACTAAAGCATAATCAGCAGAGTCATTATCTCCGCTTTTCCATGCTCTGACTCTTGCCTGAGGAATAGCTTTGCGCAGTGCCTCAATCCACCATTGGGTATCGAACGTTGGGTGATAAAAGATGATATCCATACTGACTCCCGAAAAGCGTTGTGCGAAATTTATTCGCACTTATCATTATGATCTACAAAGGCCACCAGCATAACAAATCCGTGGTCGGTGGCAAAAAAAGCAGATTTCGCTTATTAAAACCACACATTGATTGAAGTTTGAATAAACGCGCGATTTTTTCAAAAAGTTTGTTGACCTCAGGTCATGATTTCCCTAAATTAGCGCCCGTTCCAGCAAGACAGGAACGACAATTTGGTGAGGTGTCCGAGTGGCTGAAGGAGCACGCCTGGAAAGTGTGTATACGGCAACGTATCGGGGGTTCGAATCCCCCCCTCACCGCCAGATTATAAGCGCATGTTATTGTTTAACATGCGCTTTTTTATTTTTCCTTCCAGACAGTATGCCATCGGGTATGCCATCTGAAACCGGTTTATATGCCCCGCGATCATATCTTATCGGACAATTTCCGATCTTTGAGCATACTGGCAAAGCTATACTGCCAGCATATCAGGATAGTGTTTTGCGATAATATCATTCAGTCTGTCAACCAGTTCCGGTTTTCTGAACGTGATATGCGCGGAGCCCTTCTTAAAGTATCTGATGCTGAACATCTCATCTTCATAGCTCTCTTTACCCTGAACAGACTGAATGTGATCATCCAGACGAAGGGTGATGTTTCCCCGGTTGTCGGGGATTGGTTTACCGCTGAACAGGTGCAACATTCTTTCCAGATCGGCGAGTCGGTCAGCCTGTTGTCCGGTGATAAGATGAAATCCCCACCGGTCCCATCTCACCAGATTGTTGACGATAATTTTACTGCCAAATTTACAGGGGCAATTGGTTTTGTAATTCCAGTTCAGCCCTCTGAAGACGTTGATCACCCCTCGCTCAAACACCTCATCCTTATTCTGGTGCAGTTGTTCAAATGTGCTCAGAATGTTCGCTTCGCTGATTTCCGGAAAATTATCGTACTCCAGTGACCGGTACCATGTATCACGGGCCTGCGTATCCATTAATGACAGCATCCCGGAACGTTGCATCAGGTCACGCCAGATTTCGCGATCAAGATTCCGGGTAATGGCTTTCATTGCTGTTTCGGGTTTCTCCATCAGCCAGCAGCCGCAGCGAAAATCCTGTTTCATGGCCCAGTCCGGGGCAGTTTTACCTCCGATGCTTTCCGTCAGCACCGAGATTTCAGCCAGTTGTCGGATAAGTGTGTCGATTTGCAACAGTGTACTCTTTCGTACAGCCAGAATGTGTCTGATTGAGGTGGAACAGATAACGTCCGTATGCCCGTTGACCACTTCCGGACGGGAGATTGTGATATCTGACATAATCGATATTCCTTTTTGCAGATAAATGAAAACGCCAGCCCTGTGCAGGCTGGCGTCAGAGGAATGAAGTCTGGTGAGTGAGCTTCACCGGTTCTGGTGCAGAAGCTGCAGATGACGCAGGGTACGGACATCCTCCCGGGCCTGTTCGATACAGGGCAACAGTGCTGCTGAATCCGTTTTATCCTCATCGTTGTCAAAGATAATTCCCGATCCGCAGTCGATATTGTCCTGCAGCCACGCAATCAGAATATCCAGCGCTGTTTCCGTGGTTAATGATTTCATGTTGTTCCTGGTTACCAGTCGAAAGTGGGTAAACCCGGCAGGCATTCAGCGCTGGCATCCAGATGAATGAGACTGACGCCATAACGCCGGATGAGTGTGACGACCAGACGACGGAACGTTTTTGACAGCCCCAGGCGTTTAAGCCGCAGAACCGGGTATGACCACGCATCGGTACGTAACAGATATCCGCTACCTGTAAAATGAATCCATTCTGATTCACCGAAGTCACTGGTCTGGTGTGACAGCGAGTACAACCAGGCGTTGTCCGTTTCCGTGATATGTGCGGTACTGCAGCGTATGCCGGTAAGGGTAGCAAATGGTGGCGTGCATTCTGCTGAGGTCTGGTCAGATTCATCAACAACACGAAGGGAGTAGCCGTTATCGCAGACCATGTTAATCAGTTCAGCGAGATTAACACCATCAATGTCAACGACAATTCGCCCCATATTCAGTGCCTGTACGTTAACACTGTCGGCTTCCAGTGTCAGGGCCAGTTTCATCATTTCGCCTCCGGATACTTACCCAGGGTAATGTTATTTACCGTTCTGTAATTGTCGCGGGTCATCAGGCCGGTCGCCCGGCGAGCCCGGAGGATATCAATACTGTTTATTAACTGAGAGCGGGGACAGGTGCTGAATCCCGGCTGGTCGGTACGCACCAGCGCGTATTTTCCACGAGAAAATTAACTGCATCACACAGTGAAATGCCTGCCTCAATATGCTGCTCAATCACACGTTCATCGGCAAACGGTGTGTCATTCAGTGTGAGGCCATAATGCTGGTCCAGCAGTCGGATGAGCAGTGTCTGCCAGATGGTGACGGGAGACGGGCAGCGAGATACCTCCCGTACATGTGTGTCGGATAATGTTTTCATCTTAAGTTCTCTGTAACTGGTAGTGCTAAAGGTGAGAGCTTCGGGGTTATGAGGTGGTTGCGGGTGCTGGTGTCGGATAAACAGCCAGATAAACGTAACCACAGGAGCCGAGGGTGTCGGCTTCGCAGGTCAGCCCTTTTGCATACAGCGTGACGGTATGCTGATATCGGGGATTCAGTTCACCGCTGGTGAGCATGAGTTCCAGTTGTTTCATCAGCAGCGGAAAGGCCTGGTCCAGATGGTATGCATCTGCGTCGCTGAAGCGGCCTCTGATACCGGCGCGGTCGGCAAGGTAATGCAGGCGGTTACCCTCTTGCACCAGACGAGCGCCAAAACAGGGCCTCACTGTGCAGGGAAGCCCCCACCAGGGGCGGTCGTGATTGTCATCGGGATGAGTTATCCCGGAGAGTTTGTCTGACACGATAAAATCCTCTCTGAAAAGTGGTTAAGAATGGTTTAACGATGACAGGTCAGCCGGCGCGCTGACCGGTTTCGGTGAAGATGTATGCATTGATGAGAATGGCCTCATCCACAGCGGCGTCTGAGGTCATCTGGTCGTACTCGTTTCCCGGGTGACGGAACATCAGTTCAGGGTGACACTCATCAGCCGGACATACGGGCCAAAACTGTCCTTACGGCGTTCTGCAAACACGGCAAGAACGCCGGGAATATCCTGCACTTCACGACCAGTATACGCTTCAGCACTGCCGTGCCAGCGATACTTACCGGTACAGAACGGAAAAAGACGGGATGCAGGATGCTGTTGGTGAATACGCATGGCTTCACCACGGGTGATGATTCTCATGATGTGATACCTCTGAAGACAGAAGATAAAAGTGAAAACAGGTGTGATGTGGTTGTGACGGGTTAAAGCAGACCATGTTCGGCAAAGGAGAAAACCTGGCTGCCACCGACTATCAGATGGTCCGGTACCCGGATATCAACCAGGGCCAGTGCCTGTACCAGACGCTCAGTGATAAGGCGGTCTGCCTTGCTGGGGGTGACTTCACCGGACGGGTGATTACGGCAGCGGCATTGTGGTACAGGGCGCGTTTAATCACTTCCCGGGGATGGACTTCCGTACGGTTGATGGTGCCGGTGAAGAGGGTTTCACCGGCAATCAGCTGATTCTGGTTGTTCAGATACAGCACCCGGAACTCTTCACGCTCCAGTCCCGCCATGTTCAGAATCAGCCATTCCCGTGCCGCATGCGTGGAGGTGAAGGCCACGCCGGGTTCATGAAGATGGCGGCCCAGGGTTTGCAGGGCCCGCAGAATGAGACTGCGCTCGCCGGGCGTCATCTCTCCGGGCAGAAAGGAAAGCTGCTGCATTGTCCCTGCCTCCATTCAGTCAATGATGCGCATAATGGCGCTGCATTCCGGATGCTGCAGGGCGTAATCCCGCAGCCGGTAATAGTGGACCGTCATGGCATAACACTCCGTACGACAGGCATGATGACTGTACGTCATCAGACAGGCAGCAATACCGGCGGCTTCCGGGCTCATTTCAGCGCGGTTGCCGTTCATGGCATTGAACAGTACCCATGTTTCGTCATCATCGTCATCCGGTTCGGGTGCCATAAATGCCCCGCCGTTGTTCAGGGTGTACAGATTCCAGATACCACCGCAGTAGTCTTCGCACAGACGGTCCATCCAGCCGAAGACACGGGGCTCCAGGGTCACCCACTGTGGAATGAGGCCAAAATGCTGCGGCCAGAAGCTGATGCGCTGTTCATCAGGGACGGGAGTGGCAACCAGCTGAGGTGGGTTATTCCCTGATGCAGTGGTTACGGAAACAGAAGGTGTGGTGGAATTATGCGAAACGGTTGTCATGAGGTTATTCCTTATAAAAAGTAAATGAATGGAAGAAGCCCCGGGGCAGGAACAGATGTGAGTCAGGACTGCACTTTCAGTGAAACGGCATCAGCGCATGCTCTCCAGCAGCGTTTCTGCCATCACCCACAATGCGCGATTGAGCTTAATGTCGGTATCAATGCTGTGAATGGCCCGGGTATGGATACGTTTTCCTTTTGCACTGCGACCGGAAATCCCGCCTTTCAGCATATTCTCCTGGATGGTCTGATATGCGCTCCACAGGTCTTTACCGTAATCCTCCCGGCGTCGCGGCGTCAGAATGTCGGCGGTGGTGACGGGCTGATGTTCGTCACCATAACGGTAAGTCAGTGCCGCCTGTGCCAGCGCCTGGCGTGCCGGTGGCGGCAGGACCAGCGACTGCATGGCATCACGCTTCTCCTCTATCCGGTCAAAAACGCCCACCACCTCGTAAGCCCCTTCAATGACTCTGTCCACCACATTTCCCCGGTGTGGAACACGCAATTCTCCCAGAGACTGACCGCAGACCAGTCCATTGGTACAAATGGCACGAAAATATCCGGGTAACATCTGGTAGCTGGATGAACCGTCATGGGAGTTGAGCAGAATAATTTCAGGGACATGCTGACCGGTTATCTGTCCGGCCCGCCGCAGACGCAGCATGTGTTTGGTATATTCCCGGCGGCTCTGGTCGCGCACGCGGGTCTGGCAGGCAAAGAACGGCTGAAAGCCTTCCTGCTGCAGATTTTCCAGGACGGTGATAGTGGGAATGTACGCATAGTGTTCACTGCGAGAGGTATGTCGGTTTTCCCCAAAAATACTCGGTACATGGCGCATCAGTTCTTCGTGTGTCAGCGGACGATCACGACGTATCTGGTTCGCATAACCAAAACGACTGGCTAATCTCATGATTTGCTCCTTATGAATGATTAAGCGATATAAATGAAAAAGCCGCGTCTCCCGGAGAAGACGCGGCCTGATGGGTGAAATGAATGAGGTTTATTGTCTGAGAAGCCCTTCACTGGCGAACCACGTATTAAGCTGTATTCCGGCATCGCCAGTGCAACTGACCTTCAGCATTGCGGATAACCCGCCGGAAATATGTTCACTGGTTGTTTTTGTATCTTCCCCCAAAATTAAATAAATTCATCTTAACCATCACCCAGATAATATATATCTGAAAATATTTTCAATAACACCAGACAGGAAAAACACCACCACAGGCGGTGGCGTTTCTTTGGGGCGTCTTTATTTAATCCGGGCCATCGCGTTTCTCAGTGCCAAATCTGCCTCTTCCGTTATATCCAGGCTTTTCTGCAATACCGCCTCTGACCGGGTCAGTGCCTGACGTGCTGCCAGCGGTTTCCGGATATGCTCCATCGCCAGCATCGTGTCTTCATAGCCCTGCTGACGCCAGGCGTCGGTATGTGCCGATGTAAAACTGAGCAGACCGCCGCTGTTGCCACCATCACCTGCATATTTCAGCCTTTTCCGGGGACGGATCTCAAGGATTGTGGTGTCCGGAAAAGCCTGGCGATCCCATAAAGAACCGTCACTCAGATGCGTCACAATCACCATATTGCATCCGACATCGACCAGAGGCGTCACAGGGGTATTTCCCTGCATATTTCGCCATCCTCCCATACCACCATCACCGAACATTGTCCCCTGAACCTCACGGGGACGGAACAGCAGGGGCAGCGCGGCTGACGCAAGCAGAGCCTCTTTCTGCTGTCCGCGGGGCAGGCTCTGGATATGCTGAAAAACGGCGTTTTTCGTGGTTCCGACACCCAGTTCAGCACGAATGCAGTCAATAATATCCTGCATGCCCCCTTCTGTGGGGTACAGCGACACATACAGCGGTAGCCCGTCTGCCAGAGCATCAGTATCAAGATAATGATCCATCAGCGCTGTCAGGGGCTCATCTGACAACAACGGCTGAGCCATCAGATTGTCAAACCCGTTGATTGTCGATATATGGCGAAGAAGCGTCGTAAGCAGTGCTCCTGCACGTCCGGGGATCTGGCAGAGGTTCATTGCCTGGAACAATTTTTTCAGCAATGAAAAGTAAACCAATCTGTTTACCGACAGCACCTGATTATTCCCCAGATGATCCCAGAGCGCCTCCAGGCGTACGGCAGCTTCTGACAGATCGGTAGAGGCCGCGATAATGGCACCATTGAATGCGCCAATGCTGGCCCCTGAAACCATGCTGATCTGTGTACCACACTCTGCCAGTGCCTTAACCACTCCCGCCTGATAAGCGCCCACCGCTCCGCCACCGGACAGCACCAGCCCCGTTTTCATTTCTGTACTCATGCAGCCCCCTTCTGAAATATTTCATCGACCATACTTTCAGAGAGGCGTTCTGCAGAGCAGAGGCGAGGCATGCGAACCGGTAAGTGTTCTGCAGCCTGCGTGGTTGACCAGATCACCGGATGCTGCTCTTCACTGCACCAGTCTCCCAGCCAGTTAATCGCGTCATGCCACTCGTTATCTGCCTGCTCCCGGCCCTGACCACCAAGCCAGTCCAGTGTGTTCAGACGCACGGTTGCACTACCGCCACTCTCCTGTGCCATCTGCGTTAATGCTTTATGTCTGAGAATATCCAGTAGCTGGTTAACCTGGCCTGTTTCGCCCTGACGTATCACATCACCAAACGCGCCCCAGCGAAGCTCTTCAAGTGCCACATAACAACGTCCGGCAGGGGAAAATGACGCATATCGCCCGGCGCTCCACCATGAGAATATCTGCTCAAGATGTAACTGCGCCCGCTGAACCTGGTCAACACGGTGGAGTTTTTCTTCAAGATGATTCAGTTTATGGTGAACCTGATCGGCCAGGGTGAGTAACTGCTCCCGCGTATCTGCGGAATAATGCGCCAGCCTGGCTGTATCACTGACCAGTGAACTGACCCTGTCGTTTACCCGGGTAATCGCGTAGTTTGTGGTGGCAAGTGACGTTGTCATCTCCGTCAGCCAGCGCAGGGACGCCTCAACGCCCTGTGCAAGCGACGCATTGATGGCATTCTGCCGTGCAGCGCCTTCGCCGGTCAGCCCCTCTTTTAAACGCCGGAAGAACGTGCGCTCTCCGGCCGTGCGGATATGCTCCTGTGCAACATCGATTCCGTTTGCGAAATCAACCACAAATTTTTCAGGAAGACAGGTGAGTACCTGACATACCCGGTTATCAGCAATTTGTTGAATAAATGGTGAAGTCACAGCATTGTCTCCAGCTCTTCCCTCAGCGCCTTACTGTCAGTAATGAGCTCAGGAACCCTTTCATTTAATGCCTGAAGTCGCCCGGTAAGCCGTTCCTGCGCCTGCTGATCGCGTTTATGATCTTCAGAGCTCTGAATCAGCGTGTTACGCAGTTGTTCAACTTTCTCCCTGAATGCGCAGAAAAAGGCATCGATTTCCTGGCGGACGGGCTGGTTAATATCCTGCTCAATGGATGCCTGCAGCTCCCCGAAATATGCCCGGGTCAGTGACATAACTTCCTCTCTGACCTTGTTGATATTGATCACGCTGCGACTCACATCCTCGTCATAGTTTTCCCAGCCCAGGTCACTGGTGCCAAACCATCGACAAACGGTTCCCCATACGCCACTCTGCCGACGGCGACGGGTGACGGTCTCCGTTCTTTCCTCCATAAGCGCACTCAGATTTATTTTTACCGCGAGCCGGGTCTGTAACTGGCTGACTGCCGGAAAACTGATTTTTACGGTAAAGCCCTCATCCTCCAGGCGGGCATTGATGCGACCGGCAATGTTTTCTGTGGCGTACAGGGCCGTGCCACGAAAACCTGTTTCAATCCCGCTGACGATTTTCTCCAGCTCAGGCCGGAACTGTGCTTCAGCCTCACGGTGCAGGCTGGTCACGGTCGATTCGATTTGCGTCATCAGTTCAAGGGCTGCCCTGCGATCACTGAATTTTATTTCGGGGCTGTCCGGATCAAAGTCCCGCATCCTGTCATGCTGATTTCCGGTTCCGAAAATATCGTGAAAGAAAGCGAATGCGTTTCTCTCCCGGGGCTGCGCTGAATTTTCTTCCTCCAGCATTTGCTGTTCTTTGCGTTTACCGCTTCTGAAATAGTCGTTCAGCTCCTCCTCCAGTGAGGCACAGACCTTCGTCAGTAATTCCCCGGTTTTGGTATTGATGTCCTCCATGGCCATTCTGACATCACCGGTCACCTGATTCTGACATTCCTCAATCTCCTGGATATCCGCCAGCAGGCTGGTAATATGCGCCTGTAGTGACTGAATGCTTTGCTGCAGCCCCTGATGACGTAATGACAGATATTCGCTGACATTTTCTGCATTCTGCATCAGTTTTGCGGCGGCAGAGTCAACCGCCAGTGCCGCCGCTCTGGAATGGGAGCTCTGTATGACTTCCGTTATCAGTTGATCGATCAGAGATATATTCCAGAGTTTTTCTGCCTTTTTATTTACCTTAGTGCTGTCTTTCCAGTCGTCCTCTTCCACCATAGGTCCGAAAGCTTCCCTGATAAAATCATCGACCCAGGCTTCATCAACCGGAAGCGCACCGTTTTTTCGTAACTCATGAAGCGCACGGTTAGCAAGGTACGCCTGACGTGATGAGCCGGGATAAACGCGGGAGGCGGGCAGCACATCGCTGTTCAGCATTGCTGGCACCTTCTGGCGTACGGCATCCGCACCATCACCATTGCGATCTTTTTCATCGAATTTATTGACCAGCACAAACAGACGACCGGCTGAGACGTCAGCAATGGCATTAAGCTCTTTACGAACCTCCTCATCGGCTTTCGAGTTCATCTGGGTGTAATCCATCACCGCCAGCACCGCAGAGGCTTTCTGTAGTTGATCCCGCATCATCATTTCCATCTGTGGTTGTCCGGCTTCATTAGGGCCGGGGGTATCCAGCAGTGTGAGTGTTCCCTGACATGCATCCATTCCCACCAGGTGGCTGAACGCCACGTCGATCACCGGTAGTTTCTGCACTTCTGCGTATTCGTCAAAAGGAAATTCAGTCCCCATTGCCGCAGCAAGACGAACCAGGTCATTTAACGATGCCAGTCCGGTAAAGATTTCGTCTTCCCCGTGGTATTCATTTTTAAGCCAGACATCATCCGCCAGAATATCCAGTAGTTCGCGGGTATCCCCGGTTTGCTGCAGGGACTGTGCGACTTGCTGCCCTGCCGGGGTGGCGAGTTTTTCCTGCAGTGTGATTAATAAATTGCGGACGGGCTGAATATGTTCCAGATGGAGGACCGGTTCCGTTTTTCCGGGAACGTGGCGGATCAATGTCGGTACCGAGGTCATGGGGCGGTTACGGTTGGGCAGAATTTCTTGCCCCACAATGGCGTTGATGGTGGTTGATTTGCCCGCCTTCATCGTGCCGACCACAGCCAGCACCATCTCCCTGCGGGCGGTTTTGATTTGTTCGCCCTCCAGCTCCTCAATTCTTTTCAGCGCTTTCCGTTTATCAAAAAGCAGCCCGTTTTCGTTCTTACTGTCAGATAACACATCCGGCTCATCAACCATTTGCCGGAGCAGATTGATATTCAGTTGCAAAAGCCGGTCGGCTTCATCACAAAGCAGGGCGATGTTCTTTTCGTGCATCATTCACCTTTATAAATTCAATAATTCAGAACTGCGGTGAACAGCAATGAGCGTCCTTTCCCATTACTGCATGAATTTTCCTGAAATCGTATTTCCGGGATACCGTATAATCAGAAAGTCATATTCAGCGTAGCCTGACCGTTATAGCCTTCAGCGCTGCTGCCGCTGACGCTGTGGGCATAACCGGCCTGAACGCCCAGGGTGATATTTTCCCGGATACGGGCTTCCAGTCCGGCCTGCAGGTCCAGTGACGTGCCATTCCGGGACGGTGAGAACGTCATGTTACTGCCGGCTGCGGCTGTCCCCATGCTCATGTCACCCCGGGAGCTGAAGGTGCGGATAACAGAAGGCTGTACCCACCAGTTCACCGGCAGTTCACTCACACTGTGTTTTGCACTGTCGCGCAGGGTGTCACGGGATGAGGTGCCTTCACCAAAGGTCATATCGTTGTGGCTGCCCAGACGGAAACCGGCACGCACATGTTGTGCACTGCCATGCCCGAACTTCACATAACCGGCGTTATCCTGGCCGTCATCCAGGGAGAGTCCCTGCCAGGTGTACTGCAGTTGTGGCTCCAGCATCAGATTGTCAGTGATACTGAAGGGCAGACCGGTTTCCAGTGAGCCCAGCCAGCCCCAGCCCCGGGCGCGGAAGTCGTTATTGTCCGATGACGCTTTCATGCTGTGACGGGTTCCCTGGGCCACAATGTCAGCCCACAGGCCGGAGGATGTGTGTACCAGATTCAGGTATCCGCCCAGACTGCCGGCATCATCCCGGACCGTGCCGGCGCGGGAGCCGTCATCATCCTTAACATCAACGGAAGAATGGCCTGCAGCACCATACACCCCTGTCGTCAGAGACATACCGGCAACCTCTGTTCTGAGCAGGTCACCCTCCAGACGGACGAAGCCATAGCTGCCGCTGCTTTCCGGCGTGGCTCCACGGGCAATACCGCCGTTGTTATCGTGACCGAGATGACCGCCCTGAATGCTGAGACGGACGCTGTTATTTTCACCGTTTACACCGGTCTGATGGCTGCGGGAGCCTGCCAGAATCCGGTCATAGTCCATTGCCTGTGTCAACATGGATGTATACAGGGGGACTTCAGCACGATAAGCATTTTCACTGCGCAGGTACCAGTCTTCATCGCTGTCACGGTTCAGGGTGTAGTTAAAGGCGCCGGCCTGAAGCGGGCGGCTCAGGGCAAACGCACCTTCTTCTGTGGTGGCACCATTCTGTGCATCCACAACCCGGATACCCTGTCCGGTGGTTGCCACCCCGAGGTTACTGTTTCCGACATTTGTGAACGCAAGCCAGGTTTTGCCGGTTGCCTGACCACCATTAATCACCAGCTGGTCAGAGGCATTGCTGCCATCAAGGCGAACACGCATATTGATGGTGCCGCCCTGGCCGGTGAGGTTCGTGGTGGTCAGTTTATGGAACGTTACCGGGGAGTTACTTTTTGCAACAGCACGGCTCAGCGCGGCATTCGGTGTCGTCTGATTATCAAAGCGAATCTCCCCTGCGTTAACAATATCGCCGGTACTGACCACATCACCATTCAGTACCATGCTGGCGCCTTTACTGAGCTGTGTTCTGCCACTCAGACTTCCCCCGGCAGCCAGCATCAGTGTTCCACGATGTCCGACAGTGGTGTTGCCAGCCTGTCCCCCGGCATTAACCGTAAAGCTGCCGCCATTTTCCAGCAGCAGGCCGCTGGCCTGACCGGATATGCCATCAATACTGAACTTACCGCTGGCATTGGTCCCCTCAACAGTGGCACCACTGTCTGCAATCAGGGCACCACCGGATGTTATGGTGACACTTGTCGCCTTACCGCCGGCAGACACTGCCAGGGTACCGCCGTCATCCACCAGGGTATTCTGTGCTGAATGGCTCTCCAGTACATCCAGACGACCGCCGGATTCCAGAACAACACCGTCAGCCTTACCGTTTTCCACCGTGAAATTCCCCAGACGGTTTGTGCCGATGACAGTTGCAGCAGTACTGGTAACCAGTGCACCGCCCGTGTTCTGGGTGACTGCAGTGGCTTCCCCGCCGGCATGTACCCTCAGTTCACCGTTCTGATTTATGGTGGTGTTACCGGCAGCGCCACCTGCCTTAACAACCTGCCAGCCCCCCTCGTTAATTACCGTGTTCAGCGCAAGTCCGTCCCTGTGCACATACTGGTAACCGCCATTCAGTGTGGTATTCAGGGCCCTTCCGTGTACCGACTGGTCACCACCTGCGTAAATGAGAGTGTCACGGGCTAGCCCGGAAAATAAGATAATCTGCCGTCCATTTTTGTTGATGGTGGTGGATTCTGCTGTTCCCTGGACCTTCTGACCCGTATACGAGTTGTCAGAATCCGGGCCGCCTTCTGCGCCGGTGTTGATGATGGTTCCTGTTGCCAGCCCGCCACTTTTAACGCTCTGGTAACCGTCGCGGTTGATAATTGTACCGGTGGCAACCCCGCCCTCATGCACCCACTGCTCGCCTCTGTTATTCAGTGTGGTGTTCACCGCCAGTCCGTTCAGGCTCTGTCCCCCGCCGTCACGAATAACCGTATCACTGGCTGTTCCCCCCTCCAGCACGACCTGACGACCATTTGTGGTGACAGTGGTGTTTCCGGCTATCCCGCCATTCTGTATCCATTGCCCACCGGTGTTTTCTTCACTGTCCGGCCCCAGTTCCAGCCCGGTACTGATGGTCATTCCGTTGGCCGTACCGAAGACAATCTGGTTGTCATGATTTGTCAGTGTTCCGTCGTTCACGGTTTCTCCCGCCTGTACAACCTTGTCAGCAGCCAGTGCCGGGACTGATGTGACAGCAGCAAGAGACAGCGCAACCGCCACACCGGCGCGTTTTCCCCGTGAGCGGGCCAGTTCGGAGGCCACCACCAGGGTGCCCGTAATGTGATTCCATACCAGCCTGTAGCTGGTGTTCAGATGTCGTTTCATCAGCTTTTCCTTACAGAGGGTGAATAAAAAAGCCGGTACCCACAAAAGTGGATACCGGCAGGTACAAAACAGAGTTATCGGGCACAGCGATACGTCCCGGGCGTAAACGCTCTCCCCCTTCATCAGACAGAGAAGTATCAGTCTGTTGTGTGCAATTCCGTTCTGCATGATGAAGAGATTCAGCTGCCTTTTCGCAGGCCATTAACCACTATAAACGATCGATAGAAACGATCGATACCTGTTTTATCGATCGTTTTATTCTATTAACAGTAGAGCAGTCACGCAAGAGAAACAGGAGGGGCATGAGGTGTTTGTATCATGTTTTCAGTTGGTTAACGCAATGTAATCAGACATTTCCCCTGGCAGACTGTTCAGAAGAAAATCCAGTTCCATACCGCGCGGGCAACAGAGACCACCGTGTCACGGACGGCACGCAGAACTGTGCGTGCAACAGAGGCAACACAGACGCTCTCCACCGTGTCAAATATCCGGTCCACCGCACCGGTAAACTGTTCACGGGCCTGCCCCCGGACAGATTCCGTGCACAGCTCGTCCTGCAGGCGGGTCATCAGGGGACTGGCGGCATGGTCGGGAAGCGCTGTCATGAGCGCACTGACCAGCGTATCCAGTTCCCAGCCGGTGCGGGCCGATACGGCAACAACCGGATGTACGGGCCGGAACAGCCGGAATACCGCATCTGTTTTTTCGCGAATGTTCTGTTCCTGTGCGGGAGAAGGCTGAATACCTGCCATATCCCATTCATGGCAGGGCTCTGTTTTGTCGGCCTGCGTCACCACAAACAGCACCTGCTGATGTCCCCGGTGCAGTATGTGTCGCCAGAAATACTCATCCACAGACAGGGCACGGTCATCGGCTTTAATCAGCCACAGTACCAAGTCCAGTTCAGGCAGAATGTCACGGTACAGGGCTTCATACTCTGCATCCCTGTCCCGGCTCTCGCCCACCCCGGGCAGGTCAGTGATAACCATGCTGTGACCATGGCCACTCAGACGGAAGCGCCGCACTTCCCGGGTGCCGGCGTGAACATCACTGACCGGGGTGACCTCCCCCTGAAACAGTGCATTACAGAGTGAGGATTTACCGGCCCCGCTTTTACCCATAATGCCAATCACGGGTTCGTGACTGGTGAGTTTGCGCAGATGTTCCAGGATGTGACGGGAAAGCGAGTAAGGCAGGGAGGAGAGCGGTTTTTCAATTGCCTCAATGGCATCAGACGGATTCATACATGTATTCCCGGTGAAAAAAGACAAAACCCCGCGCACCGGAAAGGTGGCGGGGGATTCACAACGATAATATCTGTCTGAGATTATTTAGGATGCAGGTATCTTCTGATAATCATACATCCCGAATTTTGTTCTTAATAGTTGAGTAGTGGTATTTGGTTTCCCTGAGAGAATATAAAGGTGAATCATGCTGCATTGAGTTTGATTCAATTTGTACTGAGACAAGTATCTTCATGATTATAATCAAAAGTTGGGTGGATTGGTCTGGCGCTCATCATTTTTTCGAATAAACTCACTAATTATTGCCCCCCCCCAAAGGAGATGATTTCATGTATAATTGTGGTGAATCATATTCAGAATACGACATATCATTATCTGACGATGAAAACTATGACGATGACTATTATCGTGAACGCCCGTGTCCGGGAGAAGTTTTCGGCTATGATAATACTGAGGATAATGATGAGGCGGCATCTGATTATGCATTAAAAATAAATGAAAACTCTGATTAATACGGGGGTAGCTGATAATAAGACAATCAATGACAGATATTAATGAATAAACATAATCAGGCGCTCAATACTTGGTTTAATCTGGGCGCCTGATTAAAACCTGAGGAAACATATAATAATTTTCATCAAAATAGTATTTATGTACTAACTAAGCTGGATTTGAACCTCTATTTCTGGGTATTTGTTATCACTTAATCCATTACTGCTCCTCCTTCAGCATATGTCGTATCCGTTGAAGGATTTACGCATATCGGTAACGTCGGCAACGAGCCAGATGCGGGTACCTGACGGGAGTGAGATCATCGTCCCCTCCCGGTCAGTTCACGGATCAACAGCGTGAGCAGCTCTGGCGATGGATTTTCCAGCGTCGTTTTATCGTAGTGGAATTCCACTTTACAGGAACTGGCACTGGCTGTGCTCTGTGAAGGAGTGGATAAAAGCAGGGGAAGAGTCGACATCGGTTCTTTCGGCTCATCAGGCGTTATCTCTACAGGTAATAATTCAACGCCAGTGTCAGAAGAGGTCGTTATTGGAAGACACCGCGAAACACGCCCTTCGTTCTGCCAGAGCCTGAGCCATTTGAAAATAACATTATCATTGACGCCATTTTCACGTGCAATCTGTGCAACACAAGCACCGGGTTGTGATGCCAGTTCAACCATACGAAGTTTGAATTCATTCGAATACTTTTTACGAGGTTCTTTTCGCCAGTCCTGTAATTCCATACTTAGATGTCCGTCTGTGTCAGATGGGCGTCTAAGTTACCAATTCTTGTCTAATGGCTACATATGGCGGTCGGTTTACGTTTACCTTTTAATGAAGAAAGGCTCTACAGTATTAAGCTGCTGTAGAGCTCATTCACCCATGCTCTAACTATATGTATTAAAGGATGCCTAACCTTTTTGTTTCATCGATCCACGGTCTGAATTCTTCCAGTAAATTATCATATAACTTTTCATCGCTAATCGAACCGAAATCATCCATGGCAAAGAAGTGGGTGTTATCAACCCGGCGGTCAGTAAAGTCATCCAGATTTTTGAGGATACCGTAGCTTGAACCACCCAGGCCGACAAACTTCCAGAAGATGGGGTAGTTGGCAGAACGCCGGATTGCATCTTTAATCGCCCGGGTCTTGCTGATCCCGCCATCGGTAATAAATACAACATATACCGGGATTTTCGAGTCCTTAAAGTAGTCGACTATTTCTTCCATCACAGGAGGCTCGTTGTTTGTCCCCCCAAGGCCCGGCAGGTTCTCCCAGGATGAACGCTTACCAGCCCCTCGAATCGACTGAATATACGTGTCCAGATTGTCCAGAGTGACGTTTGGATACTTCTTATGCTTCTCTCCAAATCCCCAGACATCCATTTCACCGTCGTCGTCGAACTGGGCGGCAAGAACGGCGATGCGGTCCAGCACAGACTGAACGTTACCCTTACTGAACTGGCCACTCATCGAGCCGGATGCGTCAAGTACGAACGCAACCGCAGCCTCAAGGGTGTCCAGTTTATTTTTAGTGAGACTGACCGAGGCTTTTTTAGCGAGGCTTACAAGGCGCGGAGATCGGGTTTCCAGTTTCTTTTCCAGACTGATACGAGCAGGCTTTGCTGGCTGCGGAGCTGGCTGTGCGACATCAACGCCATAGTTAATGGCCAAAGGCTCAAGTCCACCGTTGAAACCCTGCCCTAGCGCACGAAGCTTCCAGGCGCCATTGTGCCGATATACTTCACCCAGAATGATTGCTTTCTCACTGCGGCCCTGAGTCTCAGCCTGGAAATCAGCGATACCAGGAGCCTGAATGCTCAATAAACTGAGCCCACTGATGGTATCTTCACCATCAATAACAACGGTGATCGCAATTTTACTGACGTTCGCCGGAACACGATCCAGTGCTATCTCAATGCTGGCCTGCTGCGAACCGGTAACGAGCCTGACTGCCCCCTCAGGAGAAGACAAATTATTATAAAAGATAAAGTCAGAATCGCCACTGACCTTTCCCTGAGCATTAAGCATGAACAGGCAGGTATCGGGTTCGCCTTTAAAGCCGGATTTGGCAGGGTACTGAAGATTCAGCCTGATCGTAGATTGCTGAAGGGGTATGTTTTGTCCGGATTGTAAATTCATATTAACTCTCCTGATTTTTGATTATTATTAATGCGCAGCGTTTATATATGTTCCCTAGGCTTAGTTCTGGACGCTGGATATTCGGTGAGGCGTAAATATGGTATGACACCATTTTTCATAACGCTGAAGTTTCTATACCTGTTGAATTGGAATTTTCATTGACCGGGTATCTTATTTTCCAGGGCCCGTTCCTTCATAAGTCGCAAAAGTAACATATATCCGAAGGGCATGCTGTTGATATCAGACACGGAATACTGGCTTTAACCAGCAACCACAGATAAACCCGGGGCCTGCATAAAAGGTTCATGCCAGAATTAACATAGCTCTGCTTTCTGCCCCCCCCCTTTCCCATATTCACCCGTTGATAGCGGATCGATACCCAAAAAAAACCCCGGCATTGCCGGGGTCAGACTCAGCGTCTTTTAGACATTGACGCCGTGCTGGGAAGCAAGCGCTGACAGACCACCGGCAAAACCCTGGCCAACAGCTTTAAACTTCCACTCAGTACCATGGCGATACAGTTCACCGAAGACCATTGCGGTTTCGGTTGAGGCGTCTTCAGACAGATCGAAACGGGCAATTTCCGTCCCGTTGTCGTTGTTGTAAACGCGCATGAAGCTGTTGCTCACCATGCCGAAGTTTTGTTTACGCGCTTCTGCATCATAGATGGTAACAGCAAATACCAGTTTTTTGATGTCTGCTGAGACTTTGGTCAGATCGATTTTGACCTGCTCATCGTCGCCGTCGCCTTCACCGGTACGGTTGTCGCCCTGGTGCTCTACTGCGCCATCAGGGCTGGTTTTATTATTGAAGAAAATGAAATGGGCATCTGACAGTACTTTACCGTCTTCACCTACTGCGAATACGGAAGCGTCCAGATCAAAACCCTGACCATCGGTTACACGGGCATCCCAGCCCAGGCCAACCATAGCGACATTCATGGTTGGTGCTTCTTTGGTCAGAGATACGTTGCCGCCTTTTACGAGAGAAACTGCCATTTTTAGCTCCTGCAAACAGTTGAATGAGGCTGAATTAACAGCCCCAGATATGAAAAGTTACTTTTCGATCAGGACGCGTTAATGCCGTACTGAGCACATACAGATGCCAGACCACCAGCATAACCCTGGCCTACTGCGCGGAATTTCCACTCACCATTGTGGCGATACAGCTCGCCGAACAGCATGGCAGTCTCAGTGGACGCATCTTCGGTCAGATCGTAGCGAGCGACTTCAGTCTGGTTATCGTCATTAACCAGACGAATAAACGCACCGGATACCTGACCAAAGCTCTGGCGACGAGCCTGAGCATCGTGGATGGTCACAACGAAGATGATCTTGTCAACTTCAGACGGGACGGCGTCCAGTTTAATTTTCAGCGATTCATCATCACCATCGCCCTCACCGGTGCGGTTATCGCCGGTGTGCGTTACGGAACCGTCGGATGACGTCAGGTTGTTATAGAAGATGAAATCTGAATCGCCGCGCACTTTGCCGTTTGAGGCCAGCAGGAATGCTGAAGCATCCAGGTCAAAGTCCTGACCGTCTGTTGAACGCGCATCCCAGCCAAGGCCCACCAGGACATTTTTCATTGACGGAGCTGCTTTACTCAGGGAGACGTTCCCGCCTTTGGAAAGAGAAACACTCATAAAATAACCTCTTCGATTAGTAATTGTTCAGGTTAACACTTAAGGGGATTAACTCCCCTTTTCCTCAGATTCAGGTTTGCCCGGGAACATGACGCTTGCGAGAATGCCCAGCGCCAGTACACCCAGTACAACATACAGGCTGGTTGTTGCCGCGATGCTGTAACCATGATGCCAGATGTGATCGGTCGCATTCAGGCCGAGTTTTGCCGCGATGAAGAACAGCAGCACGATAACGGCCTTCTCCAGATGAACCAGGTACTGTTTCAGTGCCTCAAGGACAAAATACAGAGTACGCAGGCCCAGGATAGCAAACATCATGGCACTATAGACGATAAGCGGTTCACGACTGACGGCAATGATTGCCGGTACCGAGTCAAACGCGAACATTACGTCCGAGAGTTCAACCACAGCCACACACAGGAACAGCGGGGTCGCATACAGCGCCGCTTTTTTACCACGGCCAATGGTGACATCGCTGTTTTCTGGTTTCGCCAGTTCAGCATCCACTTCCTTCTGGTTAAGCAGGAAGGCATGCCCTCTGAGCTTCGGCCAGATAGGGAAGAAGCGTTTAACCATACGGTAAGCCAGATGCTGGGAGTAATCCTCAATTTCATCATCGTCATCACCGCTTTTAAGCATCATGACCGCCGTCCAGGCAACGATAATAGCGAAGACAACTTCAACGTACGGCCCCAGACTCAGCAGGCTCGTACCGATGGCGACAAAGATGCCCCTGAAGACGATGGCACCAATGATCCCCCAGTAGAGAACACGGTGGCGATAACGATCCGGAACGGCGAACCAGGAGAAGATTGCCATCATGACGAACAGGTTATCGACCGACAGCACTTTCTCCAGCGCATAACCCGTGACAAACAGACTGGCAACCTCAGCACCGTGGTGGATATAGAGGAAACCGGCAAATGCCATCGCAACCACAACCCAGAATACGGACCAGAGCGCAGCACTCTTCAGCGAGATTGGCTTGTCATCACGGTGCATAAACAGGTCAATAAAGATGGCACCGACTGAAAGCGCAATAAAAACAATGACCGTTTCAGTCGGGAAGCCGATGTGTGTGGAAACCATATTTTACCCTTAGGGATGTGGATCAGAGGCCAAATTCAGCCGGGTCGAAGCCCAACGCGATAGCGATCTCGCGGGAGGCCAGTTTCTCGTCCTGATCGAAGTTACCGTCACTTTTCGCAACGGCAATACCAACACGTAAGGCCAGCTGAGCGGCCTCAGGCTGATCTTTCAGCGCCAGGATGTATTTCATGGTTTCGCCCTTGCCAATTTCAACATCGAAATCGAAGCTTGAAACCAGTTTATTGAAGAACTCAATCACCTCATTGGTATCGAAGACCTTCAGCTCTTCTGAAGAGCGCAGAAAGCCCATCATTTTCTGCTTTTCTTCCGAACTTACGCCGTCACTCGATACGGCAATACGGGCACATACAGCAACGGTGCCCTGCATGAATTTTTTGTTTTTGAAACGGCCAACCTGGCGGGTCAGTTCGTCACGGCCTGAGTTAATGGCACCTTTAACTTTGTCGAAAAAGCTCATACCTGTTTCCTTTGTTGCTGTGTTATTTAGAACCGGCGCTCCAGCGAAATCCCCAGCCAAATGCCCGGTCCATTTCGTCCTGGCCTTTGAAGTACTGGTTAATTCGCTCGACTTTAATTGCGCCGTTTTCGTTTACGAGTCTGGCAATGGCGCACAATGTGCGACGGTTCTCACCTTCGGTCAGGCGGGTCTCAATGGGCGGTTGATCCGGCACATGAATGGTGACTACACCATCAGTCTTGTCCCAGCTGGGAACACCTTCATAAATAAAGGCGTAAATCAGCACTTCGCGGATATGCTTCCATTCACGTCCATTGATATGCAGCCACTCGCCGTCTGATACATCACCCGTCCGGTCATCGCCCTTGAGCTGAACATACGGTTCATCGCGATAATCACCGAATGCATTACCGAGCGCCTGAATGACCGATTTATACCCGTCCTGAAGCTCAACAAAGGCCCCCAGATCCAGGTCGATTCCTTTGGAGCCGAACATACCTGCAAAGCCTGATTTGCTACTGCCCCGGTGCCAGTTCAGGTTGATCCGGATTTCACCGAAGTTATCCCGTTTGGTCAGGCTGATTGCAGGCTTCTCTTTTGTCAGCGATACCTTGCTCAGGCTGATTTTTGTCTCAACTGGCGGAGGGGTTACAACCGGAGGAGTAGGGGCTGCGGGAACCGGTTCGTCGGCAATATTTACGCCGAAATGCTCTGCCAGCGGTTTAAGTCCACCGTTGAACCCCTGCGCAACGAAGCGGAATTTCCAGTCATTATTACGACGGTAAAATTCCCCCAGAATTAAGGCTGCTTCCTGACGGCCGCTCAGTTCGACACTGCCGCTAACCAGGCCGGTAGCCCCTTGCTCCACGTCGATGGAAAGATTACGAAGACCGGACACCGTCTGCCCACCGTCACAGGTCACGGTGAACGCAATTTTCTGGACATCAGGTTTCAGCCGGTTGAGCGCGACAGTAAAGGTTGAGTACTGGCCTTCACTGACCAGGCTGACGGTACCATCATCGTTACGTGGCTGACCATAAAACACCATGTCCGCATCACCCTGCACCTTCCCGTCGGCATACAGGCGAAACGCCGAAGCATCCACCTGGCCGCCCGAGGTGATCCGGACCCGCAACTCCTGGGCTGGAACGGGGGCATTGCCCCCCGGCGTCAGGTTCATTAGCGAATAACCGCTGAAACGATATCGGAGTGCATATCGTCAATTGTGCGGCCGCGACAGGCATGGCCAAGGGCGGTAAAGTCCCAGTTGCCGTTATTACGGCGCAGCGAAGAAATAACGATCCCGGTATGTGAGCCCTGCTCAGTCAGCTTGTAGCGAGCCAGCTCTTTGCCGGTTTGATCGACAACGCGGCAGAAAGCGTTTTCGACGTCATTGAACGACTGACCACGGAAGCTGTTTACCGTAAACGCCAGGTATTCAACGTTTGCAGGCAGGCGGGAGAGGTTGACCTTAATCACTTCATCGTCACCGTCACCCTCACCGGTCAGGTTATCGCCACTGTGCACAACAGCGCCGCAGGTGGATTTCAGTTTGCGGAACCAGATGGTGTCAATTGTTTTACCTGTGCTGTCCATTAATACACAGCCAGCATCGAGATCGATTGAGTCGTTGCCTCCAAACAATCCTCCAAGAAGACCTTTTTTCTTAACCGGATCCCAACCGAGACCGAAATGAAGCTGGCTTAATGCAGATGATTCTTTGCTGAGTGATACCGTCTGGTTCTTAACTAATGAAACCATGTTTTATTCCTTAAAATGGTAATGACCGAGACAATCAAAGGTATATTTAGTAACTGACGAAGAAAATCATATCATGATGAAGTTCTCTGACAAGGAAAATTTTTGTGGTTTTCTGTAAAAACACAAAAAGAAATCCTTTTCAGGGTGTTAGTTTTTCTATGTTTAATTTAAATATCAATGTGTTATCAGGAATCCAAAAAACACTGACGCACTCCATAACCACAGGAGTTATTAATCATATTATGATTGACATGTAGCTTAGACACTCATAGACTCACTTCTCAATCATAAATTTGCATGGCGTTCCGGATAATTAAAAAAAATGAACAAGAAAATTTGGTTTATGGAAGGTTTATCCTCCCAGCGAGATATTATTCAGGGGGTAAAATCATTTGCACAAAAAAATAATTTTGCCATTACCGTTTTTGCCTCCCACCGTAACGAAAGAAATGAAATCCTTTCCGTTGCCGATTATTCTTTGACTGAACCTGAAGATCCTCAAAAACGTCTTCAGTTTATCCAGGAAACCATTCAGACCTACGGCATCCACCATATTCATACTGGCCGTAACAGCCAGTGGTTTGAAGAACACCGTTCAGCCATTGAACCGACCGGTGCCACCCTTACTACCGGTGCAACGGGCGTCGACTGGTTAACTCTGGCTGACGAAAAAGTTACTTTTGCTCAGTTTATGGAGCAAAAGGGTCTCCCGGTCGTACCATCCTGGCGGGTGAATACGCTGGCAGAATTAAAGACACACCTCGCGGCCCCGCCGTTCACTGACAGCCCGGTATGCGTGAAGCCGGTGACGGGTATCTATGGCATGGGATTCTGGCGCTTTGATGACAGTGCTTCGCCTATGGTCGTCTTTAATCATCCCGAACATCGTCTGGTCAGTCCGCAACAGTATATTGCAGCAGCATCAGCTGCTGAGTCGTTTAAACCCCTTGTTTTGATGCCGTACCTGCCAGGCCCGGAATTTTCCGTCGATATCCTCGCGGATAAGGGCGAAATACTCGCAGCCGTGGGACGCCGTAAGGAAGGGGCTATCCAGTATCTGGTAAACGAAGGAAGCGCCTGGGAACTGGCGTGTGACTGCGCCCGTGTTATGAAGGCCGACGGGCTGGTGAATGTTCAGACGCGAAACGATGTGAATGGCAACCCGGTGCTGCTTGAAACCAACATGCGTCCGTCAGGGGGGGTGGGTTATACCCTTCACAGCGGTGTGAACCTTCCTGGGTTATTTGCTGCCTTTAAGCTCGGTCTGATGTCTGAAGATATGGTACGCCAGAGCGCTAAAAACACCTTTTCTCCGGTTGCGGTGAGATCCATTACGGATGTAATTGCATACCCGGAATCACTCTCTAACCTTCTGAATTAAGGCGTATTTATGTCTGATATCCTCGAAGATATGATTTATCGCCGTACCCTCTCATGCGGTACGATTCAGGTAACCCGTGACCAGGGTGAAGTTTCGCTCGATGACCTGTTTGACATCGCTGAAAGACGTAACCCGAAACGCGCCTTTCTGTTTGTCAGCAAAGTACTCGGCAGGCACATTCCCGTGCCACCCTCAGTCATGCGGCAGGCCTACAGACAGCTTGCCAGCCAGTTCCCCTCGACACTGACAGGACCCGTACTGTTTATCGGTATGGCTGAAACCGCCGTTGGGCTTGGGGCCGGTGTATTTGATGAAGTGCGCCACCAGCATCGTGAATCTGTCTATCTGACCTCTACCCGTCACCCGGTTGATGGCACGTTGCTTTGCGAGTTCAAGGAAGAACACAGCCACGCCACCGATCATCTGATCTATCTGCCAGATGATGAAGAGAAAAGACGTCGTGTTACCAACGCACGAACGCTGGTTTTGATTGATGACGAGGCAACCACCGGTAATACCTTTATTAACCTGCTTTCTGCCCTGCGTAATACCGGCAAGCTTCAACATATTGAACAGGTTATCGCCGTAACGCTGACCGACTGGAGTGGCAATGCCCTGTCGGAGCGCACCCCCTTGCCCGTCACTTCGGTTTCGCTTGTAAGCGGTCAGTGGGGATGGACCCCATTACCTGATGCACCTGTCCCGGACATGCCGAAAGTCAACGTAACTTCACGAGGAGAATGGGACATCCAGGGGAAACAGTCATGGGGCCGACTGGGGATGCTCGCACCTGCGGCCGATCTCGGCCATGAGGTCTCCGTCCACAAGGGGGAACGTATTCTGGTTCTCGGGACCGGGGAATTCGTCTGGGAGCCGTTCCTGCTTGCTGAACGGCTCGAAGCTGCCGGAGCACAGGCATTTTATGGATCGACCACCCGCTCCCCTGTCGCCGTTGGTTATGCCATTGAGTCCGCCATTTCCTTTACGGATAACTACGGGCTGGGCATCCCCAATTTTGTCTATAACGTCGCCCACCAGCAGTTTGACCGCATTCTTGTGTGTACTGAGACACCCGCAGAAAGTATTGACACGCAGCTTCTTAAAGCGCTGGCTGAGGTTGCGCCCGTCGTGGAGATTGTTACCTATGAATAAACCCGTTGTTCTGAGCGACCTTGACGACACGCTCTTTCAGACCCGTCGTAAAATGGTGGACGAGCTGGCCCTGGAGCCATTCCGTACCGGTGCCGTTGATCGCACCCTGAATCCACGAAGCTTTATGACGGAAGAACAGTCCATGTTGGTGGACTGGCTCCTGGAGCAGGCTGAACTCATACCCGTTACCGCACGGGGAACTGAAGAAATCAGCCGCGTACGGATCCCTTTCCACTCCTGGGCAATCACAACGCACGGGGCCGTCATTCTCACGCCTGAAGGCAAACCCGACGAGGAGTGGAAGGCCCATATGCTCGGCCAGCTGGCTCCCTACCAGGAAAAGCTGACATCGATGCAGCGTCTGATCACTGAAATGATGGACGCAAAAGGGATCAATGCCTGGGCAAGGCTGAACTTCGAATACGGTGAAACGGCGGTTTATATGGTGATGAAACACCGCGACAGCACCCGCCTTGACGAGCTCAATGCCATTGCAGATGAGATAGAAACGGTGTTTCCGACCGAGGGCTTCTACATCCACCGCAACAGTAATAACGTGGCCTGGCTTCCCACCCCGGTTGAGAAAGGGCTGGCAGTCAGCTGGCTGCTTGAAAAACTTCGGGCTGAACGAGGAGTTTTCCCCGTAATTGGTTTGGGCGACAGCCTGAGCGATCATCGTTTTATGAAACTGTGCAGCTGGTTTGGCATCCCGCGTCAGAGTCAGTTTGCAGATGCCATTTCACAGCGAATTTTTGGAGAAAATTAAAATGCAGCCACATGAAACATTTACCGGCTCATACCAGCCCGGTGACGTGGAATTTCTGCTAAAGCCGGTTGTCATTGAGATGACGCCGGTTGAGAAAAAAGAAGAACTGATTCAGTCCGGGAAGAAACATTATTCGGACATGCTCAGCCAGGAGCCAGCGCCTACACAATGGCATCTTGATTTGTTTCACCGGGCGCTGGATCGGGGCGCAGAGAGGCTTGCAAAAGAAGTCACACAGCTCGCTATTGCTCTGGCCGAACGCTTCGGTGATGAGCCCATTGTACTGGCCAGTCTTGTCAGGGCTGGCGTTCCGCTCGGCGTTATGCTGCACCAGGCCCTGCGTGACATGGGGAAAACCTCATGGCATTACGGTATCAGCATTATCCGGGATCGTGGAATTGACGGTGCAGCCCTCGACGTCATTGAAGAGCGGCATGGTACCAGCGGTATTGTCTTTGTTGACGGATGGACAGGTAAAGGCGCAATTACCGGAGAGCTTGTACGCGCACTGAAAGATCGCCCGGGCTATCCTGAGCAGCCGCGACTGGTTGTCCTGGCCGATCCCTGTGGCTGGGCCCGGGTTTCCGCCCCGGCGGGGGAACGCGATAA
>OAWT01000123.1_pt1 | contig 63449 bp, 39 predicted proteins | sample 1477031 | NCBI WGS metagenome assembly OAWT01 (sample SAMEA2580263, study PRJEB22360) | human gut metagenome | biome: human gut; feature: human-associated habitat; material: faeces | place: Denmark | collected 2008/2010
TCATGACGGTACCGTTTGCAACGTCATGACGGTACCGATTCAGCGCTATCGTCAACTTGTGGCGGTCTTTATTCGTTATTGAATAATTTCATTAAGATGCAGTTTCTATTTTTGCTATATTTAAGTTGTATACTTTATTGAGCTCTTCTACAAGTGTATTGTATGATGAGATAGCGTTTAATATTTCTGCATTGAATAGTTCATTATTCTCACGTTTCTGCTGTAAATTAACACACTCTTTCAATGTGTATAAAATAAAATTAATTCTATTGGTTGATACATGTATCTTATCGGGCAAAAGTGATTTCTCAAGATCTTTTATAGCATTGATTGCATAAAAGATAGACAGCATTAAATTATAGTCTGCTAATATTTTATCTTCGACTTTTTCCGTTATAAGTACATATGAAGACTGTACTAAATTACTTACCTCATAATCAAATTTGGCAGTTCGTTCTTTTTCTTCCTCGGTTCGATTCGTTGTACTAGTTTTAGTCTGCTTCAAATATGGAAGGATTTTATTCTTGTAGAAAGTTATTATACAACGTGATACGTTATAAATAAAAAAAATAAATTAATGCAGGTATTATAAGATAAAAAAGAATACGATATATTGGTCCTACTGGATTTATAAATTCCTCCTCTGTGACCTTGGAAAGTAATGCCGTACTTATACCACTAAAGACAGGTATGGCAAAATCATTTATTCTATCAAGGTTAGTTTTGTTGATTTGCCTTCTGTGCTTTAGTAGTTCCTTAAATATGTGATATCGAATATTTGTATTATTATTGTTCATAACTGATTTATGGGTTACAATTTTGATAATCCTGATCAAGAATATTCAGTAATCGCTCAGCATAAGAATTTGGGTTGTATTGGCCACGTTGATACCTGAGACATTTATAAAAATTACCTATTAAATAATCTCTGCATAGAATATTTTCCTGTTTTATTTTTTTACAATATTCTTGCTTGTTACTCTTGCATTCTAATGAACATTTTTGACTATTGTCAATAAGTGTTCGGACTGTTGAAAGGATTTCGTATGTTCTAACTGGAAATTTCATTGCATGATGTTTTCTGCAATGAGGTCTTGCCAATCTTTTGACCTGAGATTTAGTGATAATAATATTATAATTGTTTGCAGTACATTCTCTGACGTACCTGATTCCTAATTTATAATCAGTTGATTTTTTATCACCATAAAAGTTCCTTCCAAAATTTTTGCCTATAATTTTCAGAGCTTCAATATAATACTCATTCTCTTTGTAGTTAAAAAAATGTTTGTTATCAAGTGGTACTTTGCAAAACTTGAAACCTGGGATAAGTTCATATAGTTTTCTAAAAATCATATTATTTATATTTTATTTTCGCAAATTTATAATTTCCCTCCATGTTATACAAAAAAATATGTTTACAATTTGTTAACTGTATTATTTTTTTTCTGTAAAACCTTTTTTTAAGAGCATTTTATCGTTGTTTTTTCTTGTTGTACTGAGTATTTCCAGTTTAGTTCACATATATAGTATTTGTCTGGAGCCTGAGAAATAGGATGCAAATTTCATAGTTTGTGACAGATGCACCGAAGTTGATTGAGATCTGCTTTGTATTATATATGTTTACACTTCCCAGCAGGGCATTCACAACACGTCCAGCATAGAGTTTATTGTTATTATGGTGAACTTAATGTATTTTAATGTGGCTTATACATCTTCAGATTTTTCTGATTTGTAACAATTCAAATTTCTTGGGTGTGCAGCGGACGGCTTATTGCCAGAATATAGATTAGTTCAAATAGTTTGAAGAAAAATGAAAAAGTAACTTCATACGAATGAACATTCGGAATCATCGAATTATAAAAATAATTTTCTATAAAAAATATTTTTTATTAATTGAATTGTGTATCTTTGCATGTGAATCTGATTAATAAGTATATAAAGCGGAAATACTATGTGTATATCAAACAAGATCGGTCCACCGGTTGAAGGTGATGACTTCTTCGGAAGAGAAAAGGAAATTCAAAAGGCAAACAAACTGCTCGATAGTAGCCATTCTTTGCTGTTGTCAGCCCCCCGCCGCATTGGCAAGTCTTCATTGGCAAAACGTCTGATAGAAGAGAAAAAGAATCAGGGATGGAAATGTGTTTATATCGACTTGGAAGAAACAACGACAGAAGATGGTTTTCTTAACCTTGTTATTGAAGCCTTCTGCAAAAATGGTATTTGGAAACAGGTAGCTGAAGGAATGTCCAAAGGATTGGCTTCTGTACTGGAAAGCATCGAGAAGATTTCTCTCGGTCCAGTTCAATTTAATTTTGCAAAGAAAGAAGACCAGGAAGATTTGTATAAGAACCTAAAGGAGTTGATCAGACACGATGAAGACACATTTATTGTAGTCGATGAATTGACCCTTTTTCTGACAATTCTGAACAAGGGTGAGGACGGAGTTGAAAAAGTGGCCTTTATTCTCAACTGGCTTAGAAGTCTGCGACAGGTCAGTAGAACTAAAGTCCGTTGGCTGTTCTGTGGTTCTGTAGGTCTGAGGAATTTCACTTCTGCAATGAATTTGGGCTATACCGTCAATGACCTGACGGAATTCAGCCTTGACGAACTGAGCCGTGACGAGGCAGCAGGACTGCTTACCGAACTTTGTAAGTCTGAAAACATTGAAATGAGCGATGAGCTTGTTGAGTACACGCTGAACAAGTTGTATTGGAATATCCCTTATTTTATCCAGATTATCTTCTCCAATTTGGCAGAAGACTATGAGGGCAAGATAACTCAGGAGGACATAGACGCAGCCTACCGTAAGTTATGTTCAGAAAATTATCTGAGCACCTGGTCAGAGAGATTGGTCGAATATGGTGAATACGAGCTTCCTGCCCGACAGATTCTGAAGTTGCTTGCCACTCTGCCGGAGGGTATAGAACGGGAAGGTATGCTCAACAATTTGATGACCGGTCAGGACGCCTCAAAGATTGAGGCTGTTGATTATACTTTAAGCAAAGTTCTTGCCATGTTGGAGAATGACGGATACATTATGAAGAAAGACGCTTTGCGTATGTTCCGCTCACCGCTGTTGAGAGATTATTGGTTTGACAGATTTGTTCAGTGATTAAAAAGATGAATACAAGTGCCAGCATATTGCATCAGCCTCCTTTATCCCATAGCCAAGGGATAAAGGAAGATGCTGTTCTCATAAACAATGATATTTTCACGTCCATCTTCAACTATTTGTTAAAGGAGGACAGGGATAAGATCGCACAGCCCAATTTGATTATTGGTGAAGATGGGAGCGGAAAGACCTCATTGCTCAAAAGAATGTATTTCAGCATAGAGAATAGTGGCAAACAGCTTAAGCCTGTATTTATTGAGGGAAAAGAACTTTTCTCGACCGATGATATATGGAAGTTTTGTCCATTGCCGGATGATTCCTGTAGGACTGTTCTGTTGATTGACAATATCCAGTACTATTTCGAGAGGACTGATAATACCGAGCAGTATAATTTGAGGGGAAAGCTCAATAAAGCCGGTGCGCCCATTCTGATAGCGACATCCGACAAGGTGCTGCCGGCATTCACCGATTATGAGTCTGCTTTCTTCGAAGGATTGAAGATTTCTTATATACGCCCTCTTGCAGTTACTGATTACAGTATGTTCGTAGGGAACGAGACGGATATGGCACGTTTGGAAAATCTGATGTCTTACCTGCCTAAGACACCCCGTTCTGTACAGATAGCCGCAAAGATTATTGAAGATTCTGCAAGTCCGGAAACGGATATAATGCTTCTCATAGACTATTTCTCTTTCTATTATCAGGCAAAGTATGAGGGCTATGTAGTGCAGATTCAAAGGATTTTGTCGGCTATAGCAAGGGCTGAAGATGGAGTCAGTCTGCAGGAGATCCGTCAAATGACAGGTCAAGATAACGGGAAGATATCCCCATACCTCAAACTGATGGCTGACCGTAAGATTATAGATAAGACATCCAAAACCCAGCGGGGAGGTATATATACCATTGCAGACCCGCTGTTTAGATTATGGCTGAAAACTAATGCATAATTTCTTTTTTGGCGAATGAATGTGTTTTTTTACTCCCTTATCTTCATATTGGTTTCTTTATCTGAAACAGGTCATCCTGGTAGTTCTAATATTTGAATTACTGATGTAATACTGTTAGTTTTAGCTATTCTATGCCGTTCTCTAATTGTCATAAGAATAAATCAAGGAACTACTGCATATTGTATCGGCAGTTGGGGCGTAGGATGCGAAGCCGCCAATCTTGACAACTATGCGCTGGTTATATAGATGTGTTTGACACCAGTAGCATATTACGAATCCGCCATCGTCAGAGGCCAGCAGGCGGTTCTCTTCGTCCCAGCAGAGCTTGCGACCGGCTGCGGTGGAATCCAACGCGCCGTCCTGCTTGATGCGGCCTGTATTGACATAGACCAGATTGCCGTTGGTATCGTAAGTATAGGTATGGTTGTTGTCCACCTTTGCCACGGAGTCCGGTTAGTTTGATTATCGTTCATATTCAGTGGATTGGTACAAAGAGAATAACTCTTATAATGAAATTCTAGGATAAAAAAAGATGATATAACTGTCATATTACAGGTAAATTAAAAACATGTGAAATGTAGACAGATTGGTTAGTAAAACTGAGAGTGTAAAAAAACTGTGCTAAACTATAATTATGATAGTCTAATACATTTTTTTACACTCTCAAGTTTTAGTTAAAAACGAACCTATTAAACTTTGTATTAGCCATATAAGCCTTTACAAAATGCTCTGAAACAGGCCCGATTATTGAATCATTATTACAGCATTTCAATTTTTCACCAGATGATTTTATAACCCACCAATTATACGTTCTCCCTTCGCGTCTAATTATTATAGTTGAATCATTCCAATAAACTGCACGTACACTATCGATTACAGGGTCATGATCACTTGACAATTTACATTTTAAATAATGTGTAGCATAATAATCGTCAGGAGAATATATATAGTAGTCATCTACCAGTTTAATACTGGTTGGTGAACAACTTATAAGGAAAAAAAACAATATAAAATTAAAATATCTACCCATAAACAATATAAAATTAAAATATCTACCCATTTATTTTTCTGCTCTTTGTTTTAATTCTTGTAGGGTTACTACAAAATGGTAAAATTGTTTTGTTTCCCCCATGAATCTATTCTCTTTTCTAGAATGTCTATCTGTATTAGGCAAATGATATAAAAAAGAATATTCTGTTTTAGTATCATACACCGTAACATGTAGACCGTTCTTGGGATCTAATTCAAACATATAATTGGCAGTACCAACAAACTGAGATGCGGTAAATTTGCCATCTGCAACGAATTCTTGAACAAGTCCTGTATCACTTCCAATATACCCCAAGAGACCAAAATCGACTCTATATGATGTAGGCAAATTACTTCTTTTACCGCTTATATACTCTTTATATCCCTTATAGTAAGCTTTTAAAGCTACAGTTGTCATATTGGACTCTTTAAGAGATTGAGTAAAAGGATGTGAAGAGTTGAAATGTCTTGTTTCTGGACCTAATCCTGTAATAAATTCAGCAGTTAATGCTAATGATGTATTTTTAGGATCGCCTTTCTCAATCACACTATTCAAGCGATTAGCTACATATGCTTTAGCTATATTTGAAGCTTCTTTTATGGTATATATACAAATCCGTTCTATTGCTTTTGATACACTTTTTGAAATGTGTCCTTTTAGCTTATTTATGTAATCACCAAAAAAGACTTGTTTTCCATTAGGGTCAGTTAAAATCACAGGATTCTGATAACAATAACTATAAAAATTTAGATTATTATTATTGAAAAATCCTCCATTGTGCTCGCCTTCAATATAATTTTCCTCGTTGTGAGGATCGAAAGTTGACAATGGATCAACACTTATCCACAAACTCAGCCTCGGGTCATAGTATCTCGCACCATAGTAATACAGTCCCGTCTCCTCATCAAATTCCTTCGCGTTGAAGAGATAAGGCGTGTTCCAGATGTTGTTCCGCTCTTCAATGAACACTTCGCCGAACGGCACGTACTCTATGTGCTGTACCACCTCTCCGTCCAGGTTGGTAATGTAGCTGCTGCTGCCTAAATGGTCAGAGTGGTAGTAGAACTGCAGGTTCTCGTAGGCATCGCCTTCCTGGAAGTTGTCCTCCAATGCCTTTGCCATGGCACGAGTCTGGGCTGCTTCCATCGAGCCGTCGTCACAGCAGAATCCCTCGCCGTTTACATAGTCATTGTTGTCCGTTCCGTTATACGGCACATCAAAGGTAGCATAATTTTCTTTGATTGCCTCCTGTTGTGCCGAATATTTTCCGGCATAGTCCACAGATATGGCATCCGCCTCGCTTCCTGCACATTGTATGCGTCTCGGGTCCGAACCATAGGATGCGAAGTCACCGATCTTGGATACAATGCGCTGGCTGCCTATGTAGATGTGTTTGGTGTAGCGTCCGCCTTGGTTTGCCACGAGATAAGGGCTCACATAGAGTGAGAACTTGGCTGTGTTGGTACGTCCGCCGGCAAACTCTGAGTTCACATATACCTGCTCGCTCTCTCCGCTGGTCTTCACTGTGCGCTCGCCGTCAGCGTCATACCAGTAGTTGGTCACGAATCCGTCGTCATCAGAGGCCAGCAGACGGTTCTCCTCGTCCCATTTCAGTTTGCGCTCATGGGCTTTCTCGTCTGTCGTTCCGTCTTTCTTCGTGCGTCCCGTGTTGACGTAAACGAGGTTTCCGTTCGCGTCATACTCGTAGGCATGGCTGTTGCGGGTCTTCTGGTTCTCGTCCGGAGTGGCTTCCGTGCGATAGTTCACGTCACTGACGTTGTCAAGCTGGAATTTCTTTCCATCTTCCTGTCCGTAGGTGTACGTCAGGTCATAGCCCACGTTCAGTGTGCCTTCAAACTGCAGGTTGCTCTGCGTCAGGTGCTGGCTCTTCGAGGTGATGCGGTGCATGTTGTCGTAGCCCATTGCCAGTGTGTAGCTTGCCGTCTTGCTGTCTGCACCCGTGTAGGTTCCGGTTGCGCCTGTCAGACGATATAGTGCGTCGTAGGTGTAGCTGTGGCTCATCTGTCCGCCGGCCTTGCCGCTCTGTGGCAGGGCTGCTCCGTTTGCCACGCTCAGCACGTTGCTCACTGCGTCATACGTGTAGGCGTTGTCCATGATGGTATTGCCACCGGCATTCACTTTCAGGTTCTGCAGTCTGCGACGCTGTGGGTCGTAGGTGTAGAATGTCTCCGCTCCGTTGCAGTACTTCATGTACGTGCGCTGGCCGAATTTGTCATATCCTATGCGGTTCACATAGTCATATCCGTACGACTTGTATCCGTGTACGTTCGTAAGCTGTCCGCCCAAGTCATACGTGTAGGTCACTTTCTCTTCGTCCGGGTAGATCATCTCCAGCAGTCGGTTGTGGCTGTCGTAGGTCCACTGGGTCACGTAGGTGGCGATGGCCTGGTTAGGCACGATCATCGTGCGTCGGGTCTTGGTCACTTCGCCCATCTTGCCGTAGAAGTATTCTATGGCACCTGTTCCGTCCTCACGCAGCATCAGTCGTCCTATGCGGTTCTGTGAGGCGTTGCGTCCGCCGTAGTAGTACTTCACGTTGTTCTCCGGATGGTCGGGATAGTTGATGCCCGTCAGTCGGTTGTAGTCGTAGTCATAGGTAATTGATTTTCCTTCGCCTGCGAGGTTGGCTGTCTGCTTGCTTGTTACGTTGCCCAGTGCATCGTAGGTGAATGTGGTCTTGCCGCTGGCCGGGTGGTTCACTTCCGTGCGGCGGTCGCCCATGTCATACGTCGAGGTCGTCACGTTGCCGTCCGCATCTGTTACACGTACAAGTCGCTGGATGCCGTCGTATTCGAATGTAGTGGCGATGGCTCCGTCCGGACCGCTTTCCTGTATGCTCTTCAGCGTCTTTCCGCTGCCGCTCGTATGGGTGGTCTGCACATTGCTCAGTGCGTCTTCCACGCTTGTCACCAGTGCATGGCTGCTTCTTTCCAGACTGTATGTGGTCTTTGTCTCTGCATTGTCCGGCAGAGTTACCTTGATGGCACGGTCGAGCACGTCATAGGCTGTGATAGTCGGGGTCACGTTGTCAAAGGATTTGTTGAAGGCAGCTTTGTTTCCCAGTGGCTCCGTGGTCGGATAGTAGGTCTTCGCTACGCGTCCGAATGCGTCATACACGTTCCGTCCGCTTACTATCATCACGTTCTCGGCGCTTGATGCGCTGCCGTTCGCCACATCGGTCACTGTGCCGTCCTTCTTCACTTGTACCGCACGCCCGAATCCGTCAACGAATGTCACTGTTTCTATGTCGTCTTCCGGATGCTGTATGTCATAGTGCTTCGTCACAGCGTATGCCGGGGCAGTGATGCCGTTTTCATTGAAGGTGGCTTTGGGCTGGTATTCAAATGCGATGATATAAGGCACACCTGTGGCCAGTTCGTTCGGTCCGCGTACGCCGGTAATACGGCCCAGATTATCGATGTCGGTTTCGTAATAGAAATTGTTCAAGTCGCGGCGTTCCAGGGCGATACCGTAGCGGTAGTCGAAGTTGCCCGCTTCACTTCTGTAGCCGAACGCATCCTCTACACGTTCCACGTACATGTTCATTTCCGGTTCATAGCGGTACTTGTACCACATGCGCTGTCCTTCGGCGTTCTCCGGCAGGGTCTTCTGCGTGATGTTTCCGTATGCGTCATATTTGTAGTCGGTCACGGCTGTTCCGTTACCCAGCTGCTGCGTTATCTGCGTCAGGTGGTTCGGATAGTTCGTATTATAGGTGGCCGATACATTGTGATATACCGTTCCGTCTCCGCCGGTTACGGTCACGTTCACGGGCAGACCGAGGATGTTCTTGGCACTGTTGGAGGTGTACTGGATGGCAGTCTGGTAGTCGAAGCTGCCGTTTCCGTCCTCACCGAGTGTGCCTTTGTCGCTGTACTTGTACGATTTCAGCTCGCCGTGGTGGCCGGTCAGGTAGTATTCGTTCCATGCTTCCGAAGTGATCATGCCATCAGCTGTACCTTCATACTGCAGGTTGGCCGTGTAGCGCAGCGGTACGAACGCCGATGCACGGTCGCTGCACAGGTTGCTCTGTGCCGTAAAGGTGTAGTTGTCACCGTTGGCTGTCAGATAGTAGCCGTCGTATTCGTTCTTGGTTTCAGTGTACTTGTTGCCTGCTGCATCCTGCACGGAAGTATTGGTCAGGTTGCCCTGTACATAATAGTTGGCCACGTCGTATTCTTCCACGGCCTGACGGTACAGCGCATTGCCCTGTTCCGTGTCGAGGTTCTTGGTTATTACTTCACCGAATCCGAGGAACTCACGTTCATGGCGGTCACGCCGACCGTTGCGGTATTCGAATGCGGTGGTCATTGTCGGTCCGTCATCGCGGATACCGTCGTCCACTGTCAGTTCCGACATTACCCATTTACCGCCCGGCAGTCCGTAGGTCGGGTCTGTATGTTCATAGTCGAGGGTAAAGGTTCCTCCCAGTGAATTCACTACCGACTTCAGCATGTTCGTGCGCCCGATGGCCGAACGGGTCACCTTCAGTTCGCTTTCCTTGTCAGATTCCACGATGTCGAGGTATCCGTCGCCGTCTACATCCTGTAGGGCATATCTGGGCCTGTTTATGCTGTGTCCGGTTGATCCGCCAGGATTGGTGGATATTTTGATTTGCAGTACTGGGATGTTGATGGATACGGTGAAGGCAGCGTTTACGGATTCTGAAGTCGAAGCCGACTCGTTCAATGAAGTCACACCGTTCCACGTCATCTGTTCTCCGAATCCGTTTCCGGTATTTAGAGCAACAGTGACACTTCCGTCATTTTTCCATACTTTGTCAGGCAGCCCGTCACCGTTGATGTCCATAAGATTGAACTCTTCGGCACTCTCGGAAGTGACGATACCGAAACCGGCCATGAAACTGCCGGAAGCCTTGTTGATAGATACTCCGCCTATATTACCACTGGCTCCAGCATCGTATGAGAGGCTGGAACCGCCTTGTATGCGGTCAAGTCCCCAGTCGATAGGGGCAGAGAATGAATACCCGTAGTTCAGGCGCACTTTCTTGTCGGACAGTATTTTGTCAGGCAGTCCGTCGCCGTTGATATCAATAAATGTTTCCACAGCTTCGTCAGTGTTCTTTGGCGCACTGCTGGAGATGGAGAATTGTGCTAGCCATGATGTCATGGCCATATCTATGGCGTTTTTTCCATATTTTATTGTATTGGCGATATTTGATACAGATGCTACAGGATTTCCGCCGTAGCCCCAGGCATCGGATTCATTATTGGTAGTAATAGTGCCTATTCCTCCTAGCTTTTCTCCACTGAGTCCCCCCAAAGTATTGGTGTACTGAATGGTTCCTCCGGCCACTACGTCAGGATATCCGTCGCCATTCATGTCCATCATGGTCACTTCTGTAGTTGCATTTCCGTTAGCGTCATTGTGAGTGATTCCTAAAGCTCCACTTTGTACTACGTTACTTTTGTTGGACATCACCTGTGTGACGGCTGCCGCACCCGTACCTTGCAGGCAGTCTCCAGACAGATCGGCAATATCTACAGCGTTGTCCAGAGGATTTGTGACGATTACATCTTGGTCGCCTAGACGTGCAGTTCCAGCTTCGTATGCCGTCAGATATATTTCCTGACGTTGTCCTATCCAGCGATCAAGAGTGGTTTGGTCCGTGCCGATAGGAGTGAATGCCATGGTAAGCGGGTCTATTTCCTCGTCCTCACTCTCAGGCAGTTTCAGAAGCGATTCGTCTATTGGTTTGCCAAAACGTCCTTCCGAAGCGTTATAGGCGAATCCGCCCCATCCACGGTACAGAATTCCGAATCCGTTATTTTCTTTTGCTGTATAAAATCCAGCGCTTATAGATGAAGTCAGTCTAAAGGTTGGAGGTGTGATTGGTATGGCCGTAGCTGATGCGGTCACTGATTCCTTTAAACCTGTTTCTGAAATTTTTACTTTTGATTTTGTAATTAGATTTTCATCAATTTCTTTTTCATAAAAATAATCATACCATATTTTTTCATTCGGTTTAACGAGTATTAATAACGAATCCTTGGGAACAATGCCGTTTATAACAGAAATGTTCATTTTCCCCACTAACCTAGTGGCAGTTTTGGCTGTAAGGGTAATATTACCGTTAAAGTTTTCTGGCAATTCAAGATCTGGTGCTATAGAAAGTATTTTTAAATCTATTTTCAATGAGTCAGCTATATGACCTATGACTATTTTTTTACGATCACCTGTTTCTGACCCTGTGTCAGTAACAGGAATGGATGGTTTGGGATTAAAATTACTGAATAATCCAGTATTATATGGAATACCTTCTTTGAGCATATTTGCGAATGTCTTATAATTGACAGGAACCAAAATGGTTCTTTCCACATTGGCAGTGTCTGTATAGGTGACAGATGGGGTCCATTTGATTTTTGTCCATTCTACGTTGGACGTTGACGTGATTCTGAACTGGAAGTTTGTCAGTTTGTCTGTATTGGCTATGCTTGCTTCTAGTTCTGCATTGTCTACGGTCTCTTCTGCGTCATACGTCTTGCTGTACACTTGTTTCTCCATGTAGTTCGGGTTGTCGTTTCCGTTTGCATCTTTCGGGTTGTTCGAACCTATTATGCGGAGAGTCACGTCATCTGTGGTGACGGGTTTTGAGAATGTTCCTTTCAGTGTGAACGAAGGACCTCCTTCAAGCTGCGTCAGCGTATTTACATCATATATTGCACCTTCCTCTGGCTTGTAGACGGTTGTGGAATAGCCGTTGGGAAGTATTTCGGATATATCGAGGTAGGTGATGTTCGGTGACCATTCCACATTGTCAAAGGCACCGTTGCTTGTTTCCTCATTTCCAGATTGTACGCGGAAATAGATGCGGTCGCCTTTTTTGACGGAAAGGTTTGTGACCGAAGCCTCGTATGCGGTTCCGTCACCTTTTTCTATATTCTTGTTCCAGCATTCTGTTCCTCCTTTCTGGATGGCCACGCGTACACCGTCGGCTTTCGAATACGCATCAGTATCATAGTCTCCCGTAGGGACAATCAGTCTTACCGTTCCGGACACGTTTACCTTTCCTGCTTTCGGGGCCTGCCATACCCTCACGATGTCCTGCATTGGTGATGCCGCAATGGCTTCCTGCTGTTCTTCGGGGCTTATGGTTATGACGGACGCGTCTATCTTTCCGCTGTAGATGATGGGGCTTGGCGTGTCGGCGCTGCTTTCCGTAAATGTTGGTATTGCATTGCCTCCCGAGTCGAACTCTATGTGGTTGAAGTATACTTTCCCATTGGAAACCAGATCGATGAGCCCGTCACCATTAATATCGCTGAAATATTCAGTGGTCTGTGTTTTGGTTTTCACCACGTCGGTACCTACCTCGGCTGTGATGTCCATCCATCCTACGGTAGCTTTGGCTCCTCCTGTATTGGTTGAGCTCTTTACTGTTGAGAAGCTGGAGATACCGTTCACTTTGATGGGGTCTCCATAAGTTATGTTTCTGTTGCCGCTTTCTCTTAGTTGGGGCCTGTAATATAGGGCTCCTCCTTGGCGGTATACCTTGTCGGGAAGCGCGTCACCATTAAGGTCGACTAATGTGGACAGTCCCTTGCTGTTGTCTGTCGAGTGGCTGTATGAGCCTCCTACGGTATTTCCCTTCCATGGACTTCCGTCGAAGACACCCACACCCGCATAGAATGATATGCTTGTCGATGTCGCGGTTGTACCTCCGAGGGCGGTCGGTTTGTCGCTGAATCGGCCGGTTACCTGCAGAGGGTTCACAAATCCTGCATCCAGACCGTCGTCATGTAGGTTCCATGTCTCGCTGCTGCTTTGGAACGGTACATAGCCGTTGCCTGACTGTACGTCGTCATAATAGTCAAATGTCTGGAAGGCTACTTCCTGATTGTCGGAGTCAAACTGCCTCACGCTTTCCAGAACCTCCTTGAAGAAGGCACCATCCTTGTAGGTGAAGGCATAGCTTCTCAGCTCCTCTCCGAGGAAGTTTACAGTGACTTTCTCCAGCAGGCGGTTGGATGAGGTAAGGAATCCGTAACGTGCATTGTTCGATTTCAGTTGTTTTACCTTGTTTCCCTCAAATACGATAACCGTATGCGGTTCCTGTCCGGCGTTACCGGCATGTACTTCTTTCAGGTAGATGGCCTTTGCCTTCAGGCCTCCACGTACATCCTCGTCGGCCGTTTCATATACATATTCTATATAGTCACCGTGGGTTTCTTCCACACGTGCGAGTTTCCATTCGGAAATCACTTCCCGGGTTGCGCCGGTAGCGTCCGTTATAGTGCCTTTCAGCACGGCGCCCTCGCCTCCATAGGTGTATTTCACTCCCTGTTTGTCGGTCACTTCCCAGTAGTACTCCGTTGGCGAGTTTCCCTTGCGGATGATACGGGCGAAGTCGCCGCCCTGTCGGGTATAGAACTGCCGGTCGGCCTTTCGGCTCATCTTTTCGCCGCGGTGGGCCACACCCATGGTTCCGTTGTCATCCATGGTGGAGAGCATGGCTCCCGACAGCAGGTAGGTTTCCGTTTCCTTTTCCGTGTCGTAGCGTGGTACACCCCAGCGTGTGTCCAGTGTGATGGACGGTACCGGCATGTTCCAGCCTTCTCCCAGCCAGCCGCTGCCGCCCTCGCTGCTGTACTGGATACCGAGCGAAGGTGTCATGCCGTTTCGGACAGGAGGCATCTCAAAGGCATACTGCAGGTTGGCGGTTCCCCGGCTGTTGGCTGCCGGAGGTGCTATCACGTTGATTTTCGAAGTCGGATCAGCCGCCTTGATGTCGTTCATCATCGTAGGGGCAAACCCTTCAGTCTCCGGAGACTCGGGTGCCTGGATGACACCGTTTATCATGTCCGTGAAGTGGGTTGTCCTTGATACCACACAGGCAGCTTCCTTATCTACTTCCACTCTTTCCAGAGCTACCCAGTGACGGGTATCGGTATCAAAATAGTAGGTTCTGATATCATCTTCGGTATATCCGCTAGGTATTCTTGTCCGGTCGTATTTCAGTTTTACCGTAGCGCCTTCTCCTGCGAAATGGTCACCATGAGGCAGGAAACGGTAGCCTTCACTTTCAGCAGTGACATTTGTCATGCCGAAGTCCAGAGCCGGTACATCTATGTCACGCAATGAGTTGACCGACAGTCTTCTGTCACCCAATAATATATCTTTTCCTACAACCAGCTTTCCTCCGCTGATGCTGATGCTGTCTGCGGTTTCCTTGTTGAAAAGCTTAGCTACAGGTCTTGATGTATATGCTGTATATTTGCGGCTGAAATCAGCTTTTCCTCCGTCGCTTACAGCAAATGTTCTGGTAGCTATGCTTCCGTCGGCTTTTGACGCTGTAATGGTTACCTTTCCGGAACTGGCGGTAATCATACCTTCAAATTCACCGTCGGTCAGATTAAGCGGTTCGCTTCCGGCTTTCACGGCATGGATGCCTTTGCCTGTAAAACCGTGGATATATGTTTTTCCCTCATAGGCTACAGGCATGAGCGCAAGCGATATGCTCTCATCATTTCCATCTGCTGTTTCTATTCGCAAATTGCGTACGGAATATGCGGGCATTCCTTCCACGGCTGTGAACAGAATGCGGTTGGTGCCTTTATGTAACCATGAAGGATTGATTTCTTCGCGGACTGTAGTCCAGTCTTTGTTTACAACAGCATGGTAACCGCCTGTAGCGGGCCGGTCATTGATACTCTTGCTTACGCCGTTTCCGGAGCTGATACCATACAGGTCGTATGCCAGCCATACCCGTTTGTTGCCTGCAATATTTTCAGCCAGTTCTATTTCAAATAGGTTGTCCTCAGGATTGTCCGAAGCTTTTCCTTCCGGTATTCCTATATGGCCTATACTTTGCTCCGAGGTTATTACCAGCATTGGAGTTGATGCTGGAGTTTCGGATTTCTCCGGGTCGGAAGATGGCGAACCTGCGGTTATGTCGCCATGTTTTTCAGACACCTGGTCATTTTGCTCAGCAACGGGTGCCGTTGGCTGATATCCTTTTTCGGACACAGTATCAGGAGAGTGGTCCGAAAAATGCCGTGATGTGGCAAAGCCGGCGACAGCCAGTACCAGGGCTGCCGTGGCAATTATATGTGATCTTCTCATAATATTGTTGCTTTAGTCGTTATTTTACAATAATTTTTCTTGTAAACTCTTTGCCGTCTGCTGTAAGGACTTTGATGATATAGACACCTGGACCAGGCACCCTGAATTCTGTATTTTTCACGGATTCACCTTCCATGTCCTTATTTTCTATCATTCTGCCCGATGCATCAAAGACAATCAGTGTTGCTGATGACGTTATGTCACGCTCCAGTACCGCATCATAAATTCGTGTGGCATTACCTTTTTCATTGACAATGAGGGCACTTTGGTAAATGTTGGCTTTGTTCTCATTCTGTATCTCGATGTTCTTCCTTTCCCTCTTTTCCTCCGTACCGTTAGGGAGTGTATCGTCACATTCGCTGCCCACATGTACGGTCAGATTTACGGTATTCGACTTTGGCGTTTCTATTTGTACGCTTCCGGAAGTTGCAAATGATTCAACCGGCTTGCCGTTTACCGTAAGATTGGTAATGTGTGTTTCTCCGGTTCCGTATTTGATGCAGAAACGCCATGCCCGGATTGACCAGACCGTTTCACGATGGAATACCACACCGTTCACACGGTAAACCACTTGCATACTGCCCACCGAAACGCTCAGTACATCACCCTCTTTTATCGTTGCATACTGTGTTATGCTGGTATAACCGTCGTATATGATATGTGCTCTGTTGCCGCGTACATCAAAACCGTATTGCGTGATTTCGTCGGTAAGAGCTGGCTCAAGTCCCACACGATAGTTGGAGTTGGTTTCTGCTACTGTCCATGTAATTTCACCGGACAGATAGGTATGTGTATCGTGCGAATAGCTGGTGTATAGCGCATTTCCGCTGCCGTAGATATCATTCCCACCTCCTTGTGTGACGGAAAGCGTATAAGTTCCCGGGGCAAGGCTGTCAATCCGGTGTGTGTCACCTATAAATGTTCCGCTTGCTATCGTGGTACCGTGTTCCATTCCTGCCACAGTATCTACCGACAAGATATAGTTATACACAGGGGTGCCTATATTTACTCCGATTTCTATCGAACCGTCATTCAGCGGCACTCCGTTTTCACAGCTGGAAGGGGTTGGTTCCGCCTCAATATCCAGACCATCATAATAGGCAAAGGTGAACATGTCACTGCCGCTGCCGTCAGCATCCCAGAATATATTATGGAATATGGTCTTTCCTCTGGCTATGTCAGGTTTTGAACATCTCACTACTATCATGTTCTCTGGATCGAACGTTCCTTCTCCGCTAGGATCTATGAGCATGACAGTGCGCTTACGGCAGTAGTCGGCAAATTCACTTCCGGCTGTCAGATTATAACTGAGCTCTGCCTGGTTTCCGGTATCGCCGATACCTCCTGTACGTAGAGAGATAATAGACAGGGGGACTTCAGCCGATTGCGTCCGGATTATTCCGTTTGATGTTCCCGTAGTATCAGGTGCTGCCATAGTGTAGTTGGCGCTGCCCGAGCCGTCTATGCGGAGAAACAGATAGCCGTTTTCACGATGGATCGAAAGCATTCTTCCGCTGACTCCGGTTGCCACAGTGCCGGAAGATACCTGCCCGTTATTGATGGTATATACAGAACCGTTATTGCCGATTCTGAATCCATAGACACATTCATTGCCACCGGCAGTAAAACCGATATCAAAGGTCGGATGTGTTGTCGGGCATCTGAACTCTATTGCTCCTCCTCCTGTTGGCATAGCTGGGGTTATGGCGTATGCTCCTGCTGTTGCAGTTGTCTGGGTAATATCGTCCAGGAATCCTTCGCTCGTTACATCAAGTCCGTTTCCGGTCCATCTGGTCATGAGGCTGTCTGCGCTTGCCGGCATATTGCTTTTTACTAGCCAGGTGCGGTTCATGATATGCCACAGCGTGTCATTCGGTGCGGTATAGGTTGATGTCAGGGCATCATCGTCTCCCCAGAATACATAGCTGTTATCCGGCATCGTATTGCCATATTCTCGTCCCATAACCAGTAGGTGCGCAGCTGAAGGGAGATTGTATGAATTGGACTGATAATAACTGTCGTTCTCTTTTAATGACGAGTAGACAGGGGCTTCTTCGTAAGAGGTGGAAGATAGCGGCTGCATGAGTTCTCCATTCACATCCTGGCCAAAGGCTGCCACTCTGTTATGATACGGCCGGTATTCGTCTCTGTCCCATATCAGGTTCCCTTCACTGTCGAGATATGATCCGTTTAATGTTATACCGTATTTTACAGCCAGATAACTTTCCACTTTTCTCCTTTCTATGGGAGTGAGATATCGGCTGTAAACAATATATTCTGGTGTGTAGCCGTCAAATTTCTCATTTCCGAAGGATGATACGTCAAAAGAAGTGCTGTAATCGGTATCTGTTGATGAATATGCACTGCCAAAAGATATGGCGGTTTGGCTGTCTTCTCCCCACAGATTGAAGTTCGGTCTGTCGGCTTTCAGGTAAGTCGCAATACGGGGTGATTGTTCCTTGAACTCATCTTCAGACAGCGAATCGGAAGACGAATATACCAGATCCTCTCCGTTTTCACTTCCGTAGTCAAGCGGATCAGTTCCTTGTGCGCGGACTGCTTTATCTTTCGTAAATACGGTACCGGAGCCTTTGCGGCCGTTGATGGCATATAATACCATGTCTTTATTGCTGCTTGTCGATAAAGGAGCAAATACTCCGAAAACGGTCGCTTGTGACAGGTTGGAATACTTCAGATGGGCAGACTTACCGAACGAACCCTCTGATAGGTTGAATGCTGGATGAAAGTTGATAGCATGCAATGTGGCACGTGACTGTGTAAATTCTGTAAGTACTGAACTGCCAAGCCTGCGTTGGTTAAGTCTTACGGAATCGCCGGAATGATCCAGCCAGTGATAGTACCCTTGCAAGTTGGATGTCACCGGTGATGCCTTGAACCAAAGCTCGGTTCCATTTACACCACCAGGCGATTGTGCATGTGCATGCAACGCTCCAATTCCTAATAGAATTAGTAAAGTCTTTTTCATGGGTAAAGTTTTTGTTGTGTAATTGTAAAAGGTATTGTAGAAAAGCAAAGTTTCAAATCATTTCAGACTTGAACTCATCGAGAGGATGCCTCCTTCAGTGCTTGTTCGCAATGAGGCTGATGGACTATACATACTTTCTTTCTAATAGGGGATAATATGCCGGCTATATCGAGTGTCCGGCTGACAATATATTGTTGACTCTCCCCTAACCCCGTCTAAATGTATATATAATATTTTTATGACAAAATATTTTGACGTTAAATTTTATTGATTTATAATTTTTTAATATTAAGTTTTTATTCTATAAATTCTGAAAAGTATTGTTATATCGCATGGGGGATGGCCGTATTGCTCGTTAAAAAAAATAAGAGCCCACTTTTAAGGAGGGCTCTTGAAAAAAAGTGAAAATTGCATATTACATTTTTCTGTCACGTAAATAATCATTCAGATCCTTATATTCAACATATCTTGATGATTCATCGCAGATACGTTCTGCATAAATTCCTGAGATTGTTTCTACAGTCTTTTTTCCTGCCATGTCGTTGTCAAGATAGCAATGCATTTGTTGATAGTCGTTTATGGCTTCCAGAGTTTTTTTCAGGTTGTTGACCGAATTCATGATGAGGTAATCAGAGGGATGGTCAATGCAGACATTTTTGTTGTCGGACTGTTTCAGTGTCAGATAGGAAAGAAAATCCATGAAACCCTCGAATATGCAAACATGACATTGTATTTCTTCATGCCGGTGTCTGATGATAGATATATCTTTGGTTTTGATGCATCCTTTGTAATATGGATTCCGGATTTCAAATCCTTCTGACTGGTTTCTGAAGCCAAGGGCAAAATATTTTCGCCCTCTCAGTTCATAGTGTATCTCCTTGCAGAACATTTTTGCTACATCTGTATTTATAAAGCGGGTCCTAAGATAGGAAAGCAAGGCATGATTCTTGAGTGGAAGTACAATCAGATTGCTGATTTCCGGTTCTATCGGCTGTGATACTGGACTAGGCAAACGGATGTGTGGTATGATAGCTCCTTTTACATGTTGCTCTATGTTGGCCAGCACCTCACTCACACTGTTTGTCTGGTACAGATGCTTTCCCAGTTCCACCAGGTCACCGCCGGTTGCCGCTCCGAAATCGTACCATTCATTGAGCCGGCTGTTTACCTTGAATGAAGGTGTCTGTTCTTGCCTGAACGGAGACCGGTACCAGTACTGTCCGGATTTTACACATTGTGCATGATACCCAAGCGATGCCAGGTAGTCCACGATGCATAATCGTTTTGCTTCTGCTATGGTCATATTGTTTATCTGTTTTACTTTTTGGTTTAGTTTGGTTTATTCCCTTTATATATAGATACTAAATTAAACTGAATTATATAGAGAACCGGCCGCTGTCATTCTTCATCAAAAAGCATGGCTTCGGCTTTGCTCATGTCATAATAGAAAAGTTTGTCTCGTTTTATAATCAGTTTCAGGTTGTCTGTCAGGTATTGCAATAATTTGACCATGACATTGCGTCCGCGTTTGAAGCCGATGCCTTCATAGGAGACCATCAAAGCCTGCAGCATGTTTTCAAATCCTTTGATAGGTTTGTCATTGAAGGCAGCTGACAGGGCTTCCCGGTGTTGCTCAATGCTGAGTTCGGTATAACTCGACCTTTGTCTGGGTTTCGGCTTATCCGGTGATGTACTGCATTCTGCAAGAATCGGGAGTCCGTTGTCATCTATGGTAAAGGCAAATGGCTGGAACTCTTTTTCACGGATGTGCAAAGCATGCACCTCACTGACAGAAGGGTTTTCATTGTTTTTGCTGATTACAAGAACTGTTTCCGCCTTATTGCTCATCTCTGTGCCAATATGTCCGCGCACATTGTTGTCCCCTTTGTTGAGATGTAGGACACAGTGAATGTGCAGATCGTATTTTGATGACCATTCCATCATCTTATTGATTACCTCCACTGATTCGCTGGTGCTGTTGATATCCAGCATGAGGTCACGTATTCCGTCTATAATGACTAACCCGTATCCTCTTTTTTGTTGTAAGGCATAGTCAATTATCTGTATCCTCAATGACGGAGAATATTCTCTCAGACCGATAAAATCAAGATTGTCGTTATCGGCTGTTGTAGGCATATCGGCTAGTTTTAGAATACGCTCAAGTACATTGTGACAATGGTATCTGCTCTGTTCGGTGTCTACATACAGTATTCTACGTTTGCCTTCAGGTAAATGGGCTCGGTAGTTCAACACTTGCTTGCCGGCCAGTGAAGCGGCTACGATGGCAGATACGTTAAAGGTCTTTTTGGATTTTGCCTTACCTGTTGATGCACTGAAATTTCCAAGCGTGGCTATTGTCGAATTGTCTATCCAGATTATTTGTGGAGGGGTTTCGTATGTGTCTGTTACCTTGATCTGGCAGGCTGACAGCATCTCTGATAACTGGTTTATGTCAAGATCTCCACCGGATGTATAATTAGTTTTTCTTTCTTCTTCCATATTGATTGTGATTCTTTAATGGTTGTGTTGCAGATATTTCAGTAGCTAAATACATGGCTTCGTCTGCTGCTGGTTCGTAGTTCTGCAACAGCCAGTTGTCCAGATCTTTTTTTGTGAAATAAATTTTCTTTCCACGTGGCTTGTAATGGGGTATTACTTTGTTGGCGGTAAGTTTGTAGAGCAGACTTTCCGATACACCGATATAGACACAGGCTTCCTTGAATGTAAAGACATTCTTTGTCGTATAGATACTGTCTTCAAGTGTGTTCATACGCTCCAGGATTCCTTCTATGGGTCCTAGCTTTTTGATAGCAGCTTCCATTTCACTCAGCTGTTTGTTCAACCGTTCCATGAGTGTTGTTCTGTTCGACATATAATAACTTTTTAAAATTTGACAATAAGAATGTTCCTCCGTTGAGCGGCGCGCTAACGGAGGATAAAGGTACAATCTGTATTCTCTGATACCGAATTTATTGCGTGATACTAAACACGTATCACTGCTACTATCACGCTTTTACCTTTCACATTCTTTCATTTCAGTCTTTTCTTGTCATTTTCTCAGTCTTTCTATTGTCTCCCTTATATTGTAGGCAGCGGAGGTCATATTGTTCTTTGCCGCAGATAATGCGGAAGAAAGACTGGAAGCGGAAACGAATCTTTTACCGTCTTTTGAACGTAAAAAATGCCCTTTGCTAAGGATGGATTGCCAGTTTAACTGGATAAACCTGTTTTCCAAAAGGGCATCAAACAAAATGGCCAAAAGCCTGATATTATTTACTTGTATGCAGAACCCTTTTTCACAATAAAGAAGATTCTGCATATCCTTGATGGTAAGTGTAGAAACACAAAACAGATGGTAGGTATCAGCGCAAGCTGTAATACATACCATCTGTTCTGCTGTAATATTGCATCCCAAAGAAGGGGGAGGAGTACGCATGAGAGTGCTCAAACCATGTGCCTCAGTTGTTTTCGACGGAACTGATGAATCGTACATCTGTTTAAGTTCCATGCATTTCTCAAATGATAATGTACCGTGAGTAAAAGAACTTCTTACGATCCCAGAATACTCTGTCAACAGAATCTTCACTATGTGAATATTCATTTCATGACAATTCCTGCAAGCAACATCGTCACATTCTATGTAACGATGGCTGTTTACAAAATCATCGACATAGCGCGAGTACTGTTTGCTGCTTTCCAGTACTTCCTGCAAATAAACCTTTTGTGCTTCCTGTAGCAGGGTGCACAGTTCGTTAGCAACATCTTCTACTGTTACGAAATGGTTCACGTGTTTGCCTTTCCCAAAAAGAGAGAAGGCAATAGCCTAAATCTTTTTTCATAATAGAAACTTTGAATTAAGTTAAACGATATTATAATTGATTTTACTCCAGCCTTTTATGTGGCTGGAGCATAACTTGAAATTTCCTTTTGCAGAATTATAGTGTCATTGTATTTTTTTCATTCAAATAATCCGTTGGTCAAATTTACTGCCAGTCCCTTACGCTGCTCAATCATTTTTGCGTACTCAAGAGCCATCTTTATATCTGAGAGCCCAAGTAATTGGGACGTTGTATAAAGATCGGCTCCTAGTGTGAGCATCATAGCAGCGAATGTATTACGTGCTGTCTGGAACGTTATTTTTTTTGTATTCCTGCTGCCTTGCCCCAGGATTTGATAAGCAGGCTAATCATGACAGTTGAAGGCAAGTCGAAGACATAATCATCGGCTTTCTTTTGCCCGCGTTCAGGCATCCATTTTACCGCCTCTGAAGATAAAGGAATATGGATGGGGGATTTACCTTTTCGTATTTCCATCTTCAAATGATATTGTCCGTTGTTAATATAAATGTGACTCCATTTCAGTTCACGTATATTGCCGATACGGAGTCCACAGAAACAAGAAAACAGGTAGGCACTCTTCACTTCTCTATTTTTCATTGGAGTTGCTATCAGTGTGCGTATTTCATCTAACGTCATATATTCCCTCCTGCACTCAGGTTTATGGATCTTGCAGTCAGAACTTATTTGAGTAAAAGGATTCACTTTTATATGGCCGGCTCGTACTGCGGCATTTAGTGCACTGTTAAAGACTCGGTAATAATTGTATAGTGTATAGTTCGATACGGTTTTTCCGTTCGGGCGGTACTTTTCAGTCAGGTAATTAATGAATCCTTGACAGAACTCCTTGTCAATATGTTCCAATAAAACTGGTGTTTGTACATAGTCGCCAAGGATCCGCGTGGCAACTTTTATTTGCTCACTGTCCTTTTTCCCTTTTTCTTTTTGATTTTTCTTATAGATATTCATCCAATCAGATAGAGATATTGCTTTCAGGGAATTATTGCCTGTTCCTGCTTCCTGATTGGCTAATTCAATTATTCGCTTTGTCTTGATTTTATTAGCAGCTGCCAATATAGCCTGATTTTGGTTTCGGGCATTATTATCGGTTTCTGGTATCAGATACATTTTCAAATACTCGTAAGAGCGTTGCCCGTTATGGTATATATCCAGATATAGGCTGTAGTTCCCATTTGTGAGTGCCTTCATCCGGAGCCGGACAGGTTCTTTTACCCTTGTTGATTTTTTCACTCGTGCCATAGGACATATTCTGTTGTCTATATAACAAAGTTAACGATTAGAATTGACAAAAAGAAACAAATAAGAAACAAAATATTCCTTGAAATCAACCATGGATCACATTCTGATATGCGGAATAAAATATATTATAATTCCCTGAATGATAGATAATTCATGTGAATAATAAAAGTGTTCAATTATTTTGTGTTATTTGTCGATTAATAAATTTCTATAATTTATACACTAAAAGCATGGATTTGTCATAAAATAAACATTTGTAGTATTAATCTTTAATTAGAATCTGGCTATAGACTCATCTATTTCTATTTTGTGTCTCCCTGAAATTGTTCGTAAATTTTTCCTGACGGTCTCGAATGATGTATTCACAAACCATTCGCTGAATGTCTCCATTACAAATGTAGCTGTCGCTTCACTGCTTAGGTTATATTGGAAAGCAATATTCCAGGCAAAGTTCTTCAAGGAAATTTGTGTTACCGCCATTCTTTTTTTTATGTGAATGCCCTTAATGGAAAGAACCTTACGATTGGTAACAAAATAGCGGACACATTCATTTATTTGAAAGATTTCTGACTCGTCAAATCCCAATTGCTGGAACGTATCACGTGTATATCTTAATACGGCACATAGCTTTTTGTTTTCTTCTCTTTCTTTTTGTGAAATGTATTGCTGATGCTCTTGTTGATATTCATAATGAAATAGCTCCATTCTTTTTTTCAATAGAATCAGGTCACTTTCTTCCTGATTAACATCTTGGGAGGTATTCTCATTTACTCCATCTGTGGAAGTAGTTGATTCCAGTTCTTTGAACATGTATATGAAGTAATGAAATATGAGTTTGAGTGGAATATAGATGGACACAATAACTACGGGCAGTAAGATGAGTTTTGTACCAAACAGATTACATGCCTGGAATGCAAACATAGACGCCAACAGTATTGTTATGGCTTGGACTGTCAATGACCAGAATAGGTTTCGTTTTTGGCTCATATCTATTTTTATTTATTGATGTGACAAAGATATAATAGATTTCCATAAATAAAGAAAGACAAGAGCCCTCTGCCTGATTGTAATTTTTTGACTTATAGAAAGTTATGAAAAGAAGAGCCGAACAACTGCAAATAAATCCTCAAAAATGAAAGGATATGAAAGTAAAAAATACTCAGTTAAAAAAATATAAATATTCGTGATGGTAATTTATTGCTTAATTATATGTTATTGTATGAAGGGAGTAGAGTAGATTCTTCTTATTATGAAATTATCTTTTAATAAAAACAGACAGGATATTACCGCCCCTCCCGGAACAGACCTTCGATTATCGTAATACCATGAAGAACTTTACAATGAGATTATAATTTTCGATAAAAACGAAAGGTTTCTTAGCACAAAACACTTCATAATACCCTAATAATCGTTTTCTTGTAAAGAACTAATAGCAGACAAACTGTAAAGGATAGAGGATAGTAAGCATTGTATGTCGCTTTATTTTTTCCTCTGTTTTGCCTAACAGCTACCATCTTTATATTTCTGTCATGGATGCAATAAAGAACAACCAAGTAAAGCTGAACGGAAAATACGTTAATCGCTTACAATAGAGAGGAATATTTTTCAGTTCATCCCTATGACTGTCAACCGGCATTGTCAGAATTGTGACGGGCAGGTATTTTCGCAATAAAATAACTCTGCCGAGGTTGTACAGCTGAATGGTGAAACATGGGATAAAAGAGTTCTGTTAATAACAGGAAAGTGATATGCAATATAGAATGAAACGAGAAAAGCTGCTGATTTTTTTTAGAACAGAAAAAATGTGTTACTTTTGCAGCAACATGCTTACCCCGCTTCCCATAAGAACAGCGCGCTCAGGGTGAGCTTTTTATTTTATATACTCATGGAGACGAAAACGAATAAAATTCCTTATCCCAAGCATCAGACAAAAACTAATTTTCAGAGTATGGTGTTCCCAATGAGTCTCAAGCTATATTGAGTTACAAGGAGGAGCCATGAAGTAGAGAAAGAAAAATAAGATACAACTTTTACAGGACTTGAATATAGTACTGTTTGTAGTGCTATCGTTATTTGGCAGAAGATTGAAACTGATTTATTCAATATAAAATCTGCGAATATCCTTTGTGGTAAAATGCATGCCAGTGTGCATACACATTATTAAGAAAGCAGCAAAAAGAAAAATTCGGAAGTATATTGTCTAATAGTCTAAGCAAAAGACTTGATACCAAATTTGATAAGGTTTTGGGTGCTAATAACCAGTTTAGTTTAGTTTAGTTCCCCTATATATAGATACTAAATTAAACTGAATTATATAGAGGTCCGCGCGTGCCATCTTTTCCAAACATTGTGATAATTTGTGTAATATGTGAATAACTAGGTTTTTAGAAATTATTTTTGTAGCATGAGAAAATATTTCATAGCTCTTTAACTCTCCCGAAGGCATACAGGAAAGATGTAACCATTTGTTTATGCATCTCCATATAAATGTTTTCAACTTTACATTTTACTTCTAAAGAATAGATTCTTTGTTCTGTTTATTCCTGGTCTCAATGTTAAAAATATTTCACCTTTGCAGTACAAGTGTCTGCTAAAATCACCGATCGATGGATATGCTATGAAATTGCGACAACCATTGATCATGGAATTTCGTGGTTAAGGTTTATAATTGGCTTTAAGATATTACATTCTTTACTTCCAGCATATAGTTGTGCTTGTGAATTATGCGATGCTTATGAATATGCGCATTGATTGCCTACAACACTGAAAACTAACTGGGGACTGAACGGATATCACCAAAAATGCTGAACGGGTATCCACCGGAATATGCACATAGATGATTATTTAATAGTAAGAATTGGCTGTGAAACGATTTTTTTCGTATAATTGCTCAATCTTTTTTTGAGGGCTTTTTCCCCTATTTTAAGCTTCAAAAAGTACTGCTATAAAATACCCATATTTGTACCATGTTATACATAACTAACTGATTTTCAGCACACGTTATCTTTGTTGAAGTAATATAACAGCCTATCTCAGTCCCATACAGAGGCTACCTTAGTCCTATACTGAGACAGTCTTTGTATGGGACTGAGATAGGCTAAGTATGCGATCGTCTTTTGAAAAAACTCGTTTTGTAAAGGAAACGGAATGCCCGTATAATATTGCTACCGTTTCATTCACTGCTGCTGCCTGGAAGTATGAATCTCTATTCCTGCCGCTTCTATGTCCGCTCCCATTGGCGGATTGCGTTTTGACAGTTTCAGTTCGATGTCCTCTATTGGGGGAAAGTCTCCGAACAACCGTTTCACAATACGTCCTCCGACGTGCTCCAACAGCTTGGAGGGAATTTCCATCTCCTTCTTCACAGCTTCATATACTTCCGCATAGCTTACGGTGTCTGTTACATCATCAGTCTGCATGGCATGCCCGATGTCTACTTTCAGTCGCAAACTGACGACGAACTCATTGCCGACTAAGGTCTCTTGTCGGCCCACGCCATGATGGGCGAAGAAACGCATCCGATCCAAAAATATATAACTGCTCATAATGAAAAGATAATAGTCTTTCATGCAAACTTATGGATAATATCTTTGTTCTACAAGTCTTGGAACGCGATTTTTGTACTTTTCAAGAAAAAAGGACGTGAAAATTTTCATTCTAATTATATTTCTATAACTTTGCATTGAAGTTCGGTGGCGACTGTGGCTTGATTTTTTTTAATAAAATATAATTAGAAGCGTTGTGCTTTGTCCTCTTCGATGAAAACCTAGGAAATTTTCATTAGTTGAATGAAGGACAGCACAGTGGATTCTCACGTTTATAGCGTGGGACTGCTGTCTGTTTTCATTTAACGGGTTTTCCTAGGACCTTCATCGAAGAAACAGCACGCAGCTCCACGTTTCTGTTTCTAACCGGTCCTTTTCGGAGTTTGGAGGACGCATGCTTCCGGTCTGCCTGTGCAGATAGAAGTTTATAAGACGTTTATGCAAATAAGAATATTGTTGGTTCTATTGTGCGTACTTTTCATGACTCCGAATGGTGTGTATGCGAAAGCGGGTAATGGGGAAAATACCCCGCACCATGCCAAGCGAATATTCAATCCGGACTCACGCACCGGACGCAATAACCATTCATTGCTGCTGAAAACGAATGTGGCGGCGTGGGGAATGGCAATTATGAACGCAGCGGTGGAATATGACATCTCGCCTGCTGTTTCTGTCCTTTTACCTTTTTATTACTCTTCTGTCGATTATCTTACTTCTTCCCGCAAGTTCTGCACTTTCTGCGTGCAGCCCGAAGTGCGTTACTGGTTCAGACAAGTGGACGGACTCTTCACCGGTGTACATGTCGGGGTGGCCTCTTATAACTATGCCCTTAAGAACAATACCTACCGCTATCAGAACAGTGATACGGGTGTCCCGTTGCTGAATGTGGGACTTGCTGCCGGCTACCGTCTCCCGCTTGGAAAGGGCGGGCGCTGGTGTGTGGAGTTTTCGTTGGGAGTGGGGTATGCTTATCTGGATTATGACCGTTTCTTCAACATTCCCAACGGCGCTTATGTGGATACGCGCCATAGGAATTTTTTCGGCATAGACCACGTAGGCATCTCGTTGGGCTACCGCATTGATTGGAAAGGAGGCCGGCGATGAAAAAACTGTTGATAGCTGTCTGCAGCTTGTTGTCCATATCCCTGCTGGGAGGATGCAGCGTGCGCGAATTGCCGGAGGACGGCGGAGTAGACCCTACGATTGTGCATACCGAAATAGTCCTGTTGCCCGGTGCGGACATGACCCCGTTCGATGTTCCGGAATTCTCCACCCGCGCCGCCGACCCTCGTGAATACAAGGTGCGTTACATTGTGGAAGTCTATGCCGATGATAAGTTCGACCAAAGCCTGCAATTTCGCCGCCAACTCATTTGTGATGAGGGAGATACGGAGGATGTGACTTTGGAATGTGACCTTCATGCGCGCAACTACCGGGTGGTGGCATGGCGCGACTTTGTGCTTGCTTCCGGAGTTTCCGGCAATGTTGCCGACGACTGTTTTTATACTACCTCCGATTTCTCTGCCGTCAAACTGAAAGGAGACTATACGGGCGGAACCGACTATAAGGATGTGTTCTGCGGGCAGGCTGCCCTTGACCTTTCACCCTATCGCTGCCAATCGGAAGCCGGACACCGCGAGGAGATGCAACTGGAGCGTCCGTTGGCAAAGGTGGAGTTGATTACCACCGACATTGTCAAGTACCTCAACAAGCTGGAGCAAACGAAAAGTATCCGGGACGCAGCCATAGATGATTTTACGGTGCAGGTGCTTTATACCGGATATTTCCCCGTAGGCTTTAATGTTGTCTCCAACCGCCCCAATGAGGCGGTTATGGGCATAAAGTTCACTTCCAATCTTCTCGTCCTTTCAGACAATGAAGCCTGTCTGGCTTTCGACTACGTGCTGGTGAACGGCGAAGAATCTTCCGTCACCTTAGAAATGATCATTTACAACGAGGAGGGACAGGAGGTGAATCGCGTCACCGGGGTGGAAGTGCCTCTCAAGCGGAACAAGATAACCATGGTGCGCGATGAGTTCCTTACTCGTGAATTTGCTCCCGGCATCGGTATTGACCCCGGTTTTGACGGAGAGATAAACGTGGTGGTTCCTTGATTTTTTTATTCAAATAGAAATAATTGTATGTCTTATTTTAAACAAAACTAGTATGAGAACGTATTTTTTACTGCTGGCGGGTCTTATCCTGTTGGCTTTCACAGCCTGTCAGAATGACGAGTTGGTGAATGGTGGAAGTGGCAACGAGACCGCTGTATCTTTCAGTGTGCAGTTGCCGGGTGCTAATGCTCCTTCTACCCGCGCGGCGGGCGACGGTACACAGGTGAACCGTTGTATCATGGAGATTTATTTGGGTGACAAACTTTATGGTGAGCGTCAGGTGGTGCCTGTGGCGGGTAATAAAACTGCGACCTTCAACGTGAGGCTGGTAACTTCACAAACCTATGACTTTGTGTTCTGGGCGGATGTTTCCGGAGAGGGAGGCATTAAGGCCGACAGACATTACCAGACTGCCAATGGTTTACAGAATATTTCTCTTCTCGGAACTTATGCCGGAAACGATGACTCTCGCGATGCCTTTACGGGCGTATTGCTGAGTAAGTTGGTGACCGGAGCCTTCAATGAGGCAGTGGAATTGACCCGCCCCTTTGGTCAGTTGAATATTAAGACCACAGACCTTGGGAGTATTCCCACAGATAGAACGGCGCTTATTCCTGCTGCTGCATCGTTGGCGTTCAAAGGGGTGTATACGGGCTTTAATGCTCATACAGGTGCAGTGACAGGTGATTTGGCCGCACTTTCTTACAACGAAAATGCTGCTGTTGTAGATGGTGATGGTGCACTGACCATGGATTATCTTTTTGCTCCGAAAGAGGGACAATTGCTGACGAATATGGTGTTGACAATGAATAATGCCGCTGGAGAGAAGATTACCGATAAGGAATTGAGTAATATTCCTGTTCAGCGTAACTACAAGACGAATGTGACAGGCAGCATGCTGACTGTGTCGGGCCAGTTTGTCGCAACCTTAGAACCGGCGTTCACAGGTGATTTGGATAAGAAGATTGTGGAAGTAGCTAATATTGCAGACGTAGCCGATGCGTTGAAAACCTGTGATAATGTAGTTGTTACAACTGCTCCGGCGCAAGATGCAACCATTGAGTTACCTAAATATACGGCAACGGATAAGGCTGTTTCCATTACATTGCCGGAAACAACGAATAAGACGGTGACGATTAATTATGCCAATGATGCAGGAAATTCAAATCCTCCGAAAGAACTTACTATCATAGCTCCGCAAACCAAAAAACTGGTCATTGACGCAAAGCAGACAACCGTCTATCTGAATGGAACGAAGTATGATGAGATAGAAGCCGGTACTGCCGAAAATACGTTGGTAATCAATGACGGGGTGACTGTTAGCAAACTGACAGTGAATGCCGGTAATGTAAAGGTGTTTGGTAAGGGTGTGATTACTACAATTGAAAATGGCACCGCGAACGCCGATACTATATATATTTATGCTTCCAGTCAGGCACAACTTCCCACCACCTTGCCGGGAATCTTTAAAAAGGTGTCTTTGGAAGCGGAGAACCTCAAAGAGGCCATGGCTGAAGGCGGCGTATATCAGTTGAAAGAAGATGTTGACATAGCAGGTAGAAGCATTGAGATTCCTGCCAATAAGACGGCTACCTTAGATCTGAACGGCAACACCATTACAGCAGCCAATCGGGGAGTAGACGGAATTGCGGTATATGGAAATCTGACACTGAAAGACAGCAAGGGAAACGGCCGGATTGTTGCAAATAAGGATTATACAGGCGGCGCTTATGGTGCAGGCTTGATCCGTATTATAGGTGAAAATGCGGCTATGATTATGCAGGGCGGCACTATTTATGCCGCCAGAGAAAATGCTACAAATAATGGGCAGTATGGTGTGGCTGTTTATGAAGGTGGCGATTTCACCATAACCGGCGGTAAGATCGAAGCAGGCTGGTCTGCGGTGTTAGGTAATGGTAAGTACAAAACGCAAAATAGTGTAATCAGGATTGAAGGCGGTGAGCTGATTTCTACTTCCGATTATGCAGTGTACTTGCCGCAATCCGGCACAACCACCATTAGTGGCGGTAAGGTGTATGGTGTAGGCGGTGGTGTATGCATCAACCGCGGTACACTGAATGTTGAAGGCACAGCCTTGATCACCAGTAAGGGTACAGGCGATACCGGAGATTGGGGCGACGGTACCGGCAATATGGAAAGTGCGGCAATCAATGTAGCTGCCAAATATGGCGATTGTGTCGTGAACATCAAAGGCGGTACACTGACAGCAGAGGCTAATGCGCTTGTTTCTACGGGCAATGCCGGCTACACACCGGCTATCAACGTCAGTGGCGGTACATTCTCCGATCCGAGTCTGCTCGGCCATCTGTCTGCCGGGGCCAATGTGAAAGTCAAACTTCTGAAGGACTATGAGGGTCCGGGACTGGGCATTTTCTATGGTAAAGATAAAAATAATAAAGAGGAAAACGGTAGCCGGGCTACGGTTGAGATAGACTTGAACCAACATGCATGGAATCTTACCAATGATCCGTTATTTGGTTCTACCGGATACCAGAACCAATACTTCCATCTTGAAAAAGATGCTTTTGTTACTTTCAGGAATGGTACTGTTCAGCCCAAAGAGGTGGCGTCAGGCAGGATGCTTATACAGAATTACTGTCATCTGACACTGGACAAAGTCAAACTGATTGGCGGAAGTTCTTGTAAGTATGTTATCTCCAATAATAACGGAAGCTGTACGATTTCAAACTCTACCATTACTGCTGCAGCAGGACAATGTGCGTTCGATGTTTACTCCTACAAGCCTTATCCGGGAGGGGTAACGGTCACTGTCAATGGCCAAAGCGTCATTAATGGCCGCGTAGAGTTTGATGGTGATAGCGGTAAGAAGAACGGTAATCTTGTCATTAATGGTGGTACTATCAATGGTAACTTGAGTGCGAATAATGATTATTATGACAGCATAAACAAGAACATTATCATCAAGGAAGGCGTTACATTTGGCGCAGACGTTACCGGATGGGACGACTATAAATAACTATGGTAATGCGGCGGATGCCGCTTGCCGGAAATATATAGAAACATCCAGTTTGCATGGAAAACAGTTGGAAAGTGTTCCGTTTCCATGCTATACTGTTTGTATTTGTTTGTTTGTTTTCCCTGCGTTGTGAAACGCGGGGAAATTTTTTATATGATTTGGCTTTGTAAGCTCTCAATTTAGTACGTCAATCCGAATAACCATAGCGGAATTTCATTACGGAAGCCCACTTCGATATTATCCAATGCCAGGTAGCCTTTTTCCACACCGGCCAATTGTTGCTGTGTCTTGTTTTTTATAAAATACAAAAGCGGTGGAGACTTCTCAAAAGTTTTCCACCGCTTTCTTATTAATTATCAGCTTGAATGCACTTGTCTTATCGTCCGTTTTGTGCGATAAGTTCTTTTATCTTTTCATTCAGGCTTTCGGCTTTCATCAGTTGCTCCAGCGTCAGGTGCATGCGCCAGCACCAGTAGTGACGTGGGTTGGCTGGCACATTAATGCGCTCTTCCTGTGCGTTGGGGTTGCGCCATTTGCCGTCCATGGACATCCAGTCTTGCAGGGAGAGGATGGCGAGTATGGAGTTGCTTTGCAGATGCTTGCGCACCACCTCTTCGCAAAGCTCGGGAGTGGCAGTTGCGGGGGCAGCGCCATAGTGTCCGAGCATCGTGTTGTAGTAACGTTGCGTTTGCTGAAAGTCTTCTTCCCACCAGCCGCGCAGTGTGGACATGTCGTGGGTGGATATGGTGCAGACTGAGCGGTATGGATACCACTCCGGATGCCCGAACTCCTGTGCGGGGTCTTTGGGCATGCGCTGTATCTCCAGTGAGAGGATACGCAGATCGTTCATCACCCATGCCACGCAATCGGGAATCATACCCAAGTCCTCACCGCATACCAACATTCGGGTGGACTGTGTCAGTTGAGGCAGCTTGTTCATGGCTTGCTCGCGCCAGAACTCGTTGTGGCGGTGGTAGTAGTAGTGGTCGTACAGGCGGTTGAAGGCCGATTTCTCCCAATCATTCAGGGAACGGTACACATAGTCGTGCTGCACACCGATACGGGGATGATATTTGTACGGGTCGTGGCGGTCGGGTACAAACAGTACGTCGCTGATGAGCGCATACAAGCCGTCGCGCACCCAAATGCTGTCTTCGTCCGTCTTGCCGGCAAAGTAGGCTTCTACCTTACGTTGGGTGTCAAACTCCGGACGCATCCGGTAGATTTCCCACGTGTCCGTCGGTTCGATGAAGGTTTGCTTCACGTAGTCGGTGTGCGGACCGAACATCTGTCCGAGGAAATATTCGTGTATATACGGTTTCAGGAACTCATCGCGGAAGGGGAGTCCGTAGCTTTCTATCTCTTCACGTGTCATGGGCAGGGCGGGTACAAACTGCCCCAGCAGGCCATGTACGGCGTGCATCGGGATTTCCCAGATGCGGAAGAAGCCGAGGATGTGGTCGATGCGATAGGCGTCGAAGTATTCAGCCATTTTGCGGAAGCGCTTCATCCACCATGCATAACCGTCTTTTTCCATGACATCCCAGTTATAGGTGGGGAAGCCCCAGTTTTGTCCGTTCACCGAGAAATCGTCGGGTGGTGCGCCGGCTTGTCCGTTCAGGTTGAAATAATGGGGTTCTGTCCATGCTTCTACGCTGTTGCGACTGATGCCGATGGGGATGTCGCCTTTCAGTACGACGCCGTTGGCGCGTGCGTGTTCAGTGGCGGCAAGTAGCTGCCGGTGCAGGTTGAACTGGATGTAATAATAGATGGCGATATGCGGATAATCCGCCGATTCCGGCTGGCAGAGTTTCTCTATCTCTTGGATGTCGTAGCTGCTGTACTTCGGCCACTCGCGGAAGTTGGGCGTTTTATAGGCATCACGCAGATAGCTGAAAACGGCATACGGTTGTAACCATTCCTTGTTCGACTCGAAAAACTCATGGAAGGCTGCCGAGGCCAGCACCTTCTCTCCCTCTTGCTTGAAGATGAGGTGGAAGTATTCCCATTTGGTTTTGTTGACTGCCTCATAATCGACGGAGGGCAGGGCATTCAGTTCCTTCTGACGTTTGTTGAACGCAGCCATAAGTTTCTTGTCTTTCAATGCACCCAGTTGTTTCAAGTCTGTGTACATCGGGTGGAAAGCATAGATGGAGATGCTGTTATAAGGATAGGAGTCTGTCCACGTATGTGTCATGGTGGTGTCGTTGATCGGCAGAATCTGTACGGCTTTCTGCCGGGTGCTGACGGCCCAGTCGATCATGCGTTTTAAATCGCCGAAATCGCCTACACCGAAACTTTTCTCGGAACGGAGTGAGAATACGGGTACGGCAACACCCGAACCTTTCCAGACGGGAAGGTTGAAATATACATAACGGTCACCGATAACCAGTGTCTCGTTTGCACCGCTTTGCGGGTCCGCCATATATCGGTTCGGATTGTTTTCCCAGCATACGGCGCGGCGTTCTTTCTTGTTGTATAGAATGAATTTGTATTCCAACGGAAAATGGATTTTGGAGGCATCTGCCTCTATTTGCCATTCAGGGAAGTTGGCATCACTCATAAGTACGGCCTTGTCCGGATTCCAGTTTCCGAAGATCGGCTGGTTTCCGCAGATGCCCAGACAGTGGTCACTGTCGATGCAGGGGGCATACGCTTTTATCAGCAGGCCTTTTTTATGTCCCTTAGGAACAGCACTGCGTTCGCGGTGTGCCAGAAGGGATTCCGTAAAGGCGGAGGTGTAGAAATATTGCTGCTCCGGCAGGTTCTTCCAACAATCTTGTATCCGGTAGGTTTTCTTGGAGTTTCCGGAGAGGTAAAGAGTGCGGGGCAGGCTGTTCCACTCGGCACGTATAGGGTGCCCATCGCGGAAAATATAGTAGCTGTATAGGACGTATCCGCTTTCCGGCACTGCAATGTCTGCTTCCGCAGCCCAATGGATGCCGTCTATGGTTTGTAGCGGAAATGCTTTGGAGGGATGTCCGTTTCCAAGCTCCGGGATGGAGCCTGAAACTCTGACTTCTTCACCCCAATTGGTTCTGTACTCGATATTAAATGATAAGGTCATATATATTAGATTTAGAAATAGCAATAGCTGCAATGATTATGCAAGTATAAAAAATATTCTTCATAATCATGCAGCTATTGTCTGCTATCTCGTTTAAAATCCTATGCAAACGTTTGCTCTTCCGATTATCCGCAGCGGGATGCACCGCAAGTGGTGCAGATGAGACAACCTTCCTGATAGACAAGGGTTTCGTTGCCGCAGTTCGGGCATTTCTTGCCTTTGGCCTCTGTGCCGTCTGTGACGTACTTCTTCAGAGCGCGTTCCACACCGTTCTTCCAAGTATTGATGTTTTCGCTATCCAGCTGGAGTGAGCTTACCAGTTTCATTACCTGCTCGATAGGCATGCGGTAACGCAATACGCCGGAGATGAGCTTGGCGTAGTTCCAATATTCCTTGTTGAATTTCTCGGACAGTCCCTCGATAGTGACCTTGTAACCGCGTTTGTTCTCAAACTGGAAGTCGTAACGCTTGTTCCCGTTCTCATCGACGTTCTTGATGATATGTCCTGTTGAAACATTCTTCGGGAGGATGATGCCTTCGTCGTCATCTTGAAGACCGGTGAATATCTCGTAGGGATGTCCGTCCAGCAATCCGACGAATGCCACCCATTTTTCCTTATTGTTCTGGAAACGCACAACGTCTGCTTCAAGCACTTTCGGACGTGTCTCGACAACCGTAGGCGGCTTGCATGGCGGGAGTTCGTTTTTCTTGTCGCTCTTGGTGGAGATGAGTACGCCGGAACGCGAACCGTCACGATACACCGTACAGCCTTTACAGCCCGATTTCCATGCTTCGACGTACAGGCGGTTTACCAGTTCCTCGTCCACATCGTTCGGCAGGTTAATGGTTACGCTGATGGAGTGGTCCACCCATTTTTGAATACGTCCCTGCATTTTGACTTTCATCAGCCAGTCTACATCGTTGGAAGTCGCTTTATAATAAGGTGACTTCTCAACCAGTGCATCTATTTCTTCTTGCGTATAGCGTTTGGCTGGGTCGTAACCTTCTGCTTCCATCCATGTCACGAATTTGGGGTGGAATACGATGTATTCTTCAAAAGCGTCTCCGGTTTCGTCGACAAAGTCGATATGTACGTTGGAATCGTTCGGGTTGACTTTGCGGCGGCGTTTGTAGACGGGCAGGAATACGGGTTCGATGCCGGAAGTGGTCTGTGTCATCAAACTTGTTGTACCTGTCGGCGCAATGGTGAGACAGGCAATGTTACGACGGCCGTATTTCTTCATTTCCTCATACAGTTCGGGGTCGGCCTCGCGCAAACGGTTGATGAACGGGTTGTTCTTTTCACGTTCGCTGTCGTAAACTTCAAAAGCACCACGCTCTTTTGCCATTACCACAGACGAGCGGTAGGCACTCAGCGCTACTGTCTTATGCACTTGTTCGGCGAATTCGGTCGCTTCTTCAGTGCCGTAACGCAATCCCAGTGCTGCAAGCATATCGCCTTCGGCGGTGATTCCCACACCGGTACGGCGACCCTGACCGCTTTTCTTATATATCTTCTGCCACAATACGCTTTCAGTATGTTTCACGTCTTCGCTTTCCGGATCGGCATCAATCTTGGCCATGATGCGTTCTATCTTTTCCAACTCCAGATCGATGATATCGTCCATGATGCGCTGGGCCAATGCAACGTGCTTCTTGAAGAGGTCGAAATCGAAGTAAGCGTCCGGCTTGAACGGATTGACTACATAGGAATATAGGTTGATAGCCAGCAAGCGGCAAGAGTCGTAGGGGCATAAAGGTATCTCACCGCAAGGGTTGGTGGATACGGTGCGGTAACCCAAGTCTGCATAGCAATCGGGTACAGACTCTTTTAGAATGGTATCCCAGAAAAGCACACCGGGTTCGGCGGACTTCCATGCGTTGTGCACAATTTTTTTCCACAGATCGGTGGCATTGATTTCTTTCTTGAATACAGGATCGGTGGCGTCAATCGGGTATTGCTGTACGTATGGTTTGCCATCAATGGCTGCTTGCATAAATGCATCGGTCAGTTTGACGGAAACATTGGCGCCCGTCACCTTGCCTTCTGTCATTTTTGCATCGATGAACGCTTCCGAATCCGGATGCTTGATGGACACGCTTAACATGAGCGCACCCCGACGACCGTCCTGGGCCACTTCACGAGTAGAGTTGGAGTAGCGTTCCATGAAAGGAACCAGTCCGGTGGAAGTCAAAGCGGAATTTTTTACCGGAGAACCTTTTGGGCGGATGTGTGATAAGTCGTGTCCTACTCCGCCGCGGCGTTTCATCAGTTGTACCTGCTCTTCGTCCACTTTGAAGATGGCGCCATAAGAATCGGCTTCACCGTCCACACCTATAACAAAACAGTTGGAAAGGGAAGCCACCTGATAGTTGTTACCGATCCCGGTCATCGGACTTCCTTGCGGAACGATGTATTTGAAGTGGTTGAACAACCCGAAGAGTTCTTCGGAACTCAGTGCGTTAGGATACTTGGCCTCAATGCGTGCCACTTCGTTGGCTATTCTCCAGTGCATGTCTTCCGGAGACTTTTCGTAAATATTCCCGAAAGAATCCTTAACTGCATATTTGTTTACCCAAACCCTTGCAGCCAGCTCGTCACCTTGAAAGTATCGTAAAGATTCTTCGTAGGCTTCGTCATAAGAATAAATTTTCTTTTCCACGATGCAATATCTCTTAGATTTAATTGTAAATAAGTAAATGTGTAGAAGTTGTACTTATCGCTAACAAATGTGATTGCAAATCTATGAATGTTTTTTATTATAGCAAAATAAAAAGATGGAATTTTATTAACCGTATGTAAGTTTTCCAATTTAATTTATTAATTGATTGATTTATATGAGAATATCTTTTTGTGATGAATGAAAAGTTTTCCAAAAAGAAAATTGTGCCTTAACTTATTGCTTGATGGAATTATTCTTTTGGAAAACATGGGAGAATATATTTAAGCCTATTAAATATGCACTCTGTGTTTCTTTCACTATATTTGCAAAAAAAAGAAAGAATGGAAAGCTTAAAACAAAGGAGAACAATTCGTAAGTATCAGCAGAAAGATATTTCTTCTGATTTGTTAAATGATTTGCTTGAAACCGCTTGTCGTGCTTCTACGGTTGGAAACATGCAGGTTTATAGCGTAATTGTAACTCGTGATGCTGACCGCAAAGCTAAATTGGCGCCGGCGCATTTCAATCAGCCTATGGTGCAGACTGCGCCGGTGGTTCTTACTTTTTGCATTGATCTGCGTCGTTTCAGCAAATGGTGTGTGCAGCGCAAGGCGGAACCGGGATATAATAATTTTGAATGGTTTGTCACCGGGGCTGTTGATGCTTTATTGGCAGCGCAAACATTCTGTGTTGCAGCTGAGGAAAAAGGTTTAGGCATTTGCTATTTGGGTACCACTACCTATAATCCTCAAATGATTATTGAGGCACTGGAACTGCCCGAATTGGTTTTTCCTATTACTACCGTTACTGTGGGATGGCCTGCTGAGGTTCCGGCGCAAGTAGACCGCTTGCCTTTGGAAGCCGTTGTCCATGAAGAAATCTATCATGATTATACCTCTGAGGATATTGATCGCTTGTATGCTTACAAAGAGTCGTTGCCGGAAAATATACGATTTATAATAGAAAACAATAAGGAAACACTGGCTCAAGTATTTACGGACGTGCGTTATACGAAGAAAGATAGCGAGGCAATGTCTGAGAACCTTTGGAAAGTGATGAAAGAACAGGGCTTTTAGATTGAAAGGTTAGGTATAATTTATATATAAGGTATAGAGTATGAAGTTGCTATATGGAAAGGCAAATGTAACTATACTCTATACCTTATAATTGTTATTCGGGAGTTAGTTCCCTTTTTTCAAGGCTGTTTGGATCTCGTCGATCTCGGCGCGAAATGATTTATCCACTTCTTTTAACTGCTTGATTGTTTTGCAGGCATGCAATACGGTAGCATGATCTTTGTTGCCGATTAGCGTGCCGATCTTTGCAGTAGAGAAATCGGTATGGTTTTTCGCTAAATACATGGCTATCTGCCGCGCCTGCACCACTTCTCGTTTGCGCGATTTGGTATGTATAGCGGCATTCTCCAATCCGAAGTGCTTACATACAGTGGTGATGATATCGTCAATGGTTATGGACTTACTTTCGCAGTTCACAACCTTGCGTACAATGCGTTGTGCTAGTTCCAGGTCAATCTCTTTGTTGTATATAGTGGAATGGGCCATAATGGAGATGACAATACCTTCCAGGTCGCGAACGCTGTTGCCCACATTCTCGGCTATGTAGTCAATGACCTCCGGTGGAAATTGCAAACCGTCGCGGTGTATTTTGTTGCGCAGAATGTTTTTGCGTAATTCTACGGTCGGCTTTTCCAACTCGGCTACCATTCCCCATTTGAAGCGTGTAATCAAGCGCTCTTCCATACCTTGAAGCAATACAGGGGCGCGGTCGGAGGTCAGGATCAGCTGTTTGCCGTTCTGATGCAGATGATTGAAGATATGGAAGAATGTGTTTTGTGTTTTTGTAACACCTGCGAATTCCTGAATATCATCAATAATCAATATATCAATTGTCTGGTAGAAGTTAATAAAGTCGTTGGTCGTGTTGTTACGTACGGAATCGGTGTATTGAACCTGAAATAGATGTGCGGATACATACAATACCCGTTTTTCGGGGTATAGTTCCTTGATTTTTGTACCGATGGCATTGGCAAGGTGGGTTTTTCCCACACCTGACGCTCCGTATAGGAACAACGGGTTGAATATCGTTTTGGCGGGATTGAGTGCCACTGCCTCTGCAACACTGCGAGAAAGCTTATTGCTATATCCTTCAATAAATGTGTCGAAGTTGTATTCCGGATTCAGATGTGGGTCTAAATCAGGAACAGGAATCTGCGGGATAGCTTTGTCTATCGTCGGTTTTTGCGGGATGATAGTACGATGGGTGGATTCGTAGTTTACGGTCTTTTCCGGCCGCGAACTTTTGTCCACCATGACATTATACATCAACTTTGTTCCCTCGCCGATTACCTTGTAAAGAGTCTTACGCAATAGGTCTACAAATTTATCCTCCAGAAACTCATAAAAGAACTGGCTGGGAACTTGTACAACAAGCGTTTTGTCCTCATATTTTAAAGGAATAATGGGGAGAAACCAAGTTTTATATGTCTGTTCAGGAACATTGTCTCTGATAATTTCAAGACAGCGGTTCCACAATCCGACATGATCCTGTTCACTCATAACGGTTACTGATACATTTATTAATTAAGCAAAACTTCTACGTTTGCAAAATTGGCAATCTTATTTGAGAAAAACAAATCTCTTTTTTCTTGTGTTTCTCAATAAAACAATAATCTCTTTACTTTCAGCTACTTATCGGAATATGTGAAAATTCCCCCTTTATATATACTATTGTTTTTGTATAACAGCTTGTAATATAGCAAGATAATGCTGCTTTTGTGGGCTGCTCCTCTCCAAAAGCGGAGTAGATATAAACCCCTTTTTTACTTTGTACATAGACTTATCAAGGGTTTTTCCTTTTTGGATAAATAAGCTTTGCTATTTAGACAAAATCTATATAAGCGTAATTCCTACTTATCTTTCTTACCGAATAAAGAGAAATGAACGTAGCGTTTGGGGTGTGATTTTAAATCTTCTAATAGGCTCGCTGCATTTGCTGTTGTGGCATTCAGGTTATTGTAGAGTGACGGATCGTTCAGCAATAATCCGACAGTATTATCCTTTCGGTTTAATTTATCTGTAATCATTTTTACATTAGCCAATGTGGAGTCTATGCTTTGCATGGCTGTTGCATAATCTATTTCTTTCAAGTTATTTGAAATAAGTACGAAGTTATCCCCAATAGTATTCAGCTTGCCTGTAAGTTGGGGAATGTCCTTGTTCATTAATGTTTGCAGCTGTCCACTGGTCACTGCTAAGTTGGCTGTCAGAGTCTGTACATTATGCAGAGTGGTGGGGATGGCCGGATCTGCCAATACCATATTTAAAGATCCGAGTATAGAGTCCAGCTTAGGCAGCATCTTTTCCAGTTGCGGCATCATGGCGGCAACTTTTTCCATCATTCCGTTGTTGAGCGTACCGGGAATTGTATCTCCTATCTGGTATTTCTCGCGGGGATTGTTGGCAAGGAGCAGGTTCATTTTGACGCCGCCCAGCATTTCTGCTGCCAGTTCCGCCGTACTGCCTTTGGGAATACGCAAGTCGGTGTTGACATCTATTTCGGCAATTACCTTTCCGGGCTGGCTGTAATCATAGTACAGGTCGCGTACGATGCCTACACGAAAACCGTCGGCAAAGACAGGACTAGACTTGGTAAGTCCGTTGACATTCTGAAATTTGACATAGAAATAACTGGAAGGCTTAAACATATTGATACCTTTCAGGTAATTGATACCATATACTAATATACAGAGAGCAGCTATTCCTGCAATTCCTATTCTGACTTCTTTGGTAATATACTTCATGATGTTATTCTATTTATTTCTTTTTATTTTTAAATTCGTTGATGGCAGCGTTCACATTCACCTTTTTGCCGTTTTTGAAAGCTATGATGAAAGCGTCCTTGAATTGTGCCGTAATTGAGCGTTTGGTGCGTAATACCTTATTGTAATCGGAGGATGCGCCATACGTATATTTGTACAGGCCGCCTTCTTTATAATAATCCACGTTCTTCAATCCTTTCAATCGCTTGTCATTTTTTGCCAATGGGCGGGAAGATGTGAGTATTTGTATCTTGAACACCGGGGCGTTGTCTTCTGTTTGCGCAACAGCGTTTTTTTCTGTGCGCCGGGGTGTGGAGTTGCTGTCTTGTCTAACTGTCTTTTCTGTTGCATTCGGCGTTGTGCCGGCAGGAGTCGTATCTTTCTCCTCCGGCAGGTCTTCCGGTAGAATGGTCTGGCTACTTCCGTTCAGACGGATTTCCTGCTCTCGCTTATAGGTAAGGAAAGCGCGAAAAATGCCGTTGGCAAGAGTTGTGGTTCCTGCATCTGTATTCAGGTAACGTTCTTCTTCAGGGGTGGAGATGAAACCCAGTTCAACCAGAATGCTGGGCATGGCGCTGGCTTTCAGTACTAAAAAACCGGCTTGGTGCACGCCCCGATCCACCCGGCGGCAAGTATTACGGAAATGCTTTTGTACGAGTGAGGCCAGATGTACGCTTTGCGACATATACTTATCCTGCATGAATTCGAAAATAATATACGATTCGGCAGAATTAGGATTGAACCCCGCATAGCGTGTCTTATAATCGCTTTCGTAGAGAATCACCGAGTTTTCCCGTTTGGCGACTTCGAGGTTGGCATCCGATTTGGCAAGACCTAATGTCCATGTAGAAGCGCCTTTGGCAGTGCGGTTCTTAGCCAATGCATTTGTGTGAATCGAAATGAACAAGTCTGCTTTGGCGTTGTTGGCTATCTCTGCACGACGGTCCAAGGGGATAAAGACATCTCGCGTACGGGTATATACGACTTTTACGTCCGGACAGTTCTTTTGAATTTGTTTGCCGAGTTTGAGTGCAACGTTTAAGTTGATATTCTTTTCTTTGGAGATTTTGCCGACAGCGCCAGGGTCGTGCCCGCCATGTCCGGCATCAATAACGACAACAAAATCTTTTGCTTCGGCACTGCTGCTGCAAAAGGGTGAAATGAGCAGTCCCAAGCAAATATTTATATATAATATGTATCGTCTGTATAGTTTCATATTAAAAATATCGTCGCAAAGATAGCGCAAAGGTCTATTATCGCTCTGCAAAAGTAATGTAATTTTATAGAAAACTCACACTTTGCTTTCAAGTTTTATCTGTAACAGCTTCTTTTTAGGGAGATTTAGTCTTAGTGTTTGCAAAATTTATAGATTTTCTATGTTTGCTTTTAGTTTGCGGTTAGTGGCGAATAGTTCGTTAGACAAATGCCTAACGAACTAAAATTGCTGTATCTCCCGCTTATTCAAATCTTTCTCTTTATTTATTTTCCGCGACGGACATACTTGTTAATAATATCCGTAACTTTGCACGCAAAATTAATAGGTAGACATAGGTATGCTTCTTCGTTTCATAAAGAATTGGACATTGCCTTTAGCAATGCTTGCAGGCACTGCAGGATACTTCTTCTTTGCAAGAGTTCCTTTGCTGGCACCGGTTAAACCCTGTTTGAACGGGCTGATAGCCCTGCTCACTCCAACGTTGATTTTTGCACAATTATTACTTACCTTTTGCAAGGTGGAGGTGCATGAGCTGAAACCGAAGGCATGGCATGGGTGGTTGTTGCTGTTTCAGACAGTTTCGTGCCTGGCTGTTGCCGTCTTGTTGGTATGCTGCCCTATGGAGGGGATGTATCGGGAAGTTTTTGAGGGGGCTATGGTATGCCTTATCTGCCCTACGGCCACTGCCGCTGCGGTTATTACCGGTAAGTTGGGTGGGAGTGCATCAAGCCTTACTACCTATACATTGTTGTCTAATCTTTTGGCAGCGGTGGCTGTTCCGTTGGTGTTTCCTTGGGTTGAACCGCATGCCAATATAACTTTTTTTGCAGCTTTCCTGAAAATATTGAGTAAGGTGTTCCCTTTGTTGCTTCTGCCTTTTTTTATTGCATGGTTTCTGCGGGTGTTTGTCAAAAAGGTACATCGGTATTTGCTTGAATTCCACGATGCCGCTTTCTATTTGTGGGCAGTGGCGCTTGCCATTGTGTCTGGGCAGACTGTGCGTTCTTTGGCGAATAGCGACGCTCCGGTTTTTGTGGAAGTCTTGATTGCTTTGGCCGGTTTGATAACCTGCTGTGTTCAATTCTATCTGGGAAAAAAAATTGGCGGACACTACAATGATCGTATCAGTGGCGGGCAGGCGTTGGGGCAAAAAAACACAGTTCTTGCCATTTGGATGTCTTATACGTATTTGAATCCGCTGTCTTCTGTGGGGCCGGGATCGTATGTACTGTGGCAAAATATAATCAATAGTTATCAGTTGTGGAAGAAAAGAAAAAGGGAATCTTGATTTCTTTCGTAAAGAGTTAGTTGTTATTCGTCATATCCCAGTTTTTTTTCATTGTAGTCTGATGCGATATAAGCAGGACGTCCTTTGGTTTCTTTGAAGATGCGTCCTATATACTCCCCGATGACTCCCAATGAAAAGAGCTGGATACCGCCCAGAAACAAGATAACCACTATCAAAGTGGGGAAACCGGCTGCTTGGTCGCCGTATATGACGGTCTTTATCAGGAAATAGATGGCGTAAATGAAGCTGGAAATGGAACAAATGATACCACATACGGTGGCAATACGCAAGGGGGCGGTGGAGGAAGAGGTAATTCCTTCAATCGCTAGATTGAGCAATTGGAAGAAATTCCAGGAGGAGTGCCCGGCAAGGCGGTCACCGCGGTCGAACTCTATGCTTTTCTTTTGGTAGCCTATCCAGCAGAACAGCCCTTTTGTATATCGCTCTTGCTCGCGTAACTGTCTTAATGTCAGTATGCAACGACGGTCAAGCAGGCGAAAGTCGCCTACATTCGGCAAGATGTCTATCCGGCTCATGTTTTGAAGGAGCTTATAAAAAGCAAGCGATAACCGACGGCGCATCCAACTTTCTTCGCCGCGATTGCGACGCTTGGCGTAAATGTCGTCGTAACCTTCTTCCCAGTATTGCAACATCTGATCTACCAATTCGGGAGGATCCTGCAAGTCGGCATCCATTACCACGCAACAGTCTCCGGTGGCATAGTCGAAGCCTGCCAGCATAGCGATTTCCTTGCCGAAGTTACGTGAGAGGTTTACAAAGTTCACCCTGCTGTCCGTTTGCCTGAGCCGGCGGATCACTTCGAGCGTTCTGTCGCTGCTACCGTCGTTTATAAATAAAATTTCCCATTCATAGGCACTGTTGCGATTGATAAGTTCTATCAGGCGTTGATATAGAGTGGGAAGCATGGCCTCCTCGTTGTAGACGGGAATCAGTAAGGTTACTTTTTTCATTTCACAAATGTGTATGTATAATAAATGCTTCGCAAATATATTATTTTTAAAGAAGTATTGAACAAAATTGCTTTAAAAACATGATCAATTGAAAAATATCAGCCTTTGTGCTTAAAAACAAAGCGTACTAATAAAAAGTTTACCGGAATGGCTATGGCGAACACCGGAGCAGGGGCAGTGGTCTTGGAAAGGCCAAGCCAAAGAAATGTATTCAGTAATCCAATGTGCAAAAGGTAGTTGAATAAATGAGCCCCGCCGAAACCGAACGCTTTTCCCCATGACGGTTTTTTACCGAACGTAAAGTAGGCGGTAAGATAGAAATTGGCGATGAAGCTGAAGGCATAGCCAAGGGTGTAGGCTATATTGACATTGATGAACTTCTGCAGCAAAAAATAGATTCCATAGTGCAAGGCGGTTGCAAAAACGCCTACCAGGACAAAACGTAGAAATTCAGGGAGTCTTCTTAATTGCTTCATTTTGGTTTTACACTATCATTGAGTCGGCAAAGTTAGGTATTGTTATAGAATAATTCGTATTTTTGCAGCGTGAAAATATAAAAACGGAAATATATGTCAGATAAAAAGATAGCGTTCTGGTTCATTGCACTGTTGAGTGTACTCGTGTTGGTCCCTTTTTTAGGAGAAACCATATTCTATTCAAAAGGGGAGCCGCGTGAAGCGATAGTGGCGTACACCATGTTGGAGAGTGGCAACTGGATACTTCCAATGAATTACGGAGTGGAAATAGCCTATAAACCGCCTTTCCTTTATTGGACAATAGCTGTTATATCGTCAATTTTAGGAGGAGTATCGGAGTTTTCGGCACGTATGCCGTCGGCGCTTGCTTTTCTTGCCATGCAATTGGTATTCTTCAGCTTCGTTGCCAAACGGAAAAATGTGAAGACGGCATTCCTGACTTCTATTTTGCTTCTATCTTCTTTTGAGGTACATCGTGCAGCAGTGGCTTGCCGGCTGGATATGTTGCAAGTTTCCCTTATCGTAATCTCGTTGTGTCTGCTTTTCCGCTGGGATGAAAAGAATTGCAAGGGGGTTCCTTGGCTGGCTGTTTTGCTGATGGCGTGCGCTACATTGACAAAAGGGCCGGTTGGATCTATTTTCCCTTGTCTGTGTATCGGTATCTATCAGCTATTGCGCGGACGTTCGTTCGGAAAGGCTTTCTTTTCATTATTGGGTATCGGATTATTATCTCTTATACCTTTGGGTATTTGGTTCTGGGCTGCTTACCAGCAGGGAGGGGAGCCGTTTGTCAATTTGATGTTGGAAGAGAATACCGGTCGCTTTTTCCGGAAAATGTCATATGAGTCACACGAAAATCCTTTATGGTACAACTTTCTCACTCTGATTTGGGGGTGGATTCCTTGGACTTTGGTGCTGCTTGTTTCCTTGTTTGGACTGAAATGGAAAGAAATGCATGTGCTGCCGGAGGGAGATTCGGTTGGTGAACGCTTAAAAAAAGTGTGGGATAAATTCCGCTCTCAATCACCGTTGCAGCTTTTTATATGGGTGGTGATTCTGACTATCTTCATCTTTTATTGTATCCCTAAGAGCAAGCGTAGCGTGTATTTGTTGCCTATCTACCCGTTCATGGGGGTGCTGCTTGCCGAATACTTATTGGCGTTGGTGCAGCGTGGTGCAAAAGTATTTAAAATTTCTGCATGGATTTTTGCTGCATTGGCTGTGTTGCTCACCGTTACTTTCTTCACTGTACGTTTAGGCTTGGTTCCTGAAAGCATTTGGGGAACAGGCCGACATGCTGCCGAAAACATTGCATTTATGAATGCTTTGCAGACGGTGCCGCTTTCGTTTTCGAAATGGCTGATTGTTTTCTTGCCGTTGATGTCTGCCGCCTGCCTGCTCTATACACTCTTGAAGTGTGCGGATGCACGACCGTTGTTATATGGTGTGGCGGGATGTATGTTATGTATTTTTGTGGCATTGGATGGAGTTTATCAGCCCACCGTTTTGGCTGTGAAGTCGGATAAGCATCTGGCGGTCCGCCTGAATGATCTTGAGCCGGAAGAACCGGTATATTCATATGGAGACTGGGTGAAGTTTTATAGCATAAACTATTATTTGGGTGATCGTGTGCGTATCTTTGACATGTTGCACCCTGCAGAAGGGTATGTATTGGTGATAGACGAACTGCAGGAGAAGTTCTTGCAGAATAACCAGAATGCATACCGGCTTGATGAGGTTTATCGTACTCCACTGCGTAGCTGCGATATGCGTAAAAAGGTGATAGTTTATAAATTCAGCAGAAAATAAGATGCTTTCTATAAAATTGATTGATAAATATTATCCGGAAGAGAACGAGCTGAAGCATATTTTGCTGACTCATAGCCGTTCTGTGGCCGATAAAGCTTTGTGGATTGCCGATAATCATCCTGAATTATCTTTGGACAGGGACTTTCTGTATGAAGCAGCTATGTTGCATGATATAGGCATATTCCTGACGAAAGCTGAGGGAATTTATTGCTTTGGAGATAAACCTTATATCTGCCATGGCTATTTAGGAGCGGATTTGGTGCGCTCGGAAGGCTATTCTCGTCATGCACTGGTTTGTGAGAGGCATACCGGAGCTGGTCTTTCGTTGGAAGATATCGTTAAGCAGGACCTGCCCGTTCCCCACCGGGATATGCTTCCGGTGAGCATGGAGGAACAAGTAATTTGCTTTGCCGATAAGTTTTACTCTAAGACGCATTTGGAGCAGGAAAAAAGCGTAGAGAAAGCACGAAAAAGTTTACAACGCTATGGCGAAGCCGGTTTACAACGCTTTGATCATTGGTGTGAACTGTTTTTGTAGCAATCTAAATTTCTTTAAAAAGGGAGATTATCCGTATAAATTACGTACTTTTGCCCTTTCAAGCGTAAACTATTAGTTAATGACGCCATTGAAAGCAAATACATTCATATCATTCATACTACTATTTGTCTTACTCCTTCTTTCCGGTGAGGCTGCTTCGCAACGTCGTCGGAGAGGTGTTGTGCCGCCTGAAAGACTGCAAACGGACTCTTTGCGGAGAGATTCTTTGCAAGTAGATACATTGGCTGTTACCGGGAAGAAGAAACAGCCTTTGGACGCACCGGTCACCTATGAGGCAAATGACTCTATCGTGTTTGCCCAAGGCGGGTATGCGCATTTGTACGGACAGGGAAAAGTAAATTATCAACAGATAGAGCTGGCTGCTGATGTTATCACCATGAATATGGACAGCAGTACAGTATATGCTCATGGAGTGGAAGATTCTTTAGGCGTGAAGACGGGAACTCCGGTTTTCAAAGATGGCGAAACTCCGTATGAGACCAATACGATCCGTTATAACTTCAAGAGCAAAAAGGGGGTGATCAGTAATGTGGTCAGTCAGCAAGGAGAAGGATATGTTACCGGAAACAATGCAAAGAAGGGGGCTAATGACGAACTGTATATGAAAAGCGGGCGGTACACAACCTGCGACCACCATGAGCACCCTCACTTCTATATGCAGATGACTTATGCGAAAGTACGTCCTAAAAAGAATGTTGTAACGGGACCTGCCTATCTGGTGGTGGAGGATGTTCCTTTGCCGCTTGCTGTGCCGTTCTTCTTTTTCCCGTTTTCGAGCAGTTATTCATCCGGTTTCCTTATGCCTACATACATGGATGACTCCAGTCGTGGTTTCGGTCTGACGGACGGCGGATATTATTTTGCTATCAGTGATAAGATGGACTTAAAGTTGAGGGCCGACATTTTTACGAAAGGCTCATGGGCATTGAATGCTGAATCCAATTATATTAAACGGTATAAATACTCCGGTTTGTTCCAGGCGAGTTATCAGGTGACCAAGACCGGTGATAAGGGGCTGCCGGACTACTCTGTCGCCAAAGATTTCAAGATTGTCTGGTCTCACAGGCAGGATGCGAAAGCCAATCCGAATCAAACATTTTCTGCCAGTGTGAATTTTGCGACCAGCAGTTACGAGCGTACTAATATTGGAAACATGTACAACTCGAATGCTATGTCGCAGAATACGAAAACTTCAAGTATCAGTTATTCCCGTTATTTTTTTGATAGAAAGCTGACGGTAGCGGCAACTACTAATATCGCTCAGACTATGAGGGACTCTTCGGTTAATGTTACTTTGCCTGATTTGAATATTTCTTTATCTACGATCTATCCCTTCAAGCGTAAAAAAGCGGCAGGCGAGGAGAGGTGGTATGAGAAGATTTCAGTACGGTATACGGGCCGTTTGACTAATAGCATCCAGACAAAAGATAATCTGCTGTTTAAATCCAACCTGATAAAGGACTGGAAGAATGGTATGAAGCATGAAATACCGGTCAGCGCTACCTTTACTTTGTTCAAGTATTTTAATGTAACTCCCTCCGTCAGCTATACAGAACGTTGGTACACACGTAAGGTGATGAAAGACTGGGACCCGAACTATGGTACGAACGGTAGGGAAGTGGCTACTGATACGATTTACGGTTTTCATCGTGTGTATAATTATAATGCCAGTCTGGGTATCAATACGAAGATATACGGTATGTATAATCCGATTTTTTTTCCTAAAAAGAAGATACAGATCCGTCATGTCATAACTCCATCGGTAAGCATAAGCGCCGCTCCGGATTTTGGTTCTTCACGTTACGGCTATTATGATTCTTACATTAAGAATTATGCGGACGGCAGACGCGATACGGTCATTTATTCTCCGTATTCGGGACAAGCATTTGATGTTCCGGGAAGAGGTAAGCAAGGAAACATAACCTTCAGCATCTCCAATAATCTGGAGATGAAATATTATAGCAGTAAGAAGGATACGGTAAAGAAGGTTAGTCTGATTGATGAACTGGGGGCCAATATCAGTTATAATATGGCTGCTGCAACGCGCCCCTGGAGTGATCTTGGATTGAATCTTCGTCTGAAACTGAGTAAGAACTATACATTCAGCATGAGTTCTTCGTTCAAGACATACGGTTATAAATTCGATGAGAATGGTAACGTTGTTGATAATGACCGTACGGAATGGTCTTACGGGCGTTTCGGTATATTCCAAGGTTATGGCTCTTCTTTCAGTTATACGTTTAATAATGATACGTGGAAAAAATGGAAAGAGAAGTTAAGCGGTACTAGAGACTCCGATAAGAAGAAAGAAGAGGAAGCTGCTTCGGATGAGGAGGGTGCGGAAACTGATACTGATGGAAACGGTATTCCTAAAAAGAAAGTGGAAAAGGCGGCCGTTGATGCCGACGGGTATCAAGTATTCAAGATGCCATGGTCTCTGAACTTCAATTACAGCTTTAATATCTCTGAAGATCGTAGTAAGCCTATCAACCGTAAGAAAATGCGCTATCCCTATCGTTATACTCACAACTTGAGTGCTTCCGGTAATATAAAACTGTCTAATAAATGGGCGGTAAGTTTTAATTCCGGTTATGATTTTGAAGCTAAGAAGATTGTGCAGACCACCTTTAATATAACGCGCGATCTTCACTGTTTCAGCATGTCGGCCAGCCTTTCTCCTTTTGGGCAGTGGAAATACTACAATTTTACCATTCGTGCCAATGCAAGTATTTTGCAAGACTTAAAATGGGAACAAAGAAGCCAGACCCAGAGTAATATTCAGTGGTACTGATTTATTATTTTACCATTTGATCTCTTCTTCGCCATGTGCCCTCAAATAGTCATTGGCCTTACTGAAATGTTTGTTGCCGAAAAAGCCGTTGTAAGCGGAAAGCGGAGAAGGATGTGCTGATGTCAATACCAGATGCTTGTTGCGGTCGATAAACGCGCCTTTCCGTTGTGCATAAGCTCCCCATAGAATGAATACCAAGTGCTCCCGCTCTTCGGCAAGGATACGGATGGCGGCATCTGTGAATGTTTCCCAACCATGATTTTGGTGAGAACCGGCTTGATGGGCGCGTACAGTGAGGGTGGCGTTGAGCAATAGCACACCTTGTTCCGCCCAACGTGTCAGATTACCGGTAGGTGGCGCGTCTGCTCCGGTATCAGCTTTGATTTCTTTAAAGATATTTACTAAAGAGGGAGGGAAAGGAACACCGTCATTTACGGAAAAACAAAGTCCATGCGCCTGTCCGGGGCCATGATACGGGTCCTGGCCTATAATCACTACTTTTACCTTATCGAAAGGACATAGATTGAATGCGTTGAATATTAATTTACCCGGTGGGTATATAGTATTCTTGCCGTATTCTTCGCGGACAAAATTCGTTAACTTATAAAAGTAATCCTTATCAAATTCAGGCTGCAAATGTGTTTTCCAGCTATCTTCTATTTGAACATTCATAATTGGAAGTGTTGGTGATTTAGGGTGCTAAGATACAAATATTTCACCACAGAGTATACAAAGTACCGCAGAGTTTTGTCAAGTGTATTAAAAAACTCTGCGGTACTTTGTATACTCTGTGGTGAAATATTTAAATGAGATGTATGTTGTGTGCTTTACATTCCCGGCGCATGTCTTCGGGCCAGATGCTGGCTTGTATTTCTCCGATGTGTGCTTTACGTAAGTAGAACATACATAACCGGGACTGTCCTATGCCTCCACCGATGGAAAGTGGCAGTGCGTCTTCCATTAAGCACTTGTGGAAATAAAGCCCCATACGCTTCTCTTCACCTTCCTGTTTGAGCTGGCGTAGAAGTGCTTCCTTGTCTACGCGAATACCCATTGATGATAATTCAACGCTGCGTTGCAGGACATCGTCCCATAACAGTAGATCGCCGTTTAGTCCGGGGAGTCCGTTCAGTCCAGAGGTTGTGTAATCATCGTAATCCGGAGCACGCCCGTCGTGCTTTTTGCCGTCGCCCAGTTTGCAGCCGATGCCGATGATAAATACAGCACCAAACTTCTTGACAATGGCGTGCTCACGACATTTCGGCTCTAAGTTGGGGTACATCTGGCGGAGTTCTTCCGCATGGATGAAATGTAATTTCTGTGGCAGACAGGGCTTGATTTGTGGGTACGTTTCGTATACCATGTATTCTGTACGGACCATTGCAGCATAAATGCGGGTGACAATCTCTTTTAGGAAATCAACGTTACGGTCTTGGTCGGTAATTACACGTTCCCAGTCCCATTGGTCTACATATAGAGAGTGCAAATTGCCTAATTCTTCGTCTGCGCGGATGGCATTCATGTCGGTATAGATTCCGTATCCTGATTCTATATGGTATTCGGCAAGCGTCAGGCGTTTCCATTTGGCAAGTGAATGCACTACTTCGGCTTGTGCATCGCCTAAGTCTTTGATAGGAAAGGAAACGGCACGCTCTACTCCGTTCAGGTCGTCGTTGATACCCATGCCTTTCAGTACAAAAAGAGGGGCGGTGACGCGACGCAGACGAAGTTCGGATGAAAGGTTCAACTGGAAGAACTCCTTAATCTGTTTGATGCCTAATTCAGTTTGTTTTAAGTCTAATAAAGGTTTATATCCTTCGGGTTTTATCAGGTAACTCATAGGTTTTATTTATATGTCATTTGTTAATTTGTTCGGCAAAGATAGAAATAATATTGATGATTGATGCTATTTTGAACGAAAAAATAACAAAATGTATATATGTGCTCGTGTAGTGCTCTCAAAATAATAATATAGAAAGTGAATGTTGCTAGATAGAAAAAGTGATGAATATTAGGAATATGCCGAGATTTTTTCTACTTTTGCACTCGAATTAAGGCTCCGTAGCTTAGTGAATAGAGCGTCAGATTCCGGTTCTGAAGGTCGTGCGTTTGAATCGCACCGGGGTCACAAAAAATCCTTGATAATCAGTAGATTATTAGGGATTTTTTATGTCTGTATTATTTTTTTTAATACGGGTAGTAAAAGGATTTTTAGCTTCTGTTTCTGTATTTGCTGGCTAGTTAGAGTAGTTGTAATGTGTTGATAATTAGGTTGGAATAGCTTATGATGAACGAGCCGTAGTTCACTATCCGTAACTGCTGCGATAGATCACTTCCTTTCAACTAATTTACCAAAATAAGGGTTAGTAATGCGCTTTTGTTCTAAAGAGTTATTACTTGAAACAGTCAGACATTCTTATTCTATAGTGAAAAGGTAAGTTACCCCAATTAATAACTTACCTTTTTCTATGTATATAAAATTAACTACAACACTTTAATTTTAATATTTTTAAACCATACTTCATCTCCATGGTCTTGCAGCAAAATATTCCCATATTCCGAATTACCAAAATTCTCCCAGTTTTTATACTTACTGTATGCTACCAAAGCATTCCACATTTCATTCTGACGGGTATATTCTATTAGCTTCACTCCATTCAGCCAATGCTCCACATGATTATCTCTCACAATAATCATAGCTGTATTAAAATCTTTCTTATTGAAAGGCTTATTTGCCGGAGCTGGAATCAGATCATAAAGTGAGCCTAATTGTCGATTTCCTTTCACTCCCAATTTTGCATCAGGGTGTTTGTCATCGTCCAATATCTGAAATTCGCATCCGATAGCCGATCCGGCTCCCCTATTCATGCCCGGATTAACAAAATACTTTATACCGCTGTTAGCTCCTTCAGTGATCTTAAAATCTACTTTAAGAATAAAGTTCTTATATTCTTGCTCTGTCACTATATCACCACCATTTGCTGATTCCGCACCGCCACTTTTTAGGACTTTCAGAATACCATTTTCCATGACCCAACCTTTCTTAGGGAAGGCATCAATTCTTGCACCCCGCCAACCTTCCGAGGTTTTACCATCCCAAAGAAGTGTCCAACCATTTTTTACTTCATTTGGAGAAAGAGTGTTAGAAATCACATTAATCTCCGGTGCTTTGACTGGAGTCAAATAGCGTTCTACATTGGTAGTACAAATACGTATATTCTTCCAACGGACAGTTTTCCCTTCATCAGCCGCACTGGCAATAGCATGTACCTGCAAGGCTATGAAACCTGAAAGAGTCATGTCATCCCAAATATTGGCACATGGAACTCCATTTATCCACGTGGCAATGGAGTTGCCAAACGCTTCAACACGTGCTTTGTTCCATTCCTTACTTTTAAAGGCTGTTTTGGCCTGCGGATTCCAAGTCAGCGGATAAAGCCAATTACGACGGGCCTCATCGTAAATACCTCCCGACCAGGCACGTTCGGAAGGATCAATCTCAAATTGATAGCCATGCACTCGGCCTTTTTGATAATCCTTCTTGCTTTCACTACGCAATTGTACACCGGAGTTCAACCCTTCATCAATCTTAAAATCAAATTCCAAGATAAAATCACCATACTGCTTCTGAGTTGCCAAGAAAGTGTTAGGCGTGCCCAGCTTTGAGATCCCCACAATCGTACCATCCATAACTTTATATTCAGCTTTCCCATTCAGTTTTTTCCAACCTTTCAGGTTCTTGCCATTAAAAATATATTCCCAGTTTTGAGCCTGCATAACCAAAACAGAAAACAAGCACAAAAGCAATAAGTAAACTCTTTTCATACCAGTATATTTATTAAATAAGTAACATTATAATTTATAAAATTCATCCCAACCCTTACGAGGAGGTGTTCCAATCAGCATCGCATTGGCAAATTCATTATTTGTAATCTGTTTCATACGTGAATCAAAGAACAGTCTGGTGTTCAAACGCTGTGCTATTACTCCCAATGAGAAGACCTGGCTCAGCACTCCGTTAATTTCAAATGGAGAACGAGTTTTCTCCTGTCCCATGCAAGCCAATAAAAAGTTTTCGAAATGATTTGATGGACTTTTTGGTATTTCAGGAAGTATGCCTGCCATTTCTTTTGCTTTTTCTTCCGGTATAATAGAAAGAGTACTGCCATGGCTTCCTCCTTTAAAAACCAGGTCTTTTGTATAAATAATCTTTCCCGGGTTTAATTTGGCAGCCGGTGTGTCTCCCTGATTTGTTTTGGGAATATTGGGATCAAGGCCTGACACCCCATAGCCTTCCGGAATGGGAGGTAAATTATCCAAACCATCATACCAGGTGATATCTACCGGCGGCATTCCTTTACGCTGTGGAAAACGGAAGAGAATGGTAGAAGAGTAAGGGAAAAAATAGTCGTTATGCCCGTTAGCATATTGCATTGATACTTCATATGGCAGGCCCAGCTCTAAGAACTCATGAACCGTATCCAGAATATGCGCTCCCCAGTCACCTAAGCATCCCATGCCAAAATCATACCAGCAACGCCACTGTCCCAAATGATAATCCTTATTATATTCGTGGTATGGGACAACTCCCAACCATGTGTCCCAGTCCATATCATTGGGTAGCTGCTGCCCTGATGGAAGTTTATAAATACCGGAATCCCAGCCATGCCAACGGCGCGGGTTATTCATGTGTGCAGTCACAGCAGTCACATCTTTGATTATACCCGCATCCATCCAAGCCTTAAACTGGAAATAATTGGCTTCCGAATGCCCTTGATTTCCTACCTGAGTTACCAGATTAGGACGTTTCAATGCAGCCTGCATAAGCAGTTCCGCCTCATAGAATGTACGCGCCAGAGGCTTTTCCACATAGACATGCTTACCGGATGCCAAAGCCAGCATGGTGATAGGAAAGTGGGAGTGGTCGGGGGTGGCTATAGCCACAGCGTCAAAGTCATTGCCAGCCTTATCAAACATCTGACGAAAATCGCGGAAACGCTTCGCCTTCGGATACATGTTCATCACTTTTTGAGTATGGGGGGCACCCATATCAACATCACATAAAGCTACTACTTCTACCATACCCGTACGGGCAAAGTCACCAATAATTTGCTCACCGCGATTTCCAATACCCACATAAGCGATCTTCACCTTATCTGCTGCAGCTTTTCTTTGCGATACAGAAATAGGAGCTCCCAACAGATCTCCCGTTCCCAGTGCCAGTCCTGCAGAAGCCATTGTCATTGTTTTTAGAAAGTCTCTTCGTGTTGTCATATTTTTCCAGTATTTATTAAGTTATTTATTGTATGTTCTATTTTTGAGGAATACAAGAAAGGTCCGCACTCCGTAAATGACGAGACGTAATACACTCCATATTACATAAAGCACGCACGAAAACATAATGACGTAAAAAAAGGATGTTAGCACCTCCAGAAAAGAAGTCTTATAAGCAATAATTGCATACAGATTCAATAAGTTGGCCATAACGAAACATACCAACCAAGTCAGCAGTTCCACCTTTTTCCGGTGTGCAGTGATGAGTGTGTCTTTCATATTTGTTTATCTGCTTTAGAATGATGATTTAAGTAATCTATTTTATATTCATCAGGAAAGCTAAGGGTGCGTTGTTCTTGCAAGGCCCGGTCACCCAGTAAACAGAGCATACTTGCATAGTAGCCTTCTTCGGCTATACGCTTGGGTTGTTTTCGGGTAATAACTGCCTCTACAAAAGCTTCCAGCAGCAAGGATGTACCATCCGACTTAGGCCTTTCACCTAAGATGAATTCCCCATTGTTCCCATTTGCTGTTTCGGGAGCCCAGCTAGTTCCGGCAAAAGACAGGGAATCAAACACCTTATTTTCCCATTCATTGATCATCTGCAAAAAACCGGGTGCAGGAGGGACATTCTCAAAATAGTATTTACCCTTTTCAAGCTCTATTGTTCCCAGGCTGCCCATGATTTGTTCCTCCAAACCATAAAACTTATTAGAGATAACAGAGTCGAATGTCATTTTTTTTCCATTCTCAAACACATATATGCAACTTACATTATCATATACTTCCCGGCCGTCCTTCCAATAAGTTATTGCCCCATGTCCTATTACCTTAACCGGTAACTCTTGCAACGCCCAGCTCCCGATCTGCAGCTGATGACAGGCCAGTTCTGTCATCAGTCCTTTAGAATATTCACGATATAAACGCCAATTGATCAGACGCTCCAGATCTGATGAAGGTACTTCTCTTCGCCAATCTCCATTCCGGTACCAGAATGTACGGATCGCATTTATCTCACCGAAAGTGCCTGCATGAATCATCTCCATTGCTTTGATATAGCGTGGATCGAACAGCCGCTGTTGTCCTGTGAAAAACACTTTGCCTGTACTGATATGCTTCTTATAGATGCGAAAACATTCCTCCATAGTAAAGCCTATCGATTTCTCACAAAAAACATGCTTCCCCGCATCGAAAGCATCCAGCACTATCTGACAGTGGAGATTAAGAGGAGTGGCCACCAATACCGCATCAACAGTCTTATTTTCCAAGACTTTCCGATAATCTGTATATACCTTGGCTTCCCGAACCAGATTCAATGCTTTTTCCATAGAAGGTTGATATATGTCGCACAATGCAACAATCTCCACCTTAGGATTCTGCAACAAAAAACTCATCAGGAAACGTCCCCTTGACCCCGTACCTATAATCGCCAGACGGCATTTTTCACCCGATGTCTCTACAACTTCTGAAAAAACAGAAAGCCATGGACTCATGGACAATAAGGCGCCCGCACCTATAACTCCTAAGTTTCTCAAAAACTCCCGCCTGTTAATCAATGCATCTTTCATAATCTAGGTATCTGTAAAAATTAATAAGGTCGTTTATTTGAATAGTAATTATGTTAAAAAAATATTATGATATGATAAATATGCAAAAGACTCCTATAATGCATAATTCCATATTTCTTGATGACATTTTTCTTTACCTCTAATTTAAGACTATCCTATCCATCGTTCTGATGGGTACTTTAATATTAGAGCTTTTCTTCAAGGGCTTTTGAATATATATTATGAATAGGTGTCATTTGCTTTTACCTTTTTATGGCCATAATTGGAGCGTTTGTAAATTACTATATGTCATTTAGAAACTTCAAGATGCCGTTCTCAGAATACGAGAACGGCATGTCGAAGTGTTACCCCTAAGATATGATCTTTATACCTGTACTGTTAATAACCATAGTTTTGTGGATTTGGATCAGCCGGATTCAGACGGTCAATGTGTCTCTGTGGAATGGGGCGGAACCGATGGAATACCTTGATATTTGGAGCTGCTAACTCACTCCGTTCCTTCACACGCTGTACGAAGAAATCAGCGCCATTACGTACCAATTGTTCAAAACGATGAAGCTCGCCTTCCATTTCGCGACCGTATTCATCCAAGAAGAAAATCAAGATTTCATCTTCGCTCATACGACTTAAGAAATTGGAAGAAACTTTCATATCTTCCACAGTGGATTTGGTGAGATCCTCTCTATTTCCACCATCATACTTATAGTAATGGAATGGTTTTTCTTCATTCTCTTTCCATGCTGCGCGTTCACGTACAATATTTAAGGCAGCTGCAGAGTTCACAAAATCACCTTTCAATGCATATGCTTCAGCTAATATAATATATGTTTCAGCCAAACGGAAGCAGAAGTAATCACGATAACCTGCTTGGTCATTAGCAGAAGCACGTCGGGTATCAAGATACTTTAATAATCCTGGGAATGTATTGCGGATACCATCACGATCACCACGTTCATCTAATCCTGGGCGGTTTATGGATTGCATTGGAATGTACCAGTAAGGCTCTTGAGCACGAGCTAAGGCCAGTTTTTCACTCATAGTACCATTCTCAAAACGGTCATCTACGTTTTCCATAGAAAATACAATAGCAGGATCTCCTATACCATAGCGTGGTTCACCTGTAGCCATACCGATATCACTGGGATCAAAATTTCCAGCTGCGTTACTGAAAGAACACCAATTATTGTTAGTGGGCTCAGCATTGCAATAGTATACCCATACGTGCGATTTATAGAGACGAGAATCGATCAATTTACCATGTTTATTGCTAGCATAATATTGAGGTCCATATAGACCATTGTCTTCATATAAGAAAGGAGTGGGCGAAGTACGTCTCCAACCGCGTCCAGTAATCAAGTCACGAACAACACCGCTTGTCTGACCTTCCCCACACCATACGACTGTTTTGTCACCGTCTCCTTTGGCCGTCGTCATAGGCATACCTTCAGCATTAGTGATAAACATCATATGTAACCAGTTACCACCATCATTCATAGCAGTAGGATTTTGATTGTTAAAAAAGTGGTCGGTAGAGAACTGAATACTAAATAGTATTTCCGGACCTGCATAGTCATCTGGTGTAGGACCACCTGTTTTGGGATCGAAACGCCACAGATCAGAATAGTCAGTAGCCAATTCGTGCAAGCTACCGCTACCGCTTTGTTCGCCAAAGTGACATACTGAGCTAGCATAATAGATCGCTTTGTCTAAGTCAGTACTTTCAGCACCACGATCCTCGTTCATATTACTGTTACTTTGTGTACCCGCCCACTTCTGGCTGTAACGGTACATATAAGCCTTAGCCAACAAGTGACCTGCTGCTCCTTTGCTGGCGCGACCATAGTCGTTCGTTACCTTACCTTCGGCATCAGCCCATGGTAGTAAATTATAAGCATCCGTAGCATCTTCAATGACTTGTGCGAGAACCTCTTTTTGAGGGGAGCGAACAAAGTTGAAAGTCGGTTTGTCCACAGGTTCCAACAACAACGGACAATCACCATAGTGAGTAATCAAGATGGAGTAGTAGTAAGCACGTAGGAATTTCATTTCTCCTTCACGCACTTTCTTTAGTTCGCTGTCCATTTCTGTGTTAGCTGCTAAATATTGGAGACCTAGATTAGTACGAGCGATACCGTTATAACAGTCTGTCCAAAAAGCGGAAAAAGTATCGTTTGACGGGTTCATCGTTGAGGTATAGAGGGCAAAGTCTGTACCACCATCACCACCGATCGTGTACATATCAGTTCCAATCTCTTGAAAGATGATGCTGTTGGGTGTGTTAGAAGTAGAGAACATGCCACGTCCATTCTGATAGCAGGAGGCAACAAGGGCTTCCACTCCTTCTGAAGTCTTGTAATAGCCATAGTCTGTATTGTATCCTTTCTCATCTAGAAAATCCGAACAAGCTGATAAGTACAACCCTATTGCACTTGCAGCGAAGATATGTTTGATATAAAGTTTCATAATACTACAATGATTTTAATAGTTTAGAAGGTAAGATTAACTCCAAAGATATAGTTACGCATAGTCATCGGGTCTCCGTAATTTGCTATCTTATGGTCCCAGGTACGTCCAGCTTTAACAGAACCTTCGGGATCATTGTTAGGATAGCTGGTGATGGTGAAAGGATTTTGCACTTGTATATAGAAACGTGCCCTTTCTAGTCCGGCATAATTGATAAGCTTCTTTGGCAAGCTGTAACCCAACGTGATATCCGAGATGCGTACGAAATCACCTTTGTTGTACCAATAAGCATCGTAGTTGGCTTGGTCGGCATCTCCTTTTTGAGGCTTTCTGAAGTGGCTATTGGGGTTTTCCGGCGTCCAGTAATCTACGTAACGAGTATTCATGCGACCGTCATGTGCCGTTCCTGGATCACAATAGATAGTATGACCGAACATGCCATACATAAATACATAGAAATCGAAGTCTTTATAGCGGAAAGTATTGCCCATACCTGCCGTCCACTTTGGCATTTTTTGTCCGAGGATGTCACGGTCTGTAGCGTCAATTTTATAATCACCATTTTTATCCACGAAACGCAAATCACCAGGTTTGTAGGAATGTCCGTTGGCATTGAACTTAGCCATTTCAGCCATATCTTCCTTAGAGTATCCCCATACATACTTGGTGCTTACATAGTTATAGTGTGTGTCTACAGGATGGCCTACAAACCACATATTAGCAGTATCTTCTTTTTGTCCGCTGGCCAACTTCACGATCTGTTCCTTATTGGTAGCAAATTGTAGGGAAGTGGTCCAACTGAAGTCTTTTGTTTGAAAGTTGACAGTTTCCAAAGTCATCTCAAAACCGCGGTTTTCCGTTTCTCCCACGTTTTCGGTAATGCTGCCGAATCCACTGACTTCAGGAAGAGCCCTCGGCATTAACAAGTCATACGTGTGTTGCTTGTACCATTCAATGCTACCTGAAATACGACCGTTAAAAAAGCCGAAATCTAAACCTACGTTGTATTGTCCAGTTGTTTCCCAAGTCAGTGAATTGTTAGAAAGTGAACTGGGCGCATATCCCAACATACCGACGGCTCCCCATGTATAGCGACTACTACTTATTTTACCAATTGTTTCGTATGGGTTTACAGAAGAGTTACCCGTTTTACCGTAGCCGAAACGAAGCTTCAAGTTACTGATTTGATCAATATGATCTTTAATGAATGCTTCATCGGAGATACGCCACGCTACGGCTACTGATGGAAAAGCTACCCATTTATGACCATCCGCCAATCTAGAAGAACCGTCATAACGCAACGAAGCGGTTAACATATAGCGGTTATCCTTAAAACCATAGATAGCACGTCCCATCCATGACATCATAGTCCATTGCGTAAAACCGCTAGTAGCACTCTGTGTGGTAGCACCGCCCAGATTATAGTATAATTGAGTTTCAAGTGGGAGACTCAAGCCACTAGCACTAAGAGGTTCCGAAATAAATTTTTGTGAAGACTGTACGGCAGTAAGATTAATGCTGTGTTGACCGAAAGTACGTACATAAGAGAGGATATGTTCCAATGTCCAACCGCGGTCAAAGACAGCTTTCTGTGAAGCTTGTGAATTACCAAATCCTTGCTGAGTAGAAGCCTTGGCATAAAATGACTGTTCTTGACCGCTATAGTAATCTGTGCCGAAGTTTACTCTGTAGGAGAGACCGCAATCCAACTTGATCATTGCATAGAGTGTAGCGTCAATACGATTGCGTTTAGTTTTGCCCTGGACACCTGTGAAGTCGTAGAAAGGATTCCACAACATTCCTTCACCCGTAGGGTGAGGCACTAAGCCTAATGCAGGATCACCATCTTGTGTAACATCACCACCTATACCGTAATTATCGCCTTCGCCGCCGGGAGAGTAATATGGCGTGCCTAGCGGATTCCAATTACCACCTACGCCAGTACCATTAAAATACTCCCAGTAGGCAAAATTAGTGGTAGCGCCCATTGTAATGTACTTGCCCAAGTTCTGATCCAAGTTTAAACGCAGAGTGTAGCGTTTTCTAAACGAACGCGGAGTAATACCTCTATTATCCATGAACGAACCAGAGAGAAATACTTTAGTATCCTTGCTTCCGCCACGAATACTTATATTGTGGTTATGTGAAATTGTCTTATCTCGCATACCAGCACCTTGCCAATCAAATGTGCGCAACTTTGAAGGATCATATGTACCACCCTCCCAAGCACGACGTACAGATTCAAGTACATATCCTGAATTATCTTTTTTTACATACTCCATACGCTGGTCATACTCCCAGTTCGGTTCCATAGAGGGATACCCACAACTAGGGTCGATACTGTAACCGCCTTCACCATCATAAATATAGCTACGTTCAGCTTCACGTAGGTACTCCAAATACTCGGCACCGTTACGCACACGACGATAATTATCTACTTTACCGATTGACAGATAGCCACTATATTCTACATTAACCTTGCCACTCTCACCTTTTTTGGTCGTTACCAAAATTACACCATTAGCACCACGAGCACCGTAGATAGCTGTAGCTGAAGCATCTTTCAAAACTTCGATAGAAGCTACATCTGCAGGGTTTACTACATCCATACCACCGTTCACAGGCACTCCGTCAATAACAAATAATGGATCATTGCTGGCTGAAATAGATCGATTACCACGAATACGAATCATGGGACTTTCGTTTAGTCCGCTACCAGCTACCATTACACCAGCAGCTTTACCGCGCAATGCTTCTTGAATAGTAGTGGGGGCGGTTGCCATTAGATTTTCTGATTTTACTTGTGTAATAGCACCTGTCAAATCACGTTTCTTTACGCTACCATAACCTACCACTACCACTTCATCCAAAGTTTCAGTATCTTCTTTTAATACTATTTCCAAACTTTTTCGTCCGGCAACATCTACGGTTTGTACTTGATAACCAATGAAAGAAATTCGAAGTTTTCCTTTGGGAGAAACATTCAAAGAAAAATCACCGTTAATGTCTGTAATAGTACCATTAGTAGTACCAACTTCAGTTACGTTGGCACCAATCACAGCTTCTCCTAAAACATCTTTTACTGTACCTTTTACAACTTGATTTTGCGCATTTGCCCATATTGCTACAAAACAAAGCAAAAATGACAATATCAATTGTTTAAAATAAAAAATAGTGTTTTTCATCGTTAATTAAAAAAACTTAGTTAATATAAAAATATATATTATGTAACATTTTTGTCACTATAAAATGTTACATAATTTCCATGATAAAATATGCTTCATCAAGGAAATAGAGGAAATAATATTGTTAAACTTTTTATAGGTGAACTTTGGTGTAAATATAAATAAATTAACAATATTATTAAAGAACAAACAAAATCTCGTATGGCAGAGATTCTGTATCACGTAATCATTTAATGAATGTGTGAAAATTAAGTCTGTCTCATGTTTAAAATGTTATAGTTGATTAATAAACCTTAATTCCGCAACACTATTACAAATATAACTTTTTAAGTACCTGAGCAACAAA
>OAWT01000136.1_pt1 | contig 54129 bp, 51 predicted proteins | sample 1477031 | NCBI WGS metagenome assembly OAWT01 (sample SAMEA2580263, study PRJEB22360) | human gut metagenome | biome: human gut; feature: human-associated habitat; material: faeces | place: Denmark | collected 2008/2010
AACCAACTTTGTTAACCTTAAATCTAATACTATTATGAAAAAACCACATTGCAAATGTATGGATATTTCTATTATTGTCAATAGATAAAATATTAAATTTTGTTCTTTTGATTTTAATAAAATCTAATATCTTCAGATCTCTTGCTTTTTGTACGTTATTAGGCTTGTGAGAACCATCGCAACGGTGGATAAAGGCAATGCGAACAGGATCGGATCGATGGCGAACCAGGGATAGATATCGATCAAAACATCACGCCCAGACAGCATATTACATAAGCCGACCGCTCCGGCTTCCGCCTTGTGAAGAAACAGCATAGCAAACAAACTTGCCAGCGCCCCCGTCCATAAACTAGCCAGTGCTCCTTCCTTGGTCGCCTTCTTCCAGAAAAGGGAACAGAAGTAGGCTGGGAGGAAAGTGGCGGCACAAATCCCCATGAACAGGGCTGTCCCGCGTGCTATGACTCCTGCGCTCAGCGTATAACAGATTATATAACTTACCAGAATGGAGCAAAGTACTCCGATGCGTACGCCCATCGTCGAGTTAGCATTCTGTCGATGTCCCAGTTTTGGGAATATGTCTGCCCCGAAAGAAGCTCCCATCGTGTGGAACTGGGCGCTGAGTGTAGACATACTTGCCGACAAGATACAGAGCATGAAAACGGCACTGAACCATTCCGGCATTGCCCGGTCGATAAACAGCGGGATAATCTTATCCATATCCTTGATGGCTTCCGATGCAACCACGCCTTCTGTTTTCAGAAAAAAGAGGTTCGATAATGCCCCGACATGATAAATGGCTCCGACGGTCACGATCAGAAAAACACAACCGATCAGAACGCCCCGGTTCAATTGCTTGGTGCTTTCCACCATCATAAAACGTACGACCAACTGAGGTTGGGCGAGACAGCCGATACCGACTCCCAGAATAAGCGAGGTTACGAGGGTATACCATTGTGGAGAACCGGTCACCGGCATGGCCGTCCATCCCTGGTGTCCTACCTCCTTAAAACGTTCAGGGACAAGCGGGGCGATTTCCGTCAGCTTCCGGTTGGCTTCGATAAAGCCCATATCCATCACCCGATAGAACCAAAATAGCAGGAACAACATGCAGGCGAACATAATGACGGCTTGCAAAGCATCTGTATATAACACGCCTTTAATACCTCCTGTGATTACATAGGCCGCTACTATAAGCGTGAAAATAAGCAGTGCCAAATGCAAGTCTATGTGGAACATCTGTTCGATGAACACTGCACCTCCTTTCATCACGACTGCTGCATACAGCGGCATGCCGATAAAGATGATGGCGGCAATGAATATCTGTATGGCACGTGAATTATAGTGCAATCCCAATAATTGCGGGAATGTGCGGGCATTGTACTTTTCGCCTAATTTACGGGTGTTCCGCCCGAATATGATAAAAGCGATGACAACGCCCATAAACATATTTAATAAGCAAAGCCATTGGATTCCCATACCAAATGTGGCTGCAACCCCTCCGAAACCAACAATGGCCGATGCGGAAATAAAGGTCGCCCCGTATGAAAGGGCCATGATGATGGGATTCACTTTCCGTCCCCCCAGCAAATAATCGCTGGCATTTTTCGTCTGTTTGTATCCGATGTATCCCAGCCAGGCCAGGATGAACATATAGATGATTACTACGATACCTAAAGTCAGTGTGCTCATTTTTCCGGCTGTTGTGGGTTTGTATTATCTTCGTCGTCTTTATTCCAATGGGTTATTCCGAACCAAATGGAATAAAACAGGCAGACGAGGGCTAACAAGTAGGCCAGCCAGATGCCAGGGTCGCTTATTCCGAACATGTATTGTTGCTTTTTATAATTTGATCAAATCACTTTCACAAATATATTCCAGATTCTGACGACGGATCACTTCGCGGGCGGCTTCCCGGTTGTTCGTGCGTAAGATCAGGATTGATTTCTCGTTGGCTGAGAAGCAATACATATATTCGATACTGACGCCAGCTTTCGTGAAACAAGACAATGTCTGGGCAAAACTGCCTGCGCAGGAGTTGGTGACGATTGCCAGCACATCGGTCAGGTTGGCACTGACATTGTTGCCCTTCAGTATTTTATAAGCCTTTTGCGGATCGCTGACTATGATGCGCAAAATGCCGTATTCGGATGTGTCTGCTACTGTTGCGGCAATAATCCGTATCTTCTCTTCGGCCAGTAAAGCGAGGATTTCGCTTAACTTGCCGTATTTGTTTTCCAGAAAAATAGAAATCTGATTGACTGTCATGTTGATTTATGATTTTAGATGTATGATTTATGAGTTCAGCAAAGTTTACGCAAGTCTTTCACCCGGACAGCTTTTCCATCCTGTACCGGCAGAGAGCCTTTAGCGACCAGTTTGAGATGGGGAGTCAGAAGCAACTCATCCTTCAACTGGCGGGTGATTTCCTTTGTCAGACGTTGCAAAACGCTGTAATCGTCGGTAAACAGGTCGCTCAATTCCACTTCGATCAGCATCTCGTCATTGTTTCCTACCGTTTCGATTGTAATCAGATAATTGCTACCCAGTTCTTTAAACTGCATCAGTATCTTTTCGATCTGGATAGGGAAGAGGTTGACCCCTTTCAATATGATCATGTCGTCGCTGCGGCCTTTGAAACGTGCCAGGCGTTTGTGCGTCCGTCCGCAAGGGCATTCGCCCGGAAGGACACAGGTCAGGTCACGGGTACGGTATCGGAACAAAGGCATTGCCTCGCGGTTGATGGTCGTCAGGATCATTTCGCCGACTTCCCCTTCTTTTACCGGTTGCAATGTGACAGGATCGATAATTTCTACGATTACATTATCTTCCCAGATATGGAGACCGTTCTGTTCCGTGCATTCGAATGCGACGCCGGGACCGTTCATTTCCGACATCCCGAAACAGTTATATGCTTTTACGCCTAACAATTGTTCGATCCGGCGGCGTTGCTCTTCCGAGTGGGGCTCGGCGCCGATACAAACGGTGTGCAGTTGGGTGTCGCGACGGGGATCGAGGCCCATTTCATACATTACTTCTGCCAGGCGGGTCGCATAGCTGGGAATGATATGGAGGCAAGTCGTACCGAAATCCGTGATGAACTTGATCTGCCGTTTGGTATTTCCAGCTGCTGCCGGTACGGTCAGACAACCTAATTTTTCGGCTCCGTATTGGAATCCTAATCCACCGGTGAACATTCCGTAGCCGGAAGTGTTCTGGAAGACGTCCGTGTTGCGGATACCTACCATATACATACATCGTGCCACCTGATTAGCCCATTGGTCCAGGTCTTTGGCCGAATGCAACACAACCGTAGGGTTTCCTGTCGTGCCGCTTGATGAATGGATACGGACACAGTCTTTGATAGGAATAGCTGCCATACCGTACGGATAATTGTTGCGAAGGTCGTCTTTCGTCGTAAAAGGTATCTTTTGCAAGTCGTCCAATGATTGTATACTGTCGGCCGTAATGCCGTTTTCTTTGAAAATCTTGCTGTAGAAAGGAGAATTTCCGGCTGCTTCAATTGTCTTTTTCAATCGCTCCAACTGTAGCTTTGCCAAGTCTTCACGATTCATGGTTTCAATATCTTTCTGCCAATATTCCATCGTTTTTTGCATTATAATGTGTTTGATTCATGAAATTAGACTGCAAATATATTGTTTTTATTGGATTTGTATGGCATTTTTGGGGGAAAGATTTAAAGTAAGCAACAGCCTGCACTTTAAAAGTACAGGAATCATTTTTCATTTTATAGCCGGAACATTTTACCAGATTTCACAGACAAATGATCTATGATCCCATTTCTTTTGGCTTACAAAAGAAGAGGATTATTCCAAAAGAAAGGCTGTTGCTAATAGGTTATATGGATATTGTGATATTTGATCACTCTTTGATCAGAAGGAATCGACAATACCCATTGATGAAAGTCTTCTAGTGTAATCTTACTTGTGTAAGGAATATCTTTTTTGGTCAGAACAAAAATGACCGAAATACTCTCAACGGGTTCTTGTGTCTCTTTTCTGATTTTGTAATCCTGTGTGATGGGAAAAGGGTTTGACTCGTTCACATGCAACATCTGAGAGGGTTCAGCAGGATTAGGATATACAATATTTCCTTTCCCTGCTTCATCAAACCAAAAGATATGCGTGTAGCATGCTTTAGTTGGGCGAACATTGAATGAGAAATTTTCACCGTTCTGATAGGGGACTTCTTTGATCCCTTCGATGTATGCGTCAAACTCTAAATCCCGTTTATTTTTTTTGAGTTGGATAACCGCTTCAATGCTGACAGTATAAAACAAATGTTTTTCTTCTGTAAGAATCTGTTCATTCACAATTTTGTAGTTCACAATTTCTCCTGAAAGCTCCGAGTTACTTGAACTGACAAAATAACTTAGACGTTCTGACGTGGTATTTGTATTTATGACTGTAAATAATTCTGATATGCCAGCTGACCGAAGCGCATTGCTTTTGGCAACCTCTATCGCTTTGCCTCTTGCCGTTTCGGGTGTGATGTTGGCTATTTCCCAATCTCCTTTCGCTTGAACTTTTTGGTTTGTGCAAAAAGGGCTGGTGTTGTGCTTAGAATAAGCAAAATAAACATGACAAATCGTATTGTACGCATATCAGAATTATTGGATTATCCACAAAACTAATACTTTTTTATTCTTGTTGCAAGTTTGTATTATTTGTTGATATGATTTGTTTTATTCCGGTCAAACTATCCAATTTGTCGTGCAAGTGCTTGGCCTCTTTTTCCAAATTTCGATGGATGCTTTTCATTGCCACATCCGTGGCTGCTTGGGAGCTATAGGAAAGACATACCATCACTTCCACATTTTTATTACTCAGATCTCGATAAATCTCGATTTCCTTTACGACACGTCCAAGATCTGCAATAATCAATTCTTTACTAGCCTGCACCGCTTTATTTATGGCAACGGCCTCTTCGCTTGTCAATTCATTATTGGAGACACTGCTTTCAATCAGCGAACTGATATTGGAACTCATTAATCCTGCTAATTCAACTTTTGCCTGGTGGTTGGCTTGCATCTTGGCTGAGCTGACATTCCCACCGATGACTCTTGAATTGGCAACCAGGTATGCTGGTAGTCCGGTCTCATCTGTTGCTACAGATTTCATCCATGCATTTTCGATTTGTTTGTCTAAAGGGATACCACCCAGGAATGTTTTGAATCCTTCTTTTTTATACGTCTTTGCCTCCTTCCTTGCCTGTTTGATGGCTGTTTGCTTCAACTCATTCCGGAGTTCGGATTTGGGTTGTGTTGAGCTACTTGATTGTTTGCTGCTACCGCATCCCACGAAAAAAATGCAAAGGCTGAATAAGATAAATACATGTTTTGTTTTCATCACGATTATACTTTTTAATTTGTTATTTGTTCTATTATCTGTATCAATTCGGGTTTGTGACATCCGAATATGAAAAAAATTAATCCAACATATAAATTTGAGCTTTTTGTTCCTTGTAACGAGGTATGGATTGCCCTACTTTTGCATGCAAATATGTTGGATCGCAAACAATATACTTTTCTCCTTTCACATTGACAAAGTCACCGGAAATAGGAGTATTGAACTTGACTGCTGTTGTCACATGGTCTGGATAATCCAATAGTACGACTTGCAATCCTAAGAAGCGTCTGACAAGTTGTGAAAACAGCACAGATCTGTCTTCACAATCAGAAAAAGGGTAATAAAACAATTCTTCCGCAAAGAAGAACTTTTCATACCCGAACTGTTGCAAATCATTTTTATATTCAAATGACGTTTGGACGAACCGTAAAAGATAATTCACTGCTTCTAGTTCTGTTTTATCTGATAATTTTGGTAGTAATTCTTTCTCAAGACTTTTTCGTGTTATATTGGAAATCGGAGTGTTAGCATAAATAGAAATCACTGTTTGCGGATATGATTGAAACAGATCTATCAAGTTTTTGTTTATATTGATGTTATATGCTTGATCTTCAACTTTACAATGCTTGGTGTGTAAGGCCAGTGATAATCTGAATGGCCTTGGGATATGGAGATTTATATGTTTAGTACTACTGGGGTAATCGATGGTATAGGAATATATACCTTCATCCGTTTTTGTATTTTCTAAAACATAATACCTTTCACTCTCAAAAGTGATAAAAGGTTTTCCATAAACTGTTGTTTGAAAGGGAACAAGATGGACAAGCTTGTTGGCACATTTACCGATCTTCATCCGAAATCCCAGCTGATTCATGATAAAAACAGAAAAAATGGTCTGTTCATTCTTTTTATCCGGATAAAATGCCTCTGCGATTCGATCTAACAATTGGAATATTCCCCAATCGTTCAAGTTCATATCATTTTTGTAGAAAAGCAATGTGTTGATCAATTCCGCATAAGGAGAATCGGACAATTGTTCCCATACCGATGCAATACTCTTTTCATCCAGATTTGCCAAAAGAAATTTGTATTCGGGAAAATGTAAAAACTGAAGTTCTGAACCATAATAGGAGACCACAGCCTTGCGTCCTTCTTCTTTGTTTGAGTCAGATATATCCCACAAATTGATATCTTCAGATGAATCCTTTTGGCGAATGATACTGTCAATGCTCAATTCTAAAGAAGAATCAATACCATTCGGCACAGCCTGTACATCCATTTGGGGGACTGGTTTCTTGGGAACCGGAATCGGGTAGCTGACTTGAAACTTAACCCAGTTTTCTTTTATTGATTTGATAAATACTTTATTGATAGAGTCATTATAACTCTCATATTGTTGGTGCACTTCCCTTCTGAATGTATCAAATTGTTCCCGAAATTCATTTTGCCCATGAGAAGCAATGGACAGGATTGACAGGATGCTGACGATGACAACTTGTTTCATAGGACTCGTTTTTTATTATTCTTTTATTAGTTTCCAGTTTTTCCAAACTTCAGAAATGGCTTTTGAAGTTTGTACTTGAGGGGTTTGCATCTTTCGGTTGACATCAAATGCATGTGACTTGACGTTGTTGATCAGATAAGTAGCCAAATCTGCATAGGAAGTGCTTCCTTTGCTCTCCTGTAACTTTTTTAACAGGAAGTAGGTGAACATTCGGTGTTGTTTCTCTTCGTATGGATAGGCGATTTCAGCGTCGGTCGTTGCGCTGAAGACAACCAAATTACCGCTTAGCATCTCTTTGCGTGGGGTAACTTCTATACCGGCCCCGTCCACTAAAGCCGTCAAAGCACCTTCATCGCTTTTTCCACTGAAGCAGGCATCCAGGAAGACGGTGGCGGAAAGTGCTTGCATGTCGGCCAACTCCCGATACAGGTTTTCTGCTTTCAAAGCGGCTTGCAACGTTGTCGAGCTGCAATCAACGGGCAACAGATGCATGCCGTTTGTCTTGATGTCAGACATTCCATGTCCGGAAAAGTAGAATAACAGATGCACTTTCCCGCTTTTGGCTTTGACGGCATTTTTCAAGAATTGAATGGAAGTAAGCATATCGCCATACGTCGCATCTGTTTTGCTGAATATGTTTCGGGAGGGGATGCCTAACGTATTTGTGCAATATTGGTAGAAAACTTTCGCATCATTGCCCGAAAAACGGGTTTGAGATTCGTAATGATAATGCTCATTCCCGATAATAACAGCATACGTTTCATCATTTACAATCTCAGTCTGTGGAATCTGCATATCGACATCTGACAACTTTTGGGGTTTTATGTGTTGAACGGGCTTTTGTTCCCGATTTTTAATATTCAGGTCGGCCAAGTTCAGCAACTCCGGATCATACGAAATGGTCAGATGTGCATACGTGTTTTGCTCGCGGCTGTCATAAACGGCTTGTTGCCCGTTAGGAAGTGTGAAAGTCAGTTTGTCTAACCCGATATAATTGTCGGCAAAATAGAAATCGGGGGAGCTGACTTGGGCTGAATCAAAATAAGCGATAAACTCTTTTGCCGTTTTCCCACGCGGGACTTTTACAGTCAACTGCCCGAACTGTTCGGAACGAATCAAAAAACATTCGTTGTCCGGATCGTAATCGCCTTCAATATGGAATTGATCCCAATTGATCGTTTCTGTATATTTTTTCTTGTAAATGGTTAACGCTTCGTTTTCCCACTTTTTTATTTGCGCAGTACGGTTTGTCTCATTTGTCCGTTCCTTATATTGTTGTGTCGATTCTTCATACCGATCCCATTTGAGCCAAGTTTGCAAACGAGGTTCAACATAGGAACGAACGTAAGTTTCTACGGGAACACGGTACTGGATAGGAGCACTGACTTGTGCACATAAAGCGTGTGCAATAGTGAATAGGATGAGTAGTATTTTGTATTTGTTTTGCATGATTGTGTTATATTATTATTTGTCTAAGACTAAACGGAAACCAAAGTCCATATGTCCTCCATCTAATTTCGATTTGTAACGTTCTTTTATATCCCCTGTACAATTTCCACGAATATACATTGATTTTTCACCTCGTATTACTCTTTCTGTTCCATGAGTTGGACCCGTTGGATTTTTCTGTAATTCATTTGGATAAGTGCCATACCAATCTGAACAAATTTCACCTACATTTCCTGTCATATCATAGATACCTAATTCGTTTGACTTTTTCATTCCTACAAATGCAGATGTGTGACCACTATAATACCATATATCATTCCAACCAACTTCATCAAAGTTATCACTACCGCTGAAATTGTAGCCTTGACTATTATTTCCACCACTAGCGGCATATTCCCACTCTGCTTCTGTTGGTAGTCGATATTTCAATCCTGTTAAATCATTCAAACGAATAATAAATACTTGTATGTCATCCCAGCTAACACTTTCTACAGGTAAATCATCGCCTTTATAAACAGAAGGATTAGTACCCATAATAAATTTCCATAATCTCTGAGTGACTTCATATTTACCTATATGAAAATCTTCTAATATAACCTCATGGAGTGGTTGAGTATCATGGTATAAATTACTTCCCATAAGGAAACTACCTCCTTTTACAAATGCCATTTCATAAGATGGTAATTTAGAGTGTGTATAGACATCTTCTTTCCTTTGAGTTTTCATATATAGGCTAGTATATCCTCCTGATTCTATGGTAATAATTGCGATCCTATCCATTCTTTTATTATCAGAATAAATGAAATTGAAATAATCCCCATTTTTCCCTGATGTATTAGATAGAGTACACCATGTCGCATCTGATTTTGCAGTCCAATTAATAGGACTTTGTATTCTTCCACCTGTGTAATCAGAATATACCCCACAGGTAATAGGATTTCCATGATAATTTTGAAGTACATAAAAACTTTGGGTTTCATTAGTGAAGTTAATGTTAATAGTAGCAACTCTACATTGATTGCCTGTATTTTCTTTAATAGAAAAATATACAATGCCATTACCTGTTCCAGACTTAGATTGTATTTCACACCATTCATTATTTGAGTTAATGGTCCAACTTTCTTTTGAACTAATAGCAAAATACATAGACTTTCCTCCTCCTGAACCGCAATAATGAGCCAATGAGGACAAAACATTAGTAGATATTTTTTGATTTTGTCCTTTCTGTACAATATTTATACTTATATCATTAATGAAAATAGTTGCGAACCTATCATTAAAATCTATGTTAGATATTATAGTAATTGAAATGATTTCATTTCCACCCCCTGACATTGGATTTATAGTACACCAATCTTGATCACAACTAATTTCCCAATCTATATTTTTAGATTCAATTTCAAACTGATATGTGCCACCTTCGGCTGTCGCTTCAATAGTTGTTGTAGAAACTTTCAAATATTGTTCATTCGTCAAGAACGATCTTATTTCTCCGTAACTAATGATGCCATTCTTATATTTGACATAAGCCTTATAGTAATAAATTGTACCTGGTTGTAACTCTTTAACTTCAAAATTGAAACTATCCCCTGCCGGACTTGTATTTGAAACAGTCTGAAGATTATCTTTGCATAGTTCATCTGTTGAATACAAAATACCAACTTCGTTAATATTTGCCCCTTTAAAGCTCAAAGACAAAATAGCTGTTTCCGTTGTTACCGCTGTTGCTTCGCCAGTTGTTACTGAAGCAGAAAGCGTGATAAAGTTTTTTATTTCGCTATAGATTCGGTTGCCTTTCTTATCTTCTGCAAAAACCTTGTAATAATATTCCGTTCCCTGTTCAAGATTTTTTAAAGGAATAGAAATTTCACCATTTGCCTTTTCTGCATATTGTAATTGAGCATTTGACAGTTCTTCTTTCAATCCATACATAACTCCTGATTTGTTCGCATTTCCGGTTAGGGAAAATTGAATTGTAGTAGAGGTATAGTCGGTAGAACTGCTTTTGATGTTGTCAATAGCGATAGAAGTGGAAGGGAGGGGATCGCTTTCACAACCGAATAAAATAAAGTTTAATACTAGTAATATATAATATTTCATGATCTGTTGCTTCTATTATTCTTTATAATGAATTGTTACATTATCATAAGTATGAAATCCGTTTTTTATAACTTGATTTTTTTGTAAATACACATCCATGTGTGGTGATAATGTTCTACAATCAAAATATTCTAAATTTGTATTTTTACTAACATCCATTATTTCTATTTTACTACAATGAAAAATATTGAGTGTTTTCAATTTCTGATTATATTCAGTATTTATAGTTGTGAAATCGTTATCTCCACATTGTAACGTTTCTAATCGATAATTCTTTGTAATATCTAATATCCTTAGTAGATTGTTGCTACAAGTGAGAAAGTTCAAATTAGGCATATTTTTAATATTTAGATTGGTTAGTTTATTATTATAACAACTTAAAGTAACTAGCTTGTTGCAATTTTCTAAATTTAGTGATTCTAATTTGTTTTTATCACACCACATCTCTAATAAGTCAGTATTATTACTCAAATTCAATTCTACAATTTGATTGTCATGAAGAACTAAAGATCTTAATAGTTTATTTTGGCTAAGATCAATGGCTGATATTTTATTATTAGGAGCATATAATTTTAAAATGGAAGTAAAATATTCTATTCCTTGTAAAGATTCTATATTCATGTTTTCACACCAAATACTAGTAACTTTAGATGCTTCTTCTTCCGAAATCTCCCCATCCTTATCAGTATCAAACTTTTCAACTAAATAAGCCTTGAAATTCGCATCTGGTATATTTATAATAGCAACCTCTTTCCCCTTTTGTGTAACCGTAACTGCTTTTGATAAATTTCCAGCTATTACAGTTATTGTCGCAGTTCTTGCTTGTGATGATGTATTAGCCGAAATAGAGCAAGTAATCGTTTTATCTCCACTCCCTAACGTCATCGAAGGGGTACACCAAGTTTGATTGGATGAGACAGTCCAATTGGTATTACATGTAATGTTGAAACTGGATGTCTGTTCATTTTCATTGACAGAAATTGATTCAGGAGAGACGGACAAATTAGGTATGACTTCCGTTTTTCCTTCCTGCGTAACAACGATTTGAATGGAAGACGAACTTGTGGCTATCGTAATAATAGCCGTTCGTCTTTGTGTCGATGTATTTTCTGTGATTGAAAATGAGATTGTTTTATTGTTGGAGCCAGATGTGGAAGCCACATTACACCACGATTGGTCGGACGAGATATTCCAATTGGTATTACTGCTGATGGTAAACTCTCCATGTCCCGCTTCAAAACCGAAAAGGAAAGAATTTTTAGAAACAGCCAATGTTTGATTGGTTCCTGTTTGTGTGATTGTTATTTGCTGGAGCAATGTTCCGGCTTTTACTGAAATCACGGCCGTTCTTGCTTGTGCAGATACATTTTCAGAAACAACGAAAGATACGGTTTGATTGTTTGAACCGGCTGCAATGGCAGGCTCACACCACGATTGATCGGAAGTGATTGTCCAATCTACATTACTTGTGATTGAGAAATTGTAGGTGCTCCGCTCTGCATTGATTGAAAAGCTATTTGTTGAAACGGCCAAAGTTGCAGACTTACTTTGCTGGATGACAGTGATTTCCTGACTCAGGGAACCGGATGAGACTTTTATGTTCGCTTTTCTTTCCTGATCAGTAGTGTTTTCTGAAACCGTAAACGACAACATATTTTCTCCATTTCCGGAAGAAGACGACAAGGTGCACCAAGGTTGGTCGGAAGACACGCTCCAAGACAAATTGGTGTAAATGATGAAATTGTAGGATTTATTTTCCGGACTGACCGAAAAATAGTTGGAAGAAACAGACAAGTTTTCATTACAGCCTTTTTGATTGATTGTTATGGTTTGTTGCTTGTTTCCTGCGGTAACGGTTACTGTTGCTTGCCTGGCAGAGGTCGTTATATTAGCTTCTAATAGGATGCTGATGTTGCTGTTTGAGGTTCCTGTGTTAGGAGAAACTTTACACCAGCTTTGGTTGGAGGAAGCATGCCAGTCTGTATTACTGTTAATTTTTACGGTATATGTGTCTTCCTGATCACCCGCTTCGATATTATTGATAGAAGTTGATAATTGGAGCTGTTCAGTCATAAACGACTTCGTTATCCCATAAATACTATTTGATTTTCCGGACGCGTAAGCCTTATAGAAATATTTGGTTCCGTCAGACAGGTTGGATAGCTGGAAGTTAAAATTAGTACCAGTGATTGTTTGAGTGGAACTTTTGTTTACTGTATTGGAATTGAACAAAGAGTCTGTGCTGCACAAAACGCCTATTTCATTAATAAGGTCATTCTTATCCATAGACACTTGGATGGATGCGCTATTGGTCGTAATATTCGTTGCATCACCTGTAGAGACTGCAATTTGTACGGGTTGAAGTTCTTTTTCGCATCCTAACAAAAATAGTAAACTGAAAATGTATAGTGTTTGTCTCATCGTATTGAATGTTTAAAATGTAATACCTACTGAAATATTTCCTTCTCCGTTTGTATGTCCTTGTCCGATCAAGCAGTTGAATGCTCCACCCAACATGAACTTTTTGATTCTGAATAATATGCCTATTTCCGGATCAATGCCTGAATAGGTTCCGCTTGTGATTTCGATGTGTTCGTTATTGATCGTTTCCCATTGCAACCATTTGTTGCCATACCCGATTCCGGCATGGATGTAAATATTAGGATGTAGTTGGCCGATAGCCCCCACGTAGGTAGAAAAACGGCCTTTTTTTGAGTTGCCATTGAAGAAAGCGTCGTCGGCATCTCCTTCTGTGGCATTTTTGTCTTTGCTCCCAAATGAAGATTTGATTTTAACATAGCCACCCCATTTTTTCATATATCCGGCCATCAGTGAATAAGATAATGTGTTTCCAAAAGAACATCCGGGTAAGACTACGAAATGGTTAGTCGATGTTTGTTTTTCCGTTCGTTTGGCTGTTTGTTGCTTGGATTTGTTTTCTTTCGGTGGCGTCTTCTCTTTTTTGGGGGTCGTCGGGACAGAAGAAGGCAGAGCGATGACTTTGAAAATAAAATTACCCATCAGGACATTATCTTTCAAACAGTTCCAATAGATGTTTTTTTCTCCGCTTGCCTGATCGGATAGATCCCCCTGCAAGGTTTTACAGTCGTTCCAAGTCAATCCGTCATTTTCGGAATATTGCAATAACAATGAACACAAAGTTGTTGTTTCCAACATACAACTGACTTGAATGATGTCATTGTTAGCAGTAGCTTTGACATTTGTTACTTGCTGTGCGTTCATCACAAATAGAAAAAGTAAGTTAGATGACAGAATAAAAAAGAAGCGCTTCATGATTTTTTATTTGTTTGAAAAAATGATTTGTCCGGAATAAAATTGTTCATCAATTTTCAAATCCCAGGTTATAGATGGATAAGGAGTAAATCTCTCAGTCGATAGTGTATATTCCGAGCCGTTTCCTTCTGTATCAAAGAGGACTGTCTTTTTGTATCGTGCTTTCAGCTGATAGGTGCAGGGATAATCCCATTTGAACGAAATCGGTTGGCAAAGAGGTACATTAATCGAATCCTGATCGGGATATAATAGTTTGACCGAAGTTTGGCTGTCGGATGCACGATTCCGGTATTCGATAGAAGTCGGATATAAAACTTCATCCGTTTTTGAGTACTTTTTATAAGAAAACACTGAAATGCCGATCATAAACAAAATACAGGCGGCAACTGATGGCCAATGCCACAACTGGATTTTCTTTTTTCCAGAAGTGTGCTGATCGTTTTCTCCTATAATTGCTGCTACGGCACGAACCTTGGCCAGATAATTCCGGCAAGATTCACATTGGCTCAGATGTACTTGAAAACGAGTCTCTTCCTCTTGCTCCATCTGGTTTAGAAGATAACGTTCCACTTGCGTTTTGTCGCATATATTCTTGTTGTCCATGATACGTTTTTTATTTATTATCTGATCCGGATATCAAATGTGACATTTATCCTGCTCTTTTTTTATGCCAATCAAACGTTCTTGCAATGTTTTTCTGACCCGTTCGTATTCTTTTCTCGTTTTAGTAACTGTCTTGACAAAAAGAGAAGAGTCGGGGTGGAGGTCGTATTTGGTTTCCACTATTTGGTTATAGCTTTGCCCTTCTACGATTTTCCGTAACAGGATGTCAACTTTATCTTCTATCCCTTGCGTCAGTCTTTTGTGGAGAGGATGTTCCGGGTTCAATAGGATGATCGATATGGCATAAGCGACTTCATAGGAATTATGGATGTCTATATCCAAGATTGAACTTTCGGGATTGTCTACTTGTTCGTCTTCTTCCTGCTCTAAATAAGGATAAAGATCTATCGGTTCTTCTTTGGGAGTATGTTTAACGCGTTGATTCTGTAAACGGTAGTTACATATTTGGACCACATAGTTCTTGAAATCTGTTCCGTTTTTAAACAAAAGGGAGTTGTCTGTTTGCAATTTATTTTGCAAAATTTCGTATGTGTCGCTCCAAGCCGCATCTTTGATCAGATCAATTTGTTCTTTTTGCAATGGACCAAATAGAAGATGCCGAGCTGCTATTTCGATAATTTCCCTCACATAAGAACAAGTGACATTCCAAAAAGAAGATAGGTCTCTTTTCAAATACTGCAAGTATTGTTTAACGGATAAAGGATATTGGTTGTCAATGCATTCTTGAAAAAAAACATTGACTGATGTCGGTGTATTGAATATACGGGGAGATAAACAAAACTGTGCGTAATATTCTTCAAATACATCCCATGGGAAAAAATAGCCGATAGATATATTGTTATATGCCAGTTCTTTGTCTAATAGTGCCGGTACTTTATCCTTTTTACGCTTTACATACATATCGGACAACTGAAACAGATGTTTTTTCAACTTGATATTTGAAGTTTTCTGCTTGGCTATAAAATTGGAATATCTGACAACATAGGTATAAAAGTAATCCAAGAAAACTGCCTTTACAAAATATGGTTCCTTATATTGGAATAGCATTGTATCGACAGCTATCTCAAAATTGTCTATAACGCCAAGATACGTCAATTGATGCTTTTCTTCTTCTTTCTGCAATATTTCTCTTTTCAGAAACAGTTTGTTGTTTATCATAATTTATTTAATGTTATCAAAGAAAAAACGTGGCACTGTTGCTACTATGTCTGTGAGGCTCTGGTAAGCCCTGACTACAATAATATGCAACAGCCCACGTCAATAACATAAGAACCATTCACCTTATCTTGTAGTCAAAAAATTTACCAGATTTCACAGACTGAAATAATAAGGAAATGTCTCTTACAATATCTTTGTTCTTTTGTCGTTGGATAGATTTGCTCCAATCTTTTGCAAAATTAGGGATTTTCTTTCAATTGATAATAAGAACGGGATTAATTTTCAGTGTAACCGCACCCAAAAAGAGTATGTACTTGTCTTACTGGAGATGTGGAGCGGAGATAAGCAGAACTCATGTTTTGATTCTATGACCGTCTTTATTTCCATGACAAGGGACTTTATTGGCATGAAGACGGTCGTCATTATACATGAACTCGGACTTTGCGACAACGAAGACGGTCATCACAAAAAAGAGTTGGAATGTACCAGAGTAACCGCACTAAAAATCACAAAAAATTATGGTAACTTTTTTATCAGAACTTCCATAATTGGGAATTTAGTGCTACTTTTACTGTAGTATGATAAAAAAGAGAAAGTGAAAATCATTGATTCTGAGAAATTAGAGAAATCGGATGATTATCCGTTTTATCGGTACGCATCCGGAATATGATAGAATTGATGTAAAAACAATCTAAAGAAAGTTCCTATGATAATTAAAAATGATGCCCAATACAGAGAATATAAAAACGCAGTGGAAGTGATTATCACAAAGGGTACAGAACTTGGTGATATGGAACTCTTGCCACAGCCTGATAAAGATGAATTTATCAAACTCACTGATGAAGTCTACGAATGGGAGGCCGCTTATCATCCTTTGCCGGGTAAGGTTTCGAAATACCGGCAGATTTCATATTTGACCATATCTGATTAGGAATAGGATGTCTTTCTGATAGGAGAAAAAGGCTTTTACTGTCATAAAGTAGTGTTAAAAAAAATTACCCGCAAGTGTAATTCAAAATATATGGGGTACAAATCCGATTTGCATGGGGTGGTGGTGTCATTTTGATAGTTCATCTTCGGCAGATAGAGTCGGATTGGAATGTTTTTTTAGATAATCTTATGCCTTAGACTCCCACATACTTGCGCGGATAATTGAAAGCGATAGCCAATAATGCGCCAAGCCCCAAAAGATAAGGATAATATAAATACTGCATGATCTCAATGGGAGAGACATGCCCTAAACCTGCTGCCATCAACAATTGTGCGCCGTAAGGTATGATGCCCTGTATGAAGCAGGAAAAAATATCCAGCAGGCTGGCACTGCGTCTCGGATCTATTTTAAAACGGTCGGCAATATCTTTGGCTATCGGACCTGCCATGATCAAGGCGATGGTATTGTTGGCAGTACAAAGATTAGCAAAACTGATTAACGCGGCAATGCTCCCTTCTGCTCCTTTGGCGGAACGGATGCGGGAAGTGAGTTTCAGGATGATCCAGTCGATGCCTCCGTTATATCGTATCATTTCCAGCATTCCGCCGGCCAGTAAAGTCACGATGATAAGTTCACCCATATTCGTGATGCCCAGTCCCATTGAAGCATTCCATCCCCAGATGTCGAACCCGCCTGTCAGCAATCCGACGATACCGGAAAGGATAATTCCGACTATCAGGACCATCATGACATTCACACCGCAGATAGCTGTTATCAGGACAATCAGATAGGGCAGGACTTTGACCCATTCGATCGGCCCTGTTTCATATCCGCTCCCGACCCCATTTCCGATCAGTACATAGAGAAAACCGGTCAGGATAGCGATCGGAAGGGCGATTCGAATATTCACCTTGAACTTGTCGTTCATATTACAACCTTGTGTGCGGGTGGCAACAATAGTGGTATCCGATATGAAAGAGAGGTTGTCTCCGAACATGGCTCCGCTTACTACGACACCCAGCATCAGGGCATCCGGCATTCCGGTTTTGCTGGCGATCCCTACGGCAACAGGAGCCAGAGCAACGATTGTCCCGACGGATGTTCCGACGGAAATGGAAATGAAGCAGGCGGCAAGGAAGATTCCGGCTGCCAACAAATTGCCCGGCAGGATGGACATGGCCAAGTTTACGGTAGCATCGACAGCCCCCATCGCTTTGGCTGTTTGGGCGAAAGCACCGGCAAGAATGAAGATCAATACCATCAGCATAATATTGCTGTTGGCCGCTCCACGGCAGAATTGTTCGGTCCGATTGCTGAGCTTGCCCCCTTTGGACATGGCGATGGCCACTACCGAGGCAATAACAAAGGCCACGGTAATAGGCATCTTGTAGAAATCACCTGCAATAATTGACACGACAAGGTAAGATAATAAAAAAACAACCAGAGGTGTCAGCGCCCAGGGATTAGGGGTATGGTGTAAACGTGAACTGTTCGGATCTGCCATTCTCAAATAAATCACATATTAGAAAGTGAATCTCAGCGCAATACGGATACCTCCCTTTTTGATGTCAGGGTGGTCCAGATAGGTTAAACGTCTGTAATAATCAATGCGCAGGATCTTGAATATATTTTCCAAACCGACGCTGCATTCCATGTAGGGAGTGTTACCTAATGGCTGTGTCCCTTCCGGCAACAAGAAAAGTCCAGGGGTCAAGGTCGGATTGTTTTTATCCGTCAGTCCGCCATAGATCATATTAAAGGAAAGAACTTCACGCAGACGCAGCCACTTGATGCCCGGAATACGGTTCAGAAGCCAGCCCTTCATATAATAAGTAGCATTGAACGATACATATTGGTCGGTCACGAACTCTAATGCGTTCATCATGTGGAATGCTTCCGGTTGGATGGTGATGGATTGGTTCGTATTCGGCAATATCAGCAGGGGGAAAGGTACTTTATCCCAGACCTTGCCCGCTTTAACCTGTGCGTCGATATGTCCGAACGAAGAAAGCCAGATACGTTTCTCGGCGCTGATCTCCGTATGGTTGTAATTGTAATCGCCGCCTAACACGCCTTTGATACCTAATTGATGAGAAAGCTTGAATACGGGTGCGTCTTTGGACAAGTTGAATACGGATTCTTTTCCTGAACGCCCGTTATAAGCGCGTTCACCCGGAGCGAAACGCAGCTGTGTTCCGATTTCAGATGTCGTAAAATCTTTTATATGGTATAAATTCCCGGATTCGTCCCGTTTGATATATTGAAGCGTCCCTGCCGCCTCGTTGTTCTGGTTCATCATCCAGGACTTCCATGTCAGGCCGTTCAGCCATTCTTTTTCGTATTGCAATACACTTTTGCGGATATACTGCATCTTGGTGACCGGCTCACCTACTTTCCAGGCAACGAAAATGTTATCCTTGCTTGTGAAAAGGAAATCCTGGCCTGGGGTGTACACATCATATTCCTGGATAAACGACAAGTTATTGACCGGATTTTCACCTTCGTGATATTCTTTTTTAGTGAAACTGTGCGTTAATTTCAGGTTGTACTTGATCTTGCGGTCATTTGTACCGTAAGCCAGATAGCCACTTGCAAACCAATACGGACTGAGGTTGGCAGTCGTCATTCCTCCCACACGCATACGGAAACCTTCCAGATGGTTCGCACTGAAGGTCGTATTCATCGGACCGAAGTCGAATTTGGTTACCTTCTTGTCATTTGCTGTCGGGATATAGCCCGTTATCAGGATTTCCGCAGTTTTAATAATGGCATTGAAGGCCGGAACTTTCCGCAGTTGCCCCAATAAGTCTTTTAGCGCATCTTCCTTTTCTTTCAGCGGGATAGGACGATTATGCATCCAGAACGTATCCGGCTGTGCTGTCGCCTCCGGCAAGATATGCAATGCTCCTAAAAGGCCGAAAACGGAATCTGCATTTTGCACGTTGAAATTATAATTGTCGTAATCCCTGAGCTGGTGTGCATAGAGCTGTTGCGTACCCTTTACTACATAGAAATTGACAAAGGTATTCTCTTGGTCAAGTACCCAGGTACTATCCGGCATCTGTTTGAATTCCTGCTCGATACGGAGCTTGTCCACCCAGTTCAGATTGATCTTTGCCGGTGTGTTCAACAACGCTTTCTTGACTGCATAATTACCGTCAAGCGTTATATAAAGCCGTCCCGTAAACCCGTAGCTTTCGCTGTTTGCCGGAACGAAAGCCAGATCCACACATTTATCTCCTCCCACATCGAGCGTATCCATGATGTAGTAATGGTAATATGTGGTCGCTAATGTCGATGATAACGGGCTGACGAACCGGTTCAATAGGATAGGAATGTTGTTATCGAAAATATTGATACTCTTGAAAATCTCTTCCAGGTTGGAGGTTATGCCGCCACCGTCATCCAATGTCTTATCGATTCCCTGCATACGCTTGGCTCTGACAATTGTCTTTTCCGCTTTGGGACTTTTCCGGTAGTAGAAATCCGATAGGTTTTCACGAACGGAAACGGTCAGGATCGGTTTGCCGTTAAACTCGGATGTATCCAGATAGTTTTTGATAAATTTAAACTTTTTCAAAAATTTGTTCTTGTCGAGGTTCGGATTGAAATTATCCAGCGACAGGCTTAATTTTTCGTATACTTCCGTTTGATATTCTGGCTTTGCTTCGATCCGGTTGTCATTCTTGTGTGCAATAACTTTCTTGATAAGTTCTACAGCCGGATTATCCTTGCGAGTATATTTTTCTCTTTTGGGTTTGACTACGACTTCCGAGATTTCGAAAGCAGTCGGTTTCAACAATACTTCCAGATTGTCATTCTTTTTACCAGGCTTGAGGTCGATGAATTTAGTATCGTAGCCCAATGAGGCGGCGGCTAGTTTGGTGTAGCCCTGGTTGTTTTGGAGGGTAAATGTCCCATTGTCGTCTGTCATAGCTCCGATAGTCGACCCGTCAAAATAGACGGATACGAACGGGAGTGGTTCACCGGTAATCGAATCTTTGACAATACCGGATGCCGAGGTAAAACTCTGAGCGTATGATAGAAAAGTTCCTGCTACTACTTGTAACAGAGCTATTAATATTATATAACGGATAAATCTTACCATGTATTTAACGTTGTTCCTTCTCGGATATGGACAACAAAGGTAAGATTTTTATTGGTTACAGTTTTACTGGCGATATTAATAATCTTTAATCGAAAGATAGTCTGCTGTTTAAATGGGGACAGATATCAATAACGGTTTTTATCCGTATATTTGTCTTTTTGAAAACATAAAAACAGGTTCTAAAGAGATGAAAGAACATATTAGAAAACGAAAAATCATGGCTGTGACCTTGACCGGATCTTTTGCCAACTTTCTGCTATTGGTTTTCAAATTTATAGCAGGTGTGTTAGGGCACAGTAGCGCCATGATCGCAGACGCCGTCCATTCTCTATCTGATTTTGTGACAGATATAATTGTTTTGCTCTTCATTAACATATCGTCCAAACCGAAAGACGAAGGCCATGACTATGGGCACGGGAAGTACGAGACTTTGGCTACTACGATCATCGGGATTGTCCTGATGTGTGTTGGAGCCGGTCTTTTCTGGGATGGTGCAAATAAGATTTTCGGATTTTATTTTAGGAACGAACAGTTGGAAAGCCCTGGTAAGATCGCACTTATTGCCGCCATTGTCTCTATTCTGGTAAAGGAAGCCCTGTATCGTCTGACGTTATATGTCGGGAAGAAAGAAAATAGCCAGGCCGTAATTGCGAATGCCTGGCATCATCGTTCGGATGCTTTTTCTTCTATAGGGACGACGTTGGGTATTGGAGGAGCTATCCTCTTAGGTGATAACTGGCGTGTGTTGGACCCGATAGCAGCCGTGATCGTCAGCATATTGATTGTGAAGGTGGCCTTTCAGTTGGTCGTACCTGCAATTAATGATTTGTTGGAGAAATCTTTACCGGGTGAGGTCGAAGATGAGATTCTCTCTATAATAAATGAGACACCGGAGGTCAGGAATCCGCATAATCTATGTACACGCAGAATCGGTAATGATTTTGCAATAGAAGTACATATCCGGGTAGACGGGCAAATAACCGTAAGCCGGGCACATGAACTGACGAAGGAGATAGAAAATAAGCTACGTTTGAAATTTGGTCCGACAACCCATATCATCTTACATGTCGAACCTATAAAAGAGAAAAAAGATGAGTGAACTGACATTATACAAAGGAGAAGTTTTTGATTTTATCGATTCTCCGTTAAATAGAAAAGATGCTTACCGGTATTTTCCCGATGGGGCATTGGTCGTACAGGATGGAAAAATAATCGATTGCGGGCCTTTTAAGGAGGTCAAAGGCCGTTATACCGATTACGAACAGGTTGATTATTCAGGTAAACTCCTGATGCCTGGATTTATAGATTCCCATATCCACTACCCACAAGCCGAAATAATCGGTATGTACGGGAAGCAGTTGCTGGATTGGCTGGATGATTATACTTTTCCAGCGGAACAGGGGTTTGCTCTTTCGGAGCATGCGGACAGGATGGCCCGTTCCTTTATAGAAGAGCTGTTCCGGAACGGAACGACGGCTTGCATGGCTTATGCAACGGTACATCCGGCATCCGTCACCGCCCTCTTCTCTGTTGCGTCGGAATATAATATGTGTATGTTGACCGGAAAAGTGCTGATGGACCGGAATGCTCCGGCAGGATTGACCGATACGGCGGAACAAGGGGAATCCGAAAGCCGGTCCTTGATTGAAACGTGGCATGGAAAAGGACGGAACCGCTATGTCATCACACCTCGTTTTGCTATATCCTGTTCAACGGAACAACTGATTGCAGCCGGACGTTTGCACGAACAATATCCGGGCACTTATATACAGACACATCTTTCCGAGAATAAAGATGAGATCAACAGCACGCTTTCCTTGTACCCTGATTGCCAAGATTACCTGGAAGTATACGAGCGGGCCGGATTGGTTACGGACCGCTCTGTCTTCGGGCATTGTATTCATTTGTCTGATTCGGAATGCCGGCGGCTGGCCGAAGCCGGTTCTGTCATCGCGCATTGTCCTACATCCAACCTCTTTTTGGGAAGTGGCTTGTTTGATATGCTACAAGCCAATCGTGTCGGTATGCAAACCGTATTGGCGACGGATGTCGGAGCCGGAACTTCTTTTTCTTTGCTGCGCACGATGGGAGAGGCATATAAGGTGCAGCAACTTAATGGATATCCGGTGTCTGTATTCGAGTCATTATATAAATGTACGTTGGGAGCAGCCAAGGCACTTCATTTGGACGATGAAATCGGCTGTTTCGGGAAAGGTCGGAAAGCGGACTTCATTGTTATAGATTATGCTGTCACACCCTCCCAGCAGGTACGCATGGATTATCTGAAACACCATGAGAAGTGGACATTGGAAAACAAACTGTTCGGTCTGCAAACTATTGGAGACGACAGGAATATTCTGGCAACCTATATAGTGGGAAGGCGGATGAAGTAAATAATCTTTCCCACCGGCATGAAAATTCTTTTTCACGCCGGTGAAAATTTATTTTCCTGCTGGTGAAAATAAATTTTCAGGGATTCGGAAGTCGTGGTAAAAAACGAACGAATTGTTCGTAGACTTAGAATACCTGCATCTCGTTCCTGACAGTCGTGACACCGATCAGCCGATCATAGCGGGCACCCATCGGACGGTAATAGACATAGATGCTATATTCATTTTGCGTCTGGTAGTAATTACCTTCTATCGGGCCTGTCTGGCCGATAGTGGAATCAGTCGGAACAAACAAATACTGATAATTGTAACTTCCCTGTTTGAGGAGCACCGCTTTTTCGTATTGCTTCGTCTCGAAGTTATAGCCCATTTTGCTTTTTTCATCCAATACATTATTAAATAGCTCTCCGTTCAGATAGACACTCCCGCCGGGTAGCGGATCACATGCAAGCGTAAAATGCACGATATAATAATCCGCTTCCGTATCCGGATCGTTACAATCACTGCAGCGGATGAAGAAACGGCCGTCCTGATCCTGATCATATTGGTAAGTGCCTTTATCCCGCTTGTAATCGGTCATAAGTTCCACATTATAGTAAGGATTGTGGAAAGAGATATTTTCGACATGCATACCATTATATTTATTGCTTAGGAATTCCATGCGGCGATACTCGTTCCCGGCAGGGAAAATAAGGTTGCGGTTATACGTGTAGGATATTTGATTTTCCAGAATGCTCATAGGCTGCAAGTCTGTCACGGCATTATCGCGCCGGTTATCCTGGTAAACGAATATCTTCAGATCCGTCTGCGGGTAAGTGATCGGGAAATTTTTGTTGTTAATGTTGAAGCTTACCTGTTGGTGGCTTTGATTAGTGTCGATATCCGTGTTACCGCTCACTGAAGCCGAGATATTGACAACTGGTTCTGCCACAGAGAAACAAGCTGTCAAAATGATCTGGTCCGGCGTATCCTCGTTATAAATCTGGATGGCATAATTGCCGGAGACCTTAAACTGGATATCGTCGTTCGGAAGTAGGAGCCGGTAGTTCGAATATTGGGTAGTAGTTCCGATGGAATTGGCAAAATCGTCGATTGTTGTTCCCTGGAAGCCATTCATATATTCGATCGGACTCAGTTGGGATTGTGTCCAGTCGGCATTGCAGTGCACCACATTATAAGCATATCGTGTGTATCCACTCCCCAAACCGTCGAAATTGATTTCGATCTGTTCTTCTCCTCCCAACGTTATGTAAGGCTCGGATATCAACTCTCCGGCAACTTTCACCTGAAGCGTTTTTATCTGCTTGCTATTGACATTGGTGAAGAACTTCACCTGTGCGTTTGCCCCGATGGAAAGGGCAAAAAGCATCATAAATAGTAAACTGTACACTCTCATTTTCATATTTCTTTCTTTGTCGGTGCAAAATTATGGAATTATTTCTTTAATTATTTTCCATTCCCTGCTTTAAAGCATAAAAAATTGCTTACTTTTGCGGGAAAATTACATATAAACAATTTTAGTTGTATCATGGCAAATGTGATTAAGATTAAAAAGGGTTTAGACATTAATCTGAAGGGCAAAGCTTCGGACGTACTGTTAAACGGAGGGAAAAGCGATACTTACGCTATCGTTCCCGATTATTATAACGGTATTGTACCCAAAGTTGTTGCCAAAGTAGGAGAAAAAGTCAAAGCCGGTTCTGTATTGATGATCGATAAGAACCGCCCGGAGATCAAGTTTGTTTCGCCTGTCAGTGGCGAAGTAACTGCCGTAAATCGAGGAGAGAAGCGCAAAGTGCTCAGCGTGGTCGTCAAGCCGGAAGCGCAGGTCGAGTATGAAGATTTCGGTAAGAAAAATGTAGCTTCCCTGAAAAGAGAAGAGGTAAAGGAGGCCATCCAGCAGGCTGGTATGTGGCCATTTATCAAACAACGTCCGTACGACATCGTCGCTTCGCCTGCTGACGAACCGCGTGACATTTTTGTTTCTGCATTCTATTCCGCACCGTTAGCTCCGAACTTCGATTTTATCGTGAAAGGACAAGAGGCCGATTTTCAGGCGGGGCTGGATGCACTTGCAAAACTTACCGACGGTAAGGTATATGTCGGTATCCGTAAAGGTTCTTCCGTTAGTGTGAAAGGTGTTGAAACTGTAGAAGTGGAAGGTCCGCATCCTGCAGCCAATGTGGGAGTACAGATTAATCATATCAAGCCTGTCAATAAAGGCGAAGTGGTTTGGACGGTCAATCCTGCCGACGTGATTGTAATCGGACGTCTGTTCAATAAGGGCATCGCCGATTTCAGCCGCTTGGTTGTGATAACCGGTTCCGAAACGACAGAGAGAGGATACGTTAAGGCAATCGCCGGCTGTACGATCTCCAGCTTGGTTGACGGAAAGATCATGAGAGGCAATGAAGATATCCGTATTATCAGCGGTAACGTCTTGAGCGGTACGAAGGTAATGAAAGACGATTATCTGGGGGCCTATGACAATCAGATTACGGTTATCCCGGAAGGTGACGAAACACACGACTTCTTCGGTTGGGCGACTCCCGGCTTCGGAAAATTCAGTGTGAGCCATTCATTCCCTGCCTGGTTGATGGGCAAGAATAAGGAATATGTGATAGATGCCCGTATCAAAGGAGGCAAGCGTGCTATGATCATGTCCAACGAATACGATAGCGTGTTCCCGATGGACATCATGCCTGAATATCTGTTGAAGGCTATTATCGCATTCGATATCGATAAGATGGAAAACTTGGGTATCTATGAAGTAGCACCCGAAGATTTTGCCCTTTGTGAATTCGTCGATACGTCCAAACTCGAAATTCAGAAGATCGTTCGTCAAGGTCTGGATGTATTATACAAGGAAATGAATTAATAACATTAAAAATTAGAATACATTGAAAGCGTTAAGGAATTACCTCGACAAGATTAAGCCTAACTTTGAGGAAGGCGGAAAGCTGGCGATGTTCCGTTCTGTTTTTGAAGGTTTCGAAACATTCCTGTTTGTTCCGAGCACAACTTCCAAATCAGGCGTACACATTCATGACTATATTGACTCGAAGCGTACGATGACCGTGGTCATCATTGCTTTGTTGCCCGCTTTGCTTTTTGGTATGTACAATGTCGGTTATCAGCATAACCTTGCAGTAGGGGCTGATCCGGGATTTCTCATGACTTTTATTTTTGGTTTTCTGGCCGTATTGCCTAAAATCATTGTTTCGTATGTGGTAGGTCTGGGTATCGAGTTTGCTGTTGCCCAGGTGAAAAAGGAAGAAATCCAGGAAGGTTTTCTGGTTTCCGGTATCCTGATCCCGATGATCGTTCCTGTCGACACTCCGCTGTGGATGATTGCTGTAGCTACTGCATTCGCTGTTGTTTTTGCTAAGGAAGTGTTTGGTGGTACAGGTTATAATGTATTTAATGTAGCATTGGTTACACGTGCATTCCTGTTCTTCGCATATCCGGCAGCCATGTCCGGTGACCAGGTATTTGTTCGTACAGCTGACACGTTCGGCATTGGTGGCGGACAGGTGGTAGACGGTTTCTCGGGGGCTACTCCGCTGGGACAGGTTGCTATCGCAGGTAAAGAACTGATCGGTTCGTTCCAGGCTGTAGACGTGCTGGGTAACCCGATGACTACTTGGGATATGTTCTTAGGTCTGATTCCGGGTTCGATCGGCGAAACATCCGTATTGGCAATCCTGATCGGTGCGGTTATCCTTCTTTTCACAAAGATCGCAAGCTGGAAAACAATGGTTTCCGTATTTGTGGGTGGTGCGGTTATGTCGCTTATCTTTAATATGATCGGAACAACGGTGGCCATGTGCGTATCTCCGTTGGATCATTTGTTCCTGGGTGGTTTCGCATTTGGTGCTGTGTTTATGGCTACCGACCCTGTCACTTCTGCCCGTACGGAAACAGGTAAGTATATCTATGGTTTCTTAGTAGGGGCTATGGCTATCATTATCCGCGCATTGAATCCGGGTTATCCTGAAGGTATGATGCTCGCTATCCTGTTGATGAATGTATTTGCTCCGCTGATCGACTACTATGTAGTGGAAGCTAACATCAACCGCAGATTGAAACGTGTAATCAAATAAAGTAAGAAGGAGTATGGCAAAATATAAATGTAAAGTATGTGGATATATCCACGAAGGAAATAAAGCTCCGGATGTTTGTCCTGTATGTGGAGTTCCTGCTTCTGAATTCGAAGAGATCAAAGACGAGGCTGTTGCCGGCAAGAAAAAGGGACTGGATAGGGACAGTAACGTGTACACTGTTGTTTATGCTTCCGTAATGGTTGTTCTGGTCGCAGTTGTGTTGGCCTTTACTTCGCAATCGCTTAGAACTTTCCAGCAGAAAAACGAAGAAAACGACAAGAGACAGCAGATCCTGCGCTCTATCAACGTGACGGTTCCGGCCAATGAAGCCGAAGCGAAATATTCGGAATTGATCAAAGAAGCATTTCTGGTAAATGAAAACGGTGAAAAGGTAGAAGGCGATGCGTTTGCCGCCGATGTGGTAAAGGCTGCTGCCGAACACCAGTATCCGGTTTTTGTTGCAAATGTAGACGGTCAGACCAAATACATCATGGCTTTGCATGGTGCCGGTTTGTGGGGACCGCTGTGGGGGTATCTTTCTGTAGATGGCGATAAGAATACGGTTTATGGTGCCGACTTCAGCCATCAGGGTGAAACTCCGGGTCTGGGTGCCGAAATTTCAAAACCGGAATTTAGCAACGAATTCAAAGGAAAAAAACTGTTTGTGGATGGTACATTCAAGTCTATCGCAATCGTTAAGCCGGGTAAGAGCGTTGCCGGCCAGGATTATGTAGACGGTATTTCCGGAGGTACAATCACAAGTAATGGCGTTGGTGCGATGCTGTTCGACAGTTTGAGTGGTTATGTTAAATTTTTAACCTCACAAAATTAAGTAGAAGATGGGATTATTATCTGAAAAGAATAAAGAAGTTCTGTTAGGCCCGCTTAGCGTAAACAACCCGGTCATCGTCCAGATGTTGGGTATCTGCTCTGCGCTGGCTGTAACATCAAAACTGGAGCCGGCTATTGTAATGGGTCTTTCAGTAACGGCTGTTGTGGCTTTTGCCAACGTGATTATTTCACTGCTGCGTAATACGATTCCTAACCGTATCCGTATCATCGTGCAGTTGGTGGTGGTAGCAGCGTTGGTGACTATCGTGAGTGAAGTGCTGAAAGCGTTTGCTTATGACGTAAACAAACAGCTTTCCGTGTTTGTGGGTCTGATCATTACTAACTGTATCCTGATGGGACGTCTGGAAGCGTTTGCGCTGGGTAACGGCCCGTGGGAATCGTTCCTCGACGGTATCGGTAACGGCTTAGGTTATGCATTGATCCTGGTGATCGTCGGTTTCTTCCGCGAGCTTTTAGGTTCTGGTACGTTGCTGGGATTCCAGGTTATTCCGCAGGCATTCTATGACTTCGGTTATGTGAACAACGGTTTGATGATCCTGCCTCCAATGGCGTTGATCGTGATCGCCGTGATTATTTGGGTTCACCGTTCTCGTAACAAGGAACTTCAGGAAAATTAATGCTAACTATTAAAAGAATAATAGAATGGAAGAATTATTAAGCACATTTGTCCGCTCGATCTTTGTAGACAACATGATTTTCGCATACTATCTGGGTATGTGCTCTTTCCTGGCTGTTTCCAAGAACGTAAAGACTGCTTTGGGATTAGGTATGGCTGTAACGTTCATCTTGGTATGTACGTTACCGATCAACTATATGCTTGAAAATTATGTATTGAAGGAAGGTGCTCTGCAATGGCTGGGTGCTGAATTCGCTGGTGTAAACCTGAGCTTCCTCGCTTTCATTATCTTTATCGCCATCATCGCCTCGTTTACGCAGCTGGTGGAAATGGTAGTGGAAAAGTTTGCTCCGGCCTTGTACGCTTCTCTGGGTATCTTTTTGCCGCTGATCGCTGTAAACTGCGCTATCCTGGGTGGTTCTCTGTTTATGCAACAAAAGGCATTTCCTAACGTAGGTGTTGCTACTGTTTATGGCTTAGGTTCTGGTATCGGTTGGATGCTGGCTATCGTCGGTATGGCTGCCATCCGTGAAAAGCTGGCATACTCGGATATCCCCAAACCATTGAAAGGTCTTGGTATTACCTTTATCATCACTGGTTTGATGGGGATGGCATTCATGTGCTTTTCAGGTCTTAAGATATAATATTAACGCATTAAACTTATTACAGAAATGACTTTATTAATGACGACTGGCAGTCTTACAATCGCAGCAGGTGCCGTAATCTTCTTGGTGATTACGCTGATCCTGGTGGGTGCGTTGTTGGCGGCCAAAGCAAAATTGGTACCGTCAGGAAATGTAGACCTGAAGGTAAATGGAGAAAAAGATATTGAGACTCCTATAGGAAGCACTTTGCTGGCTGGTTTGCAGAGTGGTGGTATCTTCTTGTCTTCTGCTTGTGGTGGTGGTGGTAAATGTGGCCAGTGCCGTGCACAGGTATTAGAAGGAGGTGGAGAAATCCTGCCGACAGAAAAGGGCTTTTTCTCTCGCAAGCAGATTAAGGAACATTGGCGTCTGGCCTGTCAGTGCAAAGTGAAGGAAGATATGGTTGTTCAGGTTCCGGACGAAGTTTTCGGTGTAAAGGAATGGGAATGCGAAGTTATCTCCAACAAGAACGTGGCTACTTTCATCAAAGAGTTTATTGTGGCATTGCCTAAGGGTGAACACATGGACTTCTTGCCAGGTTCTTATGCACAGATCAAGATTCCGGCATACTCGATGGATTACAACAAGGATATTGATAAAGCCCTGATCGGCGATGAATATCTACCGGCATGGGAAAAGTTCGGTTTGTTCACACTGAAATGTAAGAACGACGAGCCGACTATCCGTGCCTATTCTATGGCTAACTATCCTGCTGAAGGCGACCGTATTATGTTGACGGTTCGTATTGCAACCCCGCCGTTCAAGCCGAAACCCGAAGTGGGCTTCCAGGATGTGATGCCGGGTATCGCTTCTTCTTATATCTTTACCCTGAAACCGGGTGACAAGGTGACGATGAGTGGTCCTTACGGTGATTTCCATCCGATCTTCGATTCGAAGAGAGAGATGATGTGGGTCGGTGGTGGTGCCGGTATGGCTCCGCTTCGTGCTCAGATCATGCACCTGACGAAGACACTCAAGACTACGGACCGCAAGATGTCATATTTCTACGGTGCACGCGCCCTGAACGAAGTGTTCTATTTGGAAGACTTCCTGGAAATCGAAAAGGAATTCCCGAACTTCACATTCCATCTGGCGCTCGACCGTCCGGATCCTGTAGCCGATGCGGCAGGAGTGAAGTATACGGCCGGTTTCGTTCACCAGGTAATCTACGATACATACCTGAAGGATCACGAAGCTCCGGAAGATATCGAATACTACATGTGTGGTCCGGGCCCGATGTCAAAGGCTGTGGAAAATATGCTGGACAATCTGGGTGTGCCGCGTGAAATGTTGCATTTCGACGACTTCGGCGCATAACAAGTCATTCAAACATGATAATAATAGAATCGGGGAAAGAAATTTATTCTTTTCCCGATTTTTTTTAAACTATTCTAAGTATGAATATGTTATCCTTAAAAATCAAAGGCAAGGGGCGAGTTGTTACGAAAGAATTACAAAGAAAATACATTTCTTTTGTAATATAGTGCAGCGTTTTGCGTTTTGAATACATCATACTTGTATATGATATTAAAATTGTAATAGAATATGAAAGCGTTGATATTATCTTTTTTTGCAGTAATCTTAGGTTATTCACTTATCTTCAATGAGAAGAAAACAACTGACCGGCCTGTTATAAAGGATAGTAATTCCGTGTATGTCGACAGACCGGTCAATATGCAGATTTCCGATTCCGTTATGATATATAGAGATCAGACCGCATCTGTTCTGTGATTTAGTTAGAGTTTGTTGTTTACCTGTGTTGTTTTGCTTATGTAGTACCCACTCTATCACCTGGTAAAAACGAGGTTTATAATTCGTTGTATGCAGGTATTTCTTCCAAAAAAGTATATGTCCGGTTATTATAGTCAATTTTACAGCAATAGTGATTTAAGCCGTTGCTGACGATCAGGTATTCGACATGTAGCACTATGTTATAACGGGCTATCTGGTCGAAAACAGTGTTGGTAATGTTTATATGGGGGGCTTTGTACTCGACGATGACCAGAGGTTTCAGAAAACGGCTGTAAGCAACCGTGTCGCAACGTTTGGATGTTCCATTCAGCTTGACCAGCACTTCGTTTGCCAGTAGTTCTTTCGGGTAGCTTTTTCGGGTGATCAGGTAATTGACAAAATGCTGACGTACCCATTCTTCGGGAGTGAGAGCCACATATTTTTGCCGTACAGGATCGAAGATCGTACGCTTTCCATCTTTTTCTGCTACTTTAGGTGCGAAACCAGGTAAGTTTAATGCAAGCATTTATTATATTTGTTCTTTTATTCTGTAAAAATAGACCATCAAAGGTAGTGATTTATGAAAACAAAACAAGAAATTGTCGAGAATTGGTTGCCGCGCTATACGGAGCGGAAGCTGGAAGATTTCGACAAATATATCCTGCTCACCAACTTTACGAAATATGTGGAACTGTTTGCCGACCACTTTAACGTTCCGATCTTGGGACTGAAAAACTCCATGCCGAACGCGGCGGCCAATGGCATCACGATTATCAATTTCGGGATGGGGAGCGCGAATGCGGCGACAATTATGGATTTGCTATCGGCAATAAAGCCGACTGCCGTCCTCTTTTTGGGGAAATGCGGAGGATTGAAGAAGGCGAACAACCTGGGAGATTATGTCATGCCGATTGCGGCTATCCGAGGAGAAGGAACTTCGAATGAATACCTGCCGGCAGAGGTTCCGTCGCTCCCGGCTTTCTCGATGATGCGTGCCATCTCGTCCGCCATACGTGACCGGGGGAAAGACTACTGGACCGGAACCGTCTATACGACGAACCGGCGGGTATGGGAATATGACAGTGATTTCAAGAACTACCTTCGTCGTACACACGCTACCGGTATCGATATGGAGACGGCTACCTTGTTTACGGCAGGCTTTGCAAACGAGATCCCGACAGGAGCTTTATTGATGATTTCTGACAAGCCTATGGAAGAAGCTGGGGTGAAAACGGAAGCCAGCGATCGTGAGGTGACCCGGAATTTTGCGAAAGAGCATGTAATGTTGGGAGTGGAAGCACTTCGCCAGATTATTGATGGAAAGAAGACGATTCGTCACATCCGTTTCAGTTGGTAATTTTAATTGAGATCACACACAAATATGGCAAAAAAAGAATATACATACGAGGAAATATGTCGGGATATCGTTGCAAAAAAATTCGCTCCTGTCTATATAATGATGGGTGACGAACCATTTTTTATGGATCAGATAACAGACCTGCTACTCGAAAATGTATTAGAAGAATCCGAACGGGATTTTAACCAGATTATCATGTACGGAGCAGATGCGGATGCAGCATCTATAATTAACGCAGCCCGCCGTTTCCCGATGATGTCAAAATATCAGTTAGTGGTTGTCCGGGAGGCTCAATTAATCCGTGATATCGAGCTTCTGTCGAACTATGTTAAGAACCCATTAATGTCAACCGTTTTGGTTGTCAATTATAAATATAAAAACTTAGATCGCCGCAAGGCGCTGGCTTCTGCGACGGACAAAACCGGAGTGTTGTTCGAGTCCAAAAAGATTCCTGACTACAAGATGCCGGCATTTATCGCTTCATTCATGCAACTGCGTTCGATAGGGATAGACGGAAAGGCGGCCCAGATGCTTTCTGACTTCCTTGGAAACGATTTAAGCCGCCTGAGTAAGGAATTGGATAAGCTGGCACTGATCCTGCCTGAAAAAGGCGCAAAACGCATCACGCCGGAATTGGTGGAGCAAAATATCGGAATCAGTAAAGAATACAATAACTTTGAACTGATAAAGGCACTTGCCATGAAAGATGTCTTGAAGGCGAACCGTATTGCTCAATACTTCGAGAAGAACCCGAAAAGCAATCCGATTCAGATGACCCTTCCTGTATTATTTAACTATTTCTCGAACCTCCTGATTTGTTATTATACGAAGGATCGTTCCGAAGCCGGCTTGATGGCGGCACTCGGACTTAGAGGAACATTTCAGGTGAAGGATTATCTTTTAGGGATGCGAAACTACTCGGCGATGAAAGTGTTCAACCTGATCAGTGAGATCCGTATGACGGATGCCCGTTCGAAAGGAGTGGAAAATACTTCTGTTTCCGATGCCGAACTTTTAAAGGAATTGCTCTATAAAATCCTGCATTGACAGGTTTTTGAAAGTATATTTTTATCTGAGAGGGCGTTTTTTCTGGAATAACTGAAAAGTTGAACAGAAAAAACGCCCTTTTTCTTTTGTCTTTCAATACTTTATCTTGATTTTTCATATCTGAGATTTTCATATTTCTATTTTTCGGCCCCTCATTCATAAGAAACGCAGCGTAGGAGTAGATAAGCTCCACGTTCAACTATCAAAATGTCACTCCACCTCATGAAAATTCATTTTCCATAGCATGAAAATAAAATTTCTATAGCGGGTAATATTTTTTAACATATCTATTTGCATAGGATTATTCTTTTTGTCTGTCGAAATGACAAAATAATTTTTGACAAAATAGAAACTTTTGGTAAAAAATACTGAGGGTTGAAGGAAAGAAGAGTGATAGTGTCATTTTGGCAGTTTCAAAAATAACTGAAAAAACAATCTGTACTAATTTGTAAACAATATTAATGATATTACAGTTGTAAACTTCCATAAAGAGATCAATCGAGTTATTTTTTTGTTCTACTTGCAAACGGATGTTTACGGATATTACAAATGTATCTATTTACAAATGTAATAAATTTAACCAGCCATCCTTATTTTAGACAATGCTGTTTTATTCTATATAAGTAAAATATATTCAGTTTATTATGTGAAATATGTGATTTGATACATTAATATGTTGATCACAAGACTATACAAATGGCTGTAAATATAGAGAAGGGAAAGTTTTACGTGATTGGTAATAATATGGTTTTCAGATAATAGTAGTTCTTTATTAAAGTTGAGATTTAACCTGTATTTAGTTGGTTTCTGTAGGATTTACATTTATAACAGTACAACAATGTCATTTATGGTTACAAAAGTATATGTTTAAGTTTATATAATTAAATTGCACAATTGAGAATTATAGTGTATATTTGTATCGTCATTGATTTGTGTATATTTTCTCTATAAAAACAGACATAATGACAGTATTTTTGTAAACAAATTAGGAATTACTAAGATGATAGAACGTATTACCCAAATCATGGAGCGTGAAGGCTTGACTCCTTCTAAATTTGCAGAAGCAATCGGTATTCAGCGTTCAGCGATGTCACATATTTTGAACGGAAGAAATAATGTAAGTCTGGATGTCCTAATAAAAATTCTGGATCGATTCGCTTATGTGGATTCCGACTGGCTTCTTTTCGGTAAAGGCGAAATGGAACGAAATCGTATGCCGACACAGCCCGATTTGTTCTCAAATACGGCGATAAATCCATCCGGAGGGCAAGTTGCTCTTGAATATCGCAAGGAAATGAGGGTTGATACACCTGTAAACAGCATCAAACAGCCTGTTGTTGAGCAAATTATACAACAAGAAACAGTTACTAAAAAAGTAAGTAAAATAATGGTATTTTATTCCGATAATACATTTGACACTTTTATTTCTGAAAAAAACAAGAAAGAATAGCTTGTTTTGGTTTATATACCATATTCATGTATCTTTGTATAGAATTAGACTAATCATATTATATGAAGAAGTACATGCTTGACATGAAGGTGACTGAAAACTGTAGCCTTCACAAAAATTACTGCCTGCTTAAACTAACATCTGATCAGATCCTGCCGGAAATGCTGCCGGGACAGTTCGTACAGGTACGTGTGGATAACTCTCCTACAACATTTCTTCGTCGTCCGATCTCAATTAATTATGTCGACAGAGCGACCAATGAACTGTGGTTGCTCGTCCAGTTGGTCGGTGACGGAACACGCCGGATGGCTGAGTATAAGCCGGGTGATGTTGTTAACATCATGTTGCCTTTGGGAAACGGTTTCACGCTGCCTGCCGATAAAGAGCAAAAATTACTGCTGATCGGTGGTGGTGTCGGGACAGCTCCGATGTTGTATTTGGGGGCCATCCTGAAAAAAGCCGGTTACACACCTACGTTCCTTTTGGGAGCTCGTTCTAAGGAAGATGTGTTACAATTGGAACAGTTCGAACAGCTTGGAACAGTGTATGTTACAACAGAAGACGGCTCATTGGGCGAAAAGGGATATGTGACCAATCATTCCATCTTGAAAGATGTACATTTCGACCGGATTTACACTTGTGGACCTAAGCCGATGATGGTGGCTGTTGCCAAATATGCCCATGCAAACTCTATTACATGCGAAGTCTCTCTTGAAAACACAATGGCTTGTGGTATAGGAGCTTGCTTATGCTGTGTGGAGAAGACCAAAGATGAGCATCATGTGTGTGTATGTACTGAAGGACCTGTATTTAATATTGAAAATTTGACATGGCTGAATTAAACGTAAACATCGGTAATTTGCAATTGAAGAACCCGGTCATGACGGCATCGGGTACTTTCGGATATGGCATTGAGTATTCGGACTTTATGGATATCTCCCGCTTGGGTGGTATTTTTGTGAAAGGAACAACGATCCAGCCACGCGAAGGGAATTTGTATCCCCGTATGGCGGAAACCCCTTCGGGAATGTTGAATGCTGTAGGTTTGCAGAATAAGGGGGCGCAATATTTTGTCGATCATATCTATCCGGAGATAAAGGACATCGACACGAACATGATCGTAAACGTGAGTGGTTCCTCTGTGGAAACGTATGTGGAATGTGCTGAGAAGATAGCGGATTTAGACAAGATTCCGGCGATCGAACTGAATATTTCCTGTCCGAATGTGAAGCAGGGAGGTATGGCTTTTGGCGTGACGACTTGTGGGGCAAGCGAAGTGGTGAAAGCTGTCCGCAAGGTTTATCCGAAGACCCTTATTGTAAAACTTTCCCCTAATGTGACCGACATTACGGAGATTGCCAGAGCGGTCGAAGCCGAGGGAGCAGACTCTGTTTCGTTGATTAATACTATGCTGGGGATGGCCATTGACGCGGAGAAGCGTAAACCGGTATTATCTACAATAACCGGTGGTCTTTCCGGTCCTTGCGTAAAGCCGGTTGCCTTGCGGATGGTATGGCAGACTTATAAGGCTGTGAAGATTCCTATTATCGGTCTGGGAGGTATTTCGAACTGGAAAGATGCGGTGGAGTTCATGCTGGCCGGAGCTACAGCAATCCAGATCGGGACCTACAATTTTGTAGATCCAGCCGTTGGTATAAAGGTTATCGAAGGGATGAACGACTATTGTGACAGACATGGTTTTTCGTCTGTCCGCGAACTGATCGGAGCTTTGGAAGTATAAAAACAGGATGAGATAATCCTTTTCGGAATAACAAATTAAAGAAAAGCCTGTAAAACGACTTATTTTATGTGTTTTACAGGCTTTTTTCTTGTAATTTTATTCGTTTGGAATATCATTATTCCAATAATTATAATATCTTTGTTCGTATATAAAATAAACCTTGGATTTGTAATATCTAATTAATAAATTATAGAAGAAAAACATGAAGATCAGACATCTTTATTTGCTATGTCTAATAGCGATATCAGCGACGCTGAGTGCAAATGGAAAAACTGTAATTCCAATTACGACCGATGACATTAGCCTTATTTATAAGGTTGATGATAAAAATGGCCGCCTGTATCAATCTTATCTGGGACAAAAACTGTCATTTGATTCGGATATCGTACAATTACCTCTCGGTAATGAAGCCTATCTGACACATGGTATGGAAGATTATTTCGAACCGGCTATTCGTGTTTTGCATAATGATGGTAACCCGTCATTGCTCCTGAAATATGTCTCCCATGAAAACAAACAGCTTCAGCCGGGAGTCAACGAGACGGTCATTCTTTTGAAAGATGATAAATATCCGGTCGAAGTAAAATTGCATTTCATCGCTTATCCAAAGGAAAACATCATCAAGGAATATGCGGAGATTTCACATCAGGAGAAGAAACCTGTAACCCTTTATAATTATGCTTCCTCTTTATTGCATCTGAATGGCAGCAAGTATTTTCTGACTGAATTTGCAGGAGATTGGGCCCACGAAGTCAATATGAAGGAAACCGAGCTGGCTTTTGGTAAGAAGATGCTGGACACCAAGTTGGGAAGTCGTGCCAACATGTTTTGTTCTCCGTTCTTTTTGCTTGCTCTGGACAGGAAAGCGGAAGAGAATGCCGGAGATGTATTATTTGGCACTATCGGATGGACAGGTAATTACCGTTTTACGTTCGAAGTAGACAACGAGAATGGCCTGCGTATCCTTTCCGGTATCAACCCATATGCATCGGAATACTCGTTGAAGCCGAACGAAGTATTCCGCACGCCGGAATTTATTTTTACCTATAGTGCCAAAGGAAAGGGTAAAGCCAGTCGTGATTTCCAACGTTGGGCACGCAAATATCAGTTGAAAGACGGCGAGAAGTCTCGTATGACATTGCTGAACAACTGGGAAGCGACCTATTTTGACTTTAATGAAGACAAGTTGGTGAATATTATGGATGAAGCCGTTGCATTAGGAGTCGATATGTTCTTGCTTGACGATGGCTGGTTTGCCAATAAGTATCCCCGCAGCAGTGACCATCAGGGATTGGGAGACTGGGAAGAAACCGTTACCAAGCTGCCTAACGGTATCGGAAAGCTGGTGAAGGAAGCGACGGACAGAGGCATTAAGTTCGGTTTGTGGATCGAACCGGAAATGGTAAACCCTAAAAGCGAGTTGTATGAGAAACATAAGGATTGGGTGATCCATTTGCCGAATCGTGACGAGTATTACTTTAGAAACCAGATGGTTCTGGATTTGACTAATCCGAAAGTACAGGATTATGTATATGGTGTGGTTGACAATCTGATGACGAAATATCCGGGTATCGCCTATTTCAAATGGGATTGTAACAGCCCGATAACGAATATCTACTCTCCGTATCTGAAAGACCAGCAATCCCATTTATATGTTGAGTATGTACGCGGCCTGTATAATGTATTGGAACGGATCAAACAGAAATATCCGAATCTGCCGATGATGCTGTGTTCCGGTGGTGGTGGCCGTTGCGACTATGAAGCGTTGAAGTATTTCACTGAGTTCTGGCCAAGTGATAATACGGATGCCATCGAACGTATCTTTATCCAGTGGGGGTATTCCCACTTCTTCCCCGCTAAAAGCATGGCTGCCCACGTAACGAGTTGGGGAAAACAGCCGGTTAAGTTCCGTACGGACGTAGCCAGCATGTGCAAGTTAGGTTTCGATATCCGTATCCATGAAATGAACCAGGCGGACCAACAATATTGCAAGGAAGCGGTGGCTAACTTCAAACGTCTGGACGATGTCATTCTGGACGGCGACCAATACCGTTTGCAATCGCCTTATGAAAGCCAGCATGCTGCCGTTATGTATGCCAGCGGTAATGCAGACAAAGCTGTCCTGTTTGCCTTCGATATCCATCCGAGATATGCAGAATCGATGCCACCTCTTCGTTTACAGGGATTGAAGAAGGATGCCCGTTATGAACTGAAGGAAATCAACTTGGTTCCGGGTACACAATCCAAATTGGCTTGCAATGGCAAAACGTTCTCCGGAGAATTTCTGATGAATGTCGGCATTCCTGTGTTTTCAAGCCGGCCGACAAATAGTCATGTGATTGAAATTACAGAGGTCAAGTAAGCAAACAAATACTTATATTTGCGTGTTACTAATGTGATAAGTATGTTAGAACAGATAAACGACATATTACACAATACGGTTATTACCCCCTACACGGCAGCCGTAAAGCTGTTGATCAGTTTCCTCTTGGGAGCAGTTATTGGGATAGAGCGCCAATTTAGAAGACGAGAAGCGGGAATGCGTACCTTTACATTGATTTGTATGGGTTCGACTGCTGCCATGCTGGTCTCTATCTGGATTCCGCAATGTTATCCTAATTTCTTGAATGGCGATCCGGGACGTATTGCGGCACAAGTGCTTTCGGGTATCGGTTTCCTCGGAGCAGGGGCGATTATCCAAAGCCACGGGAGCGTGCATGGACTGACGACGGCTGCTTGTATCTGGGTAATGGCGGTAATAGGTTTGGCAGTGGGAGCCGGAATGTATATTCCGGCTGCTATTGCAACTGTCATAACACTTTTCATTCTGGTCAGCCTGGAACATTTAGAGAGAAGAATGTTCCTGAACGGTGTCAACAAGATACTGACTATCACCTGCTCTACGGCAACACCCGATTTAAAGGCAGTTCGTAAAATATTGGAAAGTAAAGGCGTTTTTATCGTGAGTGTCTCTTTCGAGACATATTATAAAGAGGACCGGTCCGTTATCACATACAAAGTGAATGTAAAGGCGATTTCCTCCTATACGAACTTATTCAACGATATTCGGAGTTTAGGTATTGTTACACAAATCAGATTGATGGCATAAGCCATCAATCCAATTCTCCTTTCAGCATTCTTCCTGCAATGCGAGCCGAATCTTCAATGTATTTTTTGCAAGGGCGCTTCTGATAATATTCTTGCGTACGGGCGGCCGGTGCCGGTGTCGTAGCTGCTGCGTCTTCAGGGGGCAAAAGGCGGCGACAGATGATTGTTTCGTTTTTCTCCTTGAATATGTCAGCCATTTTCTGCACCATTGCATAATTCTTGGTGCGGGCTTCCTGGTCGGTAATATCCTGAACCGGATATTTAAACCCCGCCAGCATAGCCATTGCGCTGACTGTTCCGCAAACTTCGCGCATACGGCCTACACCTCCTCCAAAAGAGACAGACATTTTCTTGGCTGTCTCCATTTCCAACTCAAAGACATCCGAGTAAGCCAGAAAGACAGACTGTGCACAATTATAACCTGCTTCAAAATTCCGAACTGCACGGTTTACTCGCTCTTCAATATCAAAGTCTTTCATGATGCTCTTCGCTTGTTAATATTCATAATCGACGCAAGCCCTGTCTGCCTTGACTGGACCGATGATGCCTTTGGATATGGCTACATGTTCGGGATGGTTGGCATACGTACTGACGTCTTCAAGTGTGTCCAGCTCTGTAGTCAGGATGATATCCCATGTCTCTGCCGGATTCACGTTAAAATCTACGCGGATCATGCGCAACACGTCAATCTTATCGAGCAATGCTTCTAATCCCGTTTTGATTTCCTGCATTTTAGCCTGTTTGTCGGCCGGAGTTGCAAACTCCTTCAATTTGAACATTACGATGTGTCTGATCATTTTTCTCTTATTATTTGTAGTTACATTTTTTCATCCAGATAGGAATCTTTATAGCCTAAGAAGTACAGGATGCCGTCGAGACCGATCGTTGAAATAGACTGTTTGGCCGTAGCCTTTACTTTCGGCTTGGCATGGAAAGCGATTCCGAGACCGGCAATACTGATCATCGGCAAATCGTTGGCACCGTCTCCGACAGCGACCGTCTGGCGAATATCCACATTTTCGACTTGTGCAATGAGACGGAGCAACTCCGCTTTGCGTTTCCCGTCGACTATGTCGCCGACATGACGTCCGGTCAGCTTTCCGTTTTCCACTTCAAGCTCGTTGGCATAGACATAGTCGATGTTGTATTTCTGTTTCAGATAGTTACCAAAATAGGTAAATCCTCCGGAAAGGATCGCAATCTTGAAACCGACCTTTTTCAAGATACGCATCAGGCGGTCCACCCCTTCGGTAATCGGTAGGTTCTCGGCAATTTCCTGCATAACAGAAACATCCAAACCTTTCAACAAGGCACAACGTTGGCGGAAACTTTCACAGAAGTCGATTTCTCCCCGCATGGCCGCTTCGGTAATGGCTTTCACTTGATCGCCAACACCGGCCCGGATAGCCAGTTCGTCGATCACTTCCGTCTCGATCAGTGTCGAATCCATATCGAAGCAGATCAGGCGGCGCATGCGTCGGAACATGCTTTCTTCCTGAAAAGATATATCCATCTCCTGCTCGGCGGAGAGTTTCATGAAATCGGCCTTCATCTGTTCCTTGTCCCTCGGCGTACCGCGCACGGAGAATTCCACGCTGGCTTTCGGCGTACGGGCATTCTCGTCCAAAGGAATACGTCCCGTCAGGCGCTTGATATCGTCGATATTCATATCTTGATCGGCAACAATACGTGTGACACCGGCAATTTGCCGGGCAGTCAGTTTCCGACCCAAGATCGTTATGATATACCGATTCTTACCCTGCATGGAAACCCATTGGTTATAAGCCTCTTCGGAGATCGGGTTGAAACGTATATTCACATCGAGCTCGTAGCTCTTAAAAAGTAATTCTTTCAGAATATCCCCCGAATTGCCTTCGCTACTTTGAAACAAGATGCCTAAAGAGAGGTTGTTGTGGATGTCAGCTTGACCGATGTCCAGGATAACCGCATTATTTTTGGCCAGTATCTCGGTAAGGGCGGCGGTCACTCCCGGACGATCCGTACCATTTATGTTTATCAGTATTATTTCGTCTTTTTGTTCCATTATGATTGTAATTATGAAGCGAAGAAACAAATAATTCTTTTAAGTAAAAAACATTTTCTTTAAAATAAGCTACACTTTCTGTATCTTTGTTCATCTATTATTCAAACTTGTGCATTAATGAAGCGATTCCTCATGTCTGCGGTATGCAGTTTTTACTCCATAATGGCGTTCGGCCAAATTCAAATTGGAGATATAAAGGAAGTTATCCAAGAAAAAAAAGCGACAGTCGGTGTGGCAATCCTATATCAAGACAAGATCTTTACATTATCCGACAATCAGCAATACCCTTTAATGAGCCTTTTTAAGTTTCATGTGACTGTGGCTGCTTTGAAAAAGATGGATAGGGAACATATTCCCTTAGACAGTACGGTGTACATAACACGTGAACAAATGCATGAAAACACATATAGTCCTTTGAGAAACAAATATCCCAATCAAGGAATACACATATCATTGCGTGATATAATAACGTATACGATTATTTATAGCGACAATAACACGTGTGACTGGCTCATTGATTTTGCTGGAGGGATAAAAAAGGTGGATACTTTCATCAAATCATTGGGCATCAAGAAACTGAATTTGACTGAGACGGAACATAGCATGCACGAAAATATCATGAATAGCTATAATAATTGGAGTTCACCTTTGTCAGTCGTACAATTGATAAAGAAAATATATACGGAAAAGATTTTATCTGCAACATCTTTCGCATTTCTGGAAGAAACCATGCTCAACTGCTCGTCCGGAGAAAATAAACTGAAAGCCGGTCTGCCTCCCAATGTCAAGATCGGACATAAGACGGGACATTCGGATCGTACTTCGGATGGCTTACAGATCAGTGAAACAGATGCCGGCGTTATCTATTTACCTGATGGAGAAAGATGTTACATTGCGGTCCTGATAAAAAATTCTTTAGAATCGGACGAAACCAATGCCCGTATTATGGCAGACATCACTCGTGTCATTTATCACAGTTTACAAAAATGAGTAAAATTCGGCATGGACTGCACATCACATGCAAATCCATGCCTATATCATGAAAAATTATTAGAATTGTGATGTATTATTTCCTTATCGCTTCTACTTCTTCTGCACGGACAGGTATCTTTTTACCTAACAGGCGAGCGCCGTTTTCGGTGATCAGATAATCCTCTTCGTTGCGAATACCGCTGAAATCTTTGTATGTGAACAACTTGTCGTAATTGATAAATTCGGCGAACTTGTTCTGGCTTCTCCAAAGGTCCATCAGTTCGGGGATAAAATAAACCCCCGGCTCGATAGTCAAGACAAAGCCCGGTTCCAATTTACGTCCGAGGCGGAGAGACTTGCGTCCGAATTCAGTGCTTTTCGGTTGGCCGTCATAGCCGACGTACACTTCGCCTAGGTTTTCCATATCGTGGACATCCAGCCCCATCATATGTCCCAGACCGCAAGGCATGAACATGGCATGGGCACCGGCTTTTACGGCCTCCATCGGGTCGCCTTTCACGAATCCCAAATCTTTCAAGCCTTCCATAATCACTTTGCAGGACAATTCATATACATCGACAAACGGGATACCCGGACGCAGGGCCGCAACAGCCGCTTCGTGGGCAGCCACCTGGATATCGTAGATCTCACGTTGGCGAGACGTGAACTTGGCATCGGCAGGAATCGTGGACGACATGTCACCGGCATATCCCATCTCTGTTTCGGCACCAGCATCGAGCAAAAGCATATCACCGCTCTTGATCATATTGCTATGGTCGTGATTGTGCAACGTCTGTCCGTTGATCGTCGCGATGATCGGGAAGGAGAGTTCGTAATTGTTTGCCAAAGCCACTTCGGCGACTGCGGCGGCCACTTCGCTTTCGCGAATACCCGGACGAACGGTGCGCATGGCGGCCAGATGCATATCGGCTGTCACGATACAGGCCTTTTCTATTTCAGCAATTTCTTCTTCACTCTTATAGTTACGCTGGTTGACTACGCCCATAATGAAAGGAACGGACGGTTTTTCGGCTCCAGGAACGACACCTAACCATTGGAATAGCTTGATCTGGTGTTCGGCGCGGTAAGTCGGCAGATAATGGATGGGTTGGCCTTTCTGCTGCGCGTTCTTCAGATATGTTTCGATTTCCTTGAACGGACGGACTTCGATGATACCGGCGGCTTCGCTCTTTTCCTTCAGCGTCGGCTGCGTTCCCATCCAAACGATCGCGTCGATTGTCAATTCGTCGCCGAAAATGATCTCGCGGTCGTTGTCTATGTCGATGATGGCGGACAGTCCGGCGTAGGGAAGTCCGAAGAAATACAGAAAAGTGGAATCCTGGCGGAAATGGTATGTGTTATCGGCATAGTTCATGCCGGACTCATCGTTGCCTAAAAATAACAACAGGCCTGAACCTATCGTCTGTTTTAATTTAGCCCTGCGGGCGATATAAGTTTCTTTTGCGAACATGATATTATAAATTTAATTTAATGCTATCAAAGATAAGAATAAATTGTAATCCGTACATATCCGGGGTGTATTATTTTTTATACGCCTCCTACGGCTCTTAAAAATCCGGATTTTGGTTTTATCAAAATGTCACTACCACCCCATCAAAATCGAATTAGTAGTGCATCTATTTGGAATTAGTATAGCGGGTAATATTTTTTAACGTTTCATAATGCACTACTTTATCTTTATAAAGATGACAAAATGGTAATCCGGTCGGGGAAATTAACGGACCGGATGAACCGTCGAACCGTTTATGTAGGTAAGGGCGGCTCCTATGGCAGTTCTGTATTCCGAATACTTGGGGATCAGGAAACGGACACCATACATTTCTTCCAGCTTAGGGAAGATTTCCTTGCACTGAGGCAGCTGCGTCAGGTTACCGATCAAGACGAAATCCTGTATCGGGCTGTTGAGAGCTGACAGGATGGCGGCCTGGCCGATCGATTGCAGGACCATGTGGATGATCCCTGAAGCGATATCTTCAGGAGAGGCGTTGCCGTCCGCTTTTCCGAAGTTGGAGGCGGTGGCATCCAGCGGAAGGTCGGGCAGAGGCCGGTTGCAGATATCCTGTATCTGGAGGTCGATATTCGTCAGAGTTCCCTTCAAAGCCATATCGGAGATCTGGTGGATGTCTTGCGTTTTCAGGAGCAGGCGAGAGAGTCCAAGCAAGGTTCCGCCTCCGACACCGATCCCGCCGATATGTTGGATATGCTGTCCATCCACCTTGACGAAAGAGGTTCCCGTTCCCATGCTTACGACGATCAGGCGCTCCAGCGAAGCGGCATATTGGGCACCGAGGCCATTGGCAAGGAATTCATCTGTCTTGGCTGTCGGCAAGCCGTATAGTGGCTGGTCGATAAAGGCACTTCCCACACCTGTCAGCATTACCATCTCGATCTCCGGCAAGGTGATTCCGTTGTCATAGATATATTTACCGAAAGCCCCGAAGAGCGAGGTGACCGGATCTGTCGCCTTGACGAACATTGGTGATTTGATAGTCTTGTTTTCCACTCCGACAATCTTGGTTGTGCTTCCACCGACATCGATACCTATTACTACGCCCATATTTTCATGATTTAGTTGTAACTTTCTATCTGTTTTCGCTTGCAAAGTTATAACTATTTCTTACATTGTCCCGGCAAATATAACCTTTATATAACATGAAGATACGGCAGATAATGGCGCTTACCGGCGCAGCAGTCGTATGCGGAAGCGGCCGAGAAGACCACGAAGTGCAATGCGCTTTCGCCAGCGACCTGATGAGCGATGTCCTGACACTGGATTGCAACGGAGTGCTGCTCGTCACAGGTTTATGCAATATGCAGACGATTCGGACGGCAGAGATGGCGGATGTTTCTTGCATCCTGTTTGTGCGGGGGAAAAAGGCGACTCCTGAAATGCTGCAACTGGCAGCGGAAAACGATATGATCCTGATGGAAACGGACCACTCTATGTATCACACGGTCGGTGAGCTCTATTGCGACGGCCTTCCGCCGATCTATTAAGTAAAGGAGGTGAAGATATGCAATTCAGATTTGAACTGGAAGGAGGCAACTTCTCAAAAGCCGGCTCTGCTTCGAGCCAGATAAAGAAGGTGTTGAAGCAACTATCCATCGATCCGCGCATCATCAAGCGGGTGGTTGTCGCCCTTTATGAAGCCGAGGTCAATGTTGTTGCCCATGCCTGGCGTGGGACGGTGTTGGCCGATATCGAAGCCGACAGGATCAGCCTTCTTCTGCAAGACGAAGGCCCCGGTATTCCCGATATCGACCAGGCGATGCAGGAAGGATTCTCCACTGCTTCGGCTGCCGTTCGTGAGATGGGCTTCGGTGCAGGTATGGGACTACCCAATATGAAGAAGAATGTAGATGAATTAATGATCGAGAGCAAAGTGGGAGAGGGTACGACCGTTCGTATGCTGACCTATTTCTCCGCAAATGCCAGATAGCCATGGAAGAAACGAAGTTTTACCACGCATTGAAAATAGACAATGACCGTTGTGTCGGCTGTACCCATTGTATGACAAAGTGCCCGACCGGTGCGATCCGCATTCGCGAAGGGAAAGCCTCCATCCGCAAAGGTTGGTGTGTGGACTGTGGCGAATGTCTGAAAGCCTGCCCGGCGGAAGCTATCTATGTGGAGCAGGACGACTTCCAGAAAATCTTCGACTATAAGGCGCGTGTCGTGCTGGTTCCGACGGTCTTTATCGGGCAGTTTTCCAAATACACGACGGAGGAGGAGATTTTCAGTGCACTATATGAACTGGGGTTCACCCATGTGTTTCAGGTCGAGTTTACGGCAGATATGATCCATCGCGAGATGTTGCGGCAGATGGAACAAGCGGAGGAAAAGCCTGTTATTAGTTCGTTCTGTCCGGCTATCGTCCGGCTGATACAGGTGCGCTTTCCGGCTTTGGTTGATAATATCCTGTTGGTGAAATCGCCGGTTAATGCGACAGCTACCTATTATCATAAAATGCTGGAAGAAGACGGTTTCTCGTCCGAAGAAATCGGTATCTTTTATGTGACGCCTTGTGCAGCCAAAATCGCGGCCTTGAAAGGTGCGGAAGGCTATTCGTCTACGATCAAGGGCGTGATCAATATGGATACATTATATAATAAGGTATACCATATCCTGAAAAACCGTCCGAAGGATTATAAACCCAAATGTATTCTCCCACCGTCCCTAACCAAAAAGGAGATGCGTTGGAGCCAGACCGGAGGAGAAGCCAAGCATTTTTCCGGCCGTTGCCTGGCGATTGATGAGATACACAATGTCATCGAGTTTTTGGAACGGATGGAATCGACAACCGAAGTCCGCAATGTGGATTTCCTGGAACTGCGTGCCTGTGACCGGAGCTGCGCGGGCGGTGTGCTGGCTGTTGCTAACCGTTTCCTTACTGCCGAGCGGGTAATGAAGCGTTCGATGAAGCGTGATAAGGCTCCGCTGATCTATTCCGACCGCTTGGAAGCGTTGTCCTATCTGAAGCAGCACATCACCATTCGTCCGCTTCAGCCCAACCCGAAGCTGCGATACGAAGGAAGTATCGAAGAAGTCCTGAAAAAGATGGAGCAGGTGCGCAAGTTGATGTGTCACTTGCCCGGTATCGACTGCGGGGCCTGCGGTTCGCCCAATTGCCAGACGTTGGCAGAAGATATCGTCCGCCATGAAGCGCAGTTCAGCGATTGTGTCTTTATGCAGCGTAATATGGAAAAACATGGGAAATTGGATAAGGAGCATGCTTTCCGCCTGATCGAGAAGACGTGGGGAAAAGACCGGTTGAATAAAGATTGTTATAAGAAAGGAGCTAAATATGAAGGTCAGTGATTTGGTAAAAGAATTGAACTTAACCGTTTTTTGCGGGGAGGCAGGGTTGGATGCGGAGATTTCTGGCGGTTATACCAGCGACCTGTTGAGTGATGTAATGGGACATATTGACGAAGGGATGTTGTGGATTACGATGCAGACGCACCAGAATATTTTAGCTGTCGCCACCCTGAAAGATGCAGCCGCCGTCCTGATCGTTAACGGGGCTTCGCCGGACGAGGAGACGCTTGATAAAGGAAAAGAAGAAAATGTGCCTTTGCTCGGAACGCAGCTTTCCGCATTCGAGGCAACGGGAAAAATATATCACCTTTTGCAACAGGCATGAAAGAGTTCCGGGTAGACTTGCACCTGCACACTTGTCTTTCGCCTTGCGGAAGCTTGGAGATGAGTCCGCGGCAGATTGTGGAAACAGCCCTTGAACAGGGACTGGATGCGATTGCCGTCACGGATCATAACAGCACGTTGCAATGTCCCGAAATCCAGGCTTTAGGCGAAGAGTACGGACTGGTGGTCTTTGCCGGTGCAGAGGTGACGACACGCGAAGAGGCGCACTGTGTTGCCCTTTTTTCTGATGATCAGGCTCGTGCCGCTTTTCAGAAATATCTGGAAGAGCATCTGCCGACTGTCCCGAACGACCCCGAACGTTTTGGTGACCAGGTCTGGGTGAACGGCCGGAACGAGATCGTGGGGGAGGTTCCTTATCTGCTGATTTCCGCTCTTGACAGGAGTGTCGGCCAAATCGCTGCTGTCGTCAGACAATCGGGTGGGTTATTTATTGCGGCGCATGTCGAACGCCCTTCGTTCAGCCTGATCAGCCAGTTAGGATTCATCGACCCTTCCCTACCTTTGGATGCAATCGAGTTCAATGACGCTGTCCGTTTTGAGAAGCTGATGGCAGCACATGATTATTTGAAACAGTATACGGTCTACCGTGCTTCCGATGCTCATTATCCCGGACAGATCGGTACGAAATATTCCTTGTTGAAAGCCGATGCACTCGATTTCCAGCATTTGGCGATGGCTTTCCGGAAGGAAAACGGTCATATGATTGTAACGGCATGAATAATCTATCTTTCCATATCACCGATATCATGACAAACAGCATCCGGGCAAAAGCTTCGGAAATAGGTTTGTTCATAGAAGAACGGGATCTCAGAATCACGATCCGTATTGCGGACAACGGTTTGGGAATGGATGCCGGGACTATTGCCCGTGTCACAAATCCGTTCTACACCACCCGCACGACCCGTAAAGTTGGACTTGGCATCCCCTTCCTGATCCAGAATGCAGAGCAGACCGGCGGAGCTGTGTCCATAACATCCCAGCCGGGAAAGGGAACGGTGGTGACAGCCTCTTTCTGTTCCAACCATATCGACTGCCCGCCTTGGGGTGATCTTCCGGGAACGGTTGCCATGCTGATCACCGGCAATCCAGATATTAATATATGTTTTGAATATCAGGCAGTAAAAACCGTATTCTCTATTAGTACGAGCGAGATAAAAGAGATTTTGGATGGCATCCCGCTTAGTTATCCGAAAGTGATGCTGTTGGTAAAAGAGATGATCAAAGAAAATATCAGGCCTTAACCTTTTTGACCTGTTTTTGTCAAGTAGTAGTTGTAACGCTCCATCACTTCGCGAACATAGTTGAAGGTTTCCGAACCACGCAAGTAACCGTGTTTACAAACCGGATCGTTGTAATATTCCGGATCGTTTTTCAGCCGGATATATTCGGCCACATTGTCATCCCAAACATATGGATTTTTGCCATATTTCTCAGCCAGCCGTTGCGCGTCGTAAATATGCCCGATCCCAGCATTGTAGGCTGCCAGTGTGAACTTGATCTTTTCGACCGGATCGGTCACTTTCCCAAATCCCTGGCGGAAGCGGCGCAGGCAATCCACACCTGTACGGATACCAGTGTCGGGGTCTTTCAGTTCATGAGGCGTCACACCCAAAGCCTTAGCTGTATTCGGCATGATCCCCATCAGCCCTTCTGCTCCGGCCCATGAGACTACGTTTGGATTGAAGCGGGACTCCTGATAACCGATCGAGGCAAGCAACTGCCAATCCCATCCGATATTTTTGGCATGTTTGCGGAAGAGTTCATCGTAAGGTGAAACATGGCCGTTCCTGACTTCCGGCAGTTCAGCGGTGATGGGTTGTTTGCTCAATTCGAAATAACGTTTCGTCAAAGCCTTGTAGACATGCGTTCCCGCCTTGTCGGATGCCCAGGCATCGATCGCCTTAGCCAGTTCAGGACTGCTTTTGCGTACGACCCATGAGGAACGTTGCATAAAACTAATCTTCAGAGAAACGTTCAGGTTCCAGAAATAAGTTTTGTTCAGGCGAGCTATATTCTCGTCGCTTACGGTGTAAGGGATTTCTCCTTGCGAGACCATGCCGATCAGGTCCTCTGTCGTTACCGTGTCGGCATCCGCTTCATGAATCCGGATACCGCCACCCAGTTCGACATCGAGGTTTTTCAGCCGTTCGAAGTATTTGGTCCCCGGTTTTACATAAACGTCTTTTCCGAGCAGTTCCGTCACGTCGGTGATTATTTTGTCGCCCTTGTTGGCCCGCTGGATCAATACTTGGCAGTCTTGTTCCTCCTGTCCGCAATAGATCAGCTTATCTTTCAAACGGTTGCTGATCTGGATCGGGTAGGCGACTACATCTGCCTCGCCTGCTTCCAGCATCTCGATCAACTTCGTTGGGCTTTCTGCGACCTTGATATTCAGTTTCAGTCCTTCCGAGCGGGCGAAATCCTTGATCAGTTCGTATTCATACCCCATCGGTTGCATTTTATACTGAAAATAGGAAGTCGAGCTGTATAGCGTGACAGCGGTTATTTCGCCTTGTGCTTTCAGTTGTGGCAGGTCGATTGTCACATCGTCATCCTCCTGTCCTTGTTCCTGCCTCGTACGATTGCAGCCGGACAACAACAGCGTCACAAAAAACAAGAGGATGACCTTTTTCATTAGCTATTTAATTCTTTAATTTTTCCAAAAGAACAACATTCTCCACGTGATGCGTATGCGGGAACATGTCTACCGGCTGCACCTTCTTGACGGCATATTTCACAGAGAGCAAGCTCAGATCGCGTGCCTGTGTTGCCGGATTACAGCTTACATAAACGATACGTTCCGGCTCGGCAAAGAGGATCGTGTTGATCACATCGTCATGCATACCGGCACGAGGTGGATCTGTGATAATAACATCCGGGCGGCCGTGTTGGTTGATGAAATCTTGTGTTAGGATGTCCTTCATGTCACCGGCGTAGAACAATGTATTTTCGATCTTGTTCAGTGCAGAGTTGACTTTGGCATCTTCGATTGCTTCGGGTACATATTCGATGCCGATCACTTTCTTTGCCTGGCGGGAGACGAAATTGGCGATTGTGCCGGTTCCGGTGTACAAGTCGTAAACCATTTCATTTCCGGTCAGTCCGGCGAACTCACGGGCAACTTTGTACAGTTCGTAAGCCTGTCCACTATTAGTCTGGTAGAATGATTTCGGACCGACTTTGAACTGAAGCCCTTCCATCTCTTCGATGATATGATCTTTTCCGCGGAACACAAGAACATCCTGGTCGGTGATCGTGTCATTGCATTTTCCATTGATGACATACATCAGCGAAGTGATCTCAGGGAACTGCTCGGCGATATGAGAGAGAAGCGCTTCACGGCGTTCCACATCTTCGTAGAAGAACACTAATACCACCATCAGATCGCCTGTCGAAGCTGTGCGGATCATCAATGTGCGCACCAATCCTTCTTGATTGCGAAGGTCAAAGAACGGATAACCTTCGTGTGTCAGACAATATTCTTTGACCGCCAGACGGATGCGGTTCGATATGTCGTTTTGCAACCAACATTTGTGAATGTCGAGGACCTTGTCGAACATCCCCGGAATATGGAAACCGACTGCATTCATGCAATCGAACTTGGCTCCGGTTTTCACCTCTTCTTCCGTCAGCCACTTCTTGTTGGAGAACGTGAATTCGAGCTTATTGCGATAGAAAGTCGTGTGTTTGGACCCTTTGATCGGAAGAACTTCTTCCATCTTGATCTTACCGATGCGCGTCAAGTTGTCGATTACTTGTTTATGTTTGTAACGAATCTGCTCCTCATAGGGGAGATGCTGCCATTTACAGCCACCGCACACGCCGAAATGTTCGCAGAATGGCACAGCACGCAGAGGGGAATATTCATGAAAATATACTGCTTTTCCCTCCGCATAACTATGTTTCTTACGTGTCAACTGTATGTCGATGACATCTCCGGGGGCGACAAAAGGTACGAATATCACCATGTCGTTCACTCGTGCGATAGCCTTTCCTTCTGCGGCTACGTCTGTTATTGTTACCTTTTCCAATAAAGGCAACTGCTTCTTATTTCTTGCCAAGATGATTAATATTTTAATTTTTGCGCAAAGATAGAGATAAAATACATCGTAAAATACTTTGCGCAAAAGATTTTGACTATCCTTATAATTGCCCTGCCTTTTCCCGACTTTCGAAAATAACCGTCATATGTTCCAATGCCCAACCGACAAGATTTTCTATGTGTGGCATCAGTGTTTGACCGGTTTCCGTAAGTTGGTATTCAACTCTGGGCGGGACTTCGGCATAGACTGTTCTCGAAACAAGCCCGTCGGTTTCCAATGTCCTGAGCGTGACAGTCAGCATACGCTGTGAAATGTCAGAAATTGTTTTTTGGATGTCGCTGAAGCGCATCGTTCCATTTGTGTTTAGCGTGATCATAACAAGCATCGACCATTTGTCACCGAGCCTGCACAAGATGTCCCGGATTGGACAATTTCCTGTCGGATGAAAATTTTTCATTTTTTTTGTTTTAGTAGTGTCTTGTGTCTCAACAATAGTTACACTCGTGTAAGTAGCTTATTCATAGGTGCGTTCTTGTTTTACCGAATCAGACTACTTATCTTTGCTGCACAAAGGTAATAAACTTACTAAAAAGAACTATTGTATCACTAAAATTATTATTATCATGGCAAAGAAAGTAGCAGTTTTGGCAGTGAATCCGGTAAACGGATGTGGATTGTTTCAGTATCTGGAGGCATTTTTTGAAAATGGTATTTCTTATAAAGTGTTTGCTGTCAGCAATTCGAAAGAGATTCGTACGAACTCCGGTATTGCTTTGGTCGTAGATGATGTCATTGCAAATTTGAAAGGGCATGAAGATGACTTCGATGCGATGGTATTCTCATGCGGAGATGCTATACCTCAATTTGCTCAACATGCAGGAGAATCGTACAACCAGGACCTGATGGCTGTTATTGCAGCGTTCGGACAGAAGGAAAAAATTATGATCGGTCATTGTGCCGGAGCGATGCTGTTCGATATGGCAGGTGCCATCAATGGAAAGATGGTGGCTGTCCATCCGCTTGCAAAGCCAGCTATCCAAGGGGGAAAGGCAACAGACAACAAATCTGAGATCGATGGAAATATCTATACGGCTCAAGATGAAAATAGCATCTGGACAATGATGTCGCAGGTACTCGATGCCTTGAAATAAAAATCAGATTGTCTATTTAGAAAGAGCGGTACTTCCGGAAAATTTATAAATTTCGGGTTCGCACCGCTCTTTTTATATTTATTCGGTATCGTTTTTCTTTTTCCTTCTTGAAGGCAGGTTCGGTATATTTTCCCGGATGAAGCGCTTAAAACCACTTAAAGAGACCTTATAATAATCGGCTAATTCGGCATATGTCGCATTTTCTTCTTTCAGTTCTCTTTCGATCTGATTTTTCTGGGAAAGGAGAAATTCGGTTTTGGGACTTCCCAAAGGACGTCCTAATTTTGTTCCTTTGTTCTTGCTGGCAGTCAGTGCTTCTTTCGTACGGGCGGAAATAAGTTTGCTTTCTATTTCGGAAACAAGCCCGAATGTGAATGCCAACGTCTTGCTGTCCACGTCATCTTCAAACGAATAGCCTTCCTTGATACAATAAAGCGTCACTTTCTTTTCAATACACAACAAAATCAAATGCATTATCTCCATCAATTTCCTGCTGAGCCGAGTGACATCGGCAACGATAAGAATATCGCCTTCCTGCAAATTCTTTATCACGTCTTCGAGCCGGTTTTTCCCTTTGGGAGAATTTTTAGCATCTTTCAGCCACTTGTCAATCTCAATTTTTTTTGCTTTTGCAAATTGTTCGATTGCATTTTTCTGACTCTCTGTTTGTTGTTTATTTGAATATGTACGTATATAAGCGATTGTCATATTTCTTTATTATTTAAATTTTGTTTCATCATTTGATATATAACAGATTGGTTTGCAATATGTTCATTCTGAAAGTTAATAAAGGGGGTATACATATTGTTGTAATGATCTCCTAAACTGATGCGAATGTACGCAAATAAAAAAAACAATGAAATATTTGGTAGTTAAAAATAAATACCTACCTTTGCACCGCAATCGGAAATAAAGAGATTGTAAAAACGGGGTGTAGCGCAGTCCGGTTAGCGCACCTGCTTTGGGAGCAGGGGGTCCCAGGTTCGAATCCTGGTACCCCGACATAAAACAAAAGGTTGTAAATCAGCTGATTGAAAAGATAACGAGTCGGTACATAATGTATTGACTCGTTTTTTTATGCCAAAAAGTCCTTATTTTACCTTAATAAGGGATCATACCGAAATCCTGAGGGATTAAAATATAATCATCTCCTAAAGTATC